>Ga0180433_10006648_pt1 | contig 15069 bp, 11 predicted proteins | sample SS_ome_8_FD_132980 | JGI IMG/M metagenome (GOLD analysis project Ga0180433, IMG submission 132980) | Hypersaline lake sediment archaeal communities from the Salton Sea, California, USA - SS_1_D_1 metaG | ecosystem: Environmental > Aquatic > Non-marine Saline and Alkaline > Hypersaline >... | reverse complement strand
TTCTGCTTTTAGGATCTCGTCATGCATTGCAGTATATGATTTTGACCGTTTTTCTTCATCCGATGTCGCTAAATTAATCAGATAGCTATTATGAGACATAATAGGCCAAATGGAGTCTTTATATTTTTCTTTAGTCTCTAAGAAATCATCGATTTCATTTTGTTCTAAAGGCTTTGAGGTCCAACCACGTATATTACGGATAAAGGCTTGAATAGTCTCACAACCGAGTTCATACCCTCTTTCTAAAGCAAGTTGTTTTCCCCCACCAATACTCATATGTGCGCCAATCCGCATGAAAGAAACAACTCACTCTTCGCTTTGGTTTTTTAAAATCTTAAAAAATTTTTGATCGCGCTCTTTTATCTCTTCGTTATACCAATTTTCAAATTTTAATGCTTTTATATTTCGATATAATAAAGCTAATGGAATGACAGTAAGAGATAAATATATGACATTAATCCAAATAGAAATATTGTTCCACTCATAATCTATATTATTGCCATCTAGTTCGATTATTATTCCAATATCGATCAAAATTTGATGAGTCTCGTTTACACTATTTACAACGAACACTACATCAACAAGACCTTGAATAGTATAGTTTTGACCTCCACTTATGGTAGAATATTCCTCCCATGAATAAGATTTTATAGGGGTAGTATAGTATGTTTGAACGATTTGTTGTAACCTCGCACCAGTCCTAACTTGATAATCAGCATATGATATACCAAGTACTTCTACATCTCCAGTTGAAAACGTAGTTATCTCATAGCCATATCTGTGATATAATTCTGTACGGTGTTGTGCGTACATATCAATATTTACTCCACCAGAACTTCCATTGACTGAAGTGCTAAAAGTTTTATCACCAGTATATCCACCAACCCCAAGTACATATCTAAGATTGAAAATAACGCCAAATCCTAAGAGGTATCCCACCACTATACCACTAAAAAGAACGATCTTTAAAATTCGTTTATGCCTTGCTTTCAAGGTTATGTATGTAAATTTTAATAAATAAAATGTATGTAAATTTATAAGCTTATATCTAAATTATAACACGAGAAAGCACTAAATTATAATTATTTAAAAGTAACCATTACTAACTATAAATGTAGTAATTGGTTAATTGGAAGCAAGAATATGAGTATTAAAGCTAAAAAAAGCACAATTATTCGCTTTATCGGAACTATACTAATCTTTATAGGTCTCTGTTCGTCAACGCTTTTTAATATTCAAGTTATCAAAGATTTTATTGGAAATTTCATATGGATCAGTCTAATATTTCCTTGGATTATAAGTTTTATTTTATTAAAATTATCGAATGATTTTATACGCAAACATCTCAAAATAATCCTATATCTATTGGTCATTTATTCTATTATAATCATTATCTTAGTTATTATCTGGAATTTATTAATTGCTACATTAATTATTTTTAATTTTTGTTTAAATCTCCTTTTGTTAAACTGCTGGAGTTTATCTTTATCAATTTATAAGAAAAAGAAAATCATCTTCCTTATTAATGGAATTTCTTATGTAACCGGAACCATAATTTTTAATTTGCAATTAATTTTTCTAGGAACTCTCATAAGCATTATTACAGTGGGGTGGGGAATGGCTATAATTCTTATTACTGAATACAATATGTATAAAAAAGGATACTTGAATTATATTTAACAAATATTAGCATACTTTACCAAGATTAAATAAGTAGTTAATAAGTATAACTGTCCAGTCGTTTCCAGAATTTTTTTAAGTCTTTCTTTTCAAAAGTGAAAGTTAAATCTCTTGGTTTAGATTGTTCTTTTTTGAAAAATTCGGGCATATTCGTTTCTGAATCAATAACAGCCCTTTTATTGAATTCAAGTTCCGCTCTTAATATATTTTCTCCAATCTTAATCACATCTTCCCTTGTTAGATTTAAATCATACATCGCATTTAGAGCGTTCGATATAATTTCCATGTTCTCAAAGCTAGGTCCAATAAAATAACAGCAACCCATTGAGTCTAGCACAGCTGTATACACTTGTAATTCAAACGACAAATCAAGTTTTCCTTTATTATTGGTTAATTCTCCATAATCCTTATGCTGACTAGCTGCACGACTCGCGATTGCAGCCCCAGATGTATGGTCCGCACCCATAGGTGAGGTTGCGAAGGTTATACTCATCGCTTTAAAGACTCTTGGGTCATAAGCAGATATTCCTTGTCCCTTAACGTGAGGGACTCGTTGAGCATGTAAAAAATCTCCAATGCTTTTTACTCCATTTCCATATTTCTTCCCAATTTCAGTATTAATTCGAATATCCTTGTCCAAAATCTCAATTACTTTATCAGCATCTCCCCACTGAATCTTTTCACAATCCATTGCTACTCCACAGGTTCCTCCAAATTCAATGGTATCAATCCCCACATCATCACAAAGATGATCGATTTGGGCAAGTTTATCGATTTCATTAATTAATAGATTAGATCCATTGAGCGCCATGGTTTCATATTCAAAACTAGAGGTCACATGATTTCCTTCTTCATCTAAAACCAAGTTTGAGCATCTAATTACACAAGTAGGGGAACAAGCCAACTTATTTTTTCCACCACGAGAGATTATAATTTCATGAAGCATCTCTCCTGAAATATTATCAATATCTGAGTAAGAACCTTTTCTAAAATTCTTAGTTGGCAGTCCTCCATATCCACTCATCCCTTTCATCATCATAGCCGTTCCAAAAGTTGAAAACTTTTGTTTAGAAGCAGCTAATGATTGCGCAAATGGTTTTGAAACTGCTCGTAATCGTTTTAAATCATGAATCTTAACCTTTGAAGTCTTAGTTGGAGTTATTACAACTGCTTTAATTTTTTTTGAGCCCATAACTGCTCCTAATCCTCCACGGGCAGCATGTCGAGAAGGATACCCTTCAAGATCGTTCGCAGCCACGGTAGAAGATTGCATCATATATTCTCCCGCGGGACCAACTGAATAAATTCCTATTTTTTCTCCATATCGCTTTTGTAATCTTTCATGAAGCTCATAATTACCTAACCCTTTATATTCATCACATGATACTAAATGGATGCCCCCATCATTAATGAGAATGAGATGAAGAGAGGGGGACTGATCCTCTAAAATAATAGCTCGGATTGCATACCGAGCTAACATCATGGCAGGGCGCCCTCCTACATTAGCCTCCTTAATACCATTAGTTAAGGGGCTTTTTGCCCCGATAGAAGTTCGAGCAGAATTGGGAAAAGGACTTCCTGCAAAAAGTCCATTGGCAATAATGAGTTTGTTTTCAGGTCCAACTGGGTTACATTGAGGGGGAACCTCATCATGAACAATTTGAGAGGTTAATCCTCTCGCACCTAATAAATAAAATTTTGAATCTTTTGTTATTGGTTCGCTTTGAATATTTTCAGAACTCAAATTGATTCTTACTATTTTCATAAGTAAGGTATTGAAAGAATTTATTTTACTGTTACCATAAAAAATTAAAAGAAATTGGTTTGAAAAGAAAAAAAGAAAAAAAATCGATATTAAAATTTGTCGAAATGTAGGATACTTTCCAATGGTACTCTTTCATTGACTTGCCCTTTTGGTTTTGAGGGATAACCTAACGGGGTAAGACCTAAAATCCTATATTTTTGAGGAATTTCTAATATTTCCTTAATTTTTGCTTCATTAAAATAACCAATCCAGCATGTCGCCAAATGTTCCGCGGTTGCGGCTAATATAAGATGTTCAAAACAGATCCCAAAATCCACAGGATAATATTTCTCTCCGCTATTGTTAACACCTGATTTTGATTCAGGAATTATTCCAACAATAAAAATAGGTGCATCAACAAATTTATTTTCTTGACCGATAGCTTCCCACACGGCTTTTACAAGATTTGTGTTTTTTACAACCACATATTCCATACCCTGCCGGTTTGCCCATGTTGGCGCTAAGCGGGCAGCATCAATGATACGTTCTATTTGGTCATCGGTTGGCATTTTAGTACTATAAAAGCGGTAACTCCTTCGGTTTTTAATAACTTCATAAAAATCCATGATTTCGATCACTTTTTTTTGATATTATTTCAATAAGGTCAAAAATTTTTGATAGCTTTAATATTCCATTGAACAAAATCCCACTTTTTTCCCCAAAAAGCGAAAAACTGCTGTAAAAATTTTAATTTTAAGACAAAGATTTATAAATACGGATTGGATCTAATATTCTTATTAAAAGTCTAATAAAGTCTTCTTGTTTTATACAAACTTTTATAATGTGAAGATATGATAATCAATAGCACTGTACTTGGGATATAAAATGAACAATAATTATCGTGATCTCATCAGAAATAAAAATATCGATTCCAACCAAGATAATTTGTTTCCACTTGAATGTTGCGAAAATCCATGTATTGAAGAACGAGATGGTAATAAAGTCTGTCTTAATTGTGGGCTAATTGTGGCCCGTACCTATGTTGGAAATGAACGACGCGCTTATACGGTAGAGGAAATCCAAAATAGACGTCGAACTGAACCGAGATGGAGAGATTTTGGACCCAGAACTATGTTACCCGCAACAAAAACAGATTCTAAAGGAAAATCAATTGGACCGAAAGAACAAGCATTATTTTCGCGATTGTCAAAAATTCAAAATTCTTTAATTTCTAGTATTGAGAGAAATTTTTGGGAAGCAAAACCGAAACTGAAAATGCTGACATCTAAATTAAATATTCCTGAATATATCTCTGAAACAGCATGGAAAATATATAGCATTGTCGCTAAGAAAAAGTTAACCATGGGACGATCAATTAACGGGTTTATTGCGGGTTCTTTATATGCGGCAATCCGTGTTCATGATTTTCCTCGATTACTTGATGAAGTATGTGAAGCTTCGCTCACTCCACGACGTACAGTTCATCGAAGTTTGGCAATGATTATTCGGGAAGTATTACCGGAATTAGGTTTACGCTATCAGCCTATAACTGCTGAAAGTTTGGTATTTCGATTTGGAAATGAACTCGATCTTCCGATGCACATTCAAAAGTGTGCGATCGATATGTTACGTGAAGCCTCAGAAAATGGACTTAAACGAACGGGCAAAGATCCTAAAGGTTTAGCCGCAGCATGTATCTATATTGCTGCAAAAGATGGTAGTGTTCGGAAGACACAGAGTTTAGTTGCAGATATAGCGAAGATAACCGAGGTAACTCTACGAAGTCGCGCTAAACAAATCAAAAGCAAATTATCTATTAAAATATAATATCTCCTTATTTTTCTCCCTTTTTATTATAATCTTTGTATGTTAAGTTAATTCTTTATTATCGAGCAATAACATCCATTTCAATCCAATTGCGGCAAAAACCAATCCCGAAATTAAATATACACAAACTGAAGCGGTGAAATATATCCAAAGCGCTGCTCCGAAAAAAGGAGTACTAGAGGGATTGTATAAAAGCAACTCAAAATAAAGAGCTACACCAGAAGGGTTAACTATACTTTTAGATAAAATATAGATAGCCTCAACTTTTATGAAGTTTGCTATCAAAAGGAAAATGCCAGCAGAGAGTAATATCCGTGCATATGTAGTATTTGTAATTTTTTGATTGTTAGCGATGATATATATAATTATAGCAAAAATGATTAAAATGCAAATTGATACAAATAGTAAAATCCATAATAGGGGCATATGGATAGGAGTTAATCCAGAAGTAAAAAGTAGAGAAACAATTGTATAATTTTGGCTACTCACTTGAATAGGTATAAAAAAGCTTAAAGCTAAAAATGCAATCAATTCAAAACCTGAGACTAAGCAAAATCCTATAGTATATAATTTTAAATATCGAAGAACTAAATTACGTTTCATATTATCCAACTCTTTTTATAAACAATTATCACTAATTAATGAATCCTAATAATATTAATTTTGAACTCATTTTATAAAAATTTAAATAAAATTTTATAATATTATTTCTTCTGAATTTAATATGATTTCACAATATAATCAAATTTAGCTTGTTGACTTAATTTAGAAAAAAAAAACAAAAAAAGGTAATGGAGCCTCAGAATGCGAGCATAAAAACGTAAGAGAAGAAGGAGAAGATTTAATTTGTCAAGATTGTGGACTAATTTTAGACGATAAACGCCCTTATAAAGACTCTTCCGATGCTCGTTTCTTTTCTGATTCCCAATTCGATTATGAGAGGAGAATACGGAAAAATGATGCAAGAGCGATGCAAGATCCTAAAGTAAAGCAAAAATATGATAAAATCAAAACGTTAAATAAATGGTTTCAAGACTATCAATCGAACTTTACCGAGCAGAAAAAAACAATTGAATTACTGAAGAGTTATGGAATAGGATTAAATATTGATAGTGTCAAATATAAGGAAATTAAAGATCGATACTTGAAATACAACAAGTATCATCGCATTACTTATCAGAACATGGTTATTATTTTTCTCGCCATTGTATGGATGGCAATAAAGGATACGACTAATATCAGATTGGAACAATTTATTGATGCTGCGCAAGAGTTAGGACATAAAATTAATAAAAAGATGTTGAACAATGCAATGCACAAGGTAAGACGCACTGAGGATGCTTTTAACAAACAAACCAAGACTAAATATGATTTAGAAAAAGAAATAAAAGAAAAAATTAAAATTCTTTTCCAAAAAGACTTGAATCAAATTCCCTTTGAAGAAGTAAGAAGCCATTTCGATGGTAAAGTTGAATATCAAAAGTTAAAACTAGAAATGCAAAAAAAGGCAAATAAAATTCTCAATCAAATTTCTTATCGGGATATCCAAAACTTAAATTACAAAGCGTTCACTGCAGGCTTGATTTATTATATTGGTCAGACGTTAGAAAATACTAAAATATTCACCCAGTTCATTATTGAAAAATCAAGTAAATTTTCAAGCACTACAATAAGAAAAAAATTTAACATCCTAAAAGAAATATTAGGAGAACCAGATGATTTAAAGTAATCTGAGTCTAAAATTTAGGAAAGGCTCTATATTCTATCTATATCAAGCATTAATAAATTATGAACTCATAATTATAATTATTTATATATCAGATAGTTCTTGATTTATACTATGCAACGTACTCACCTTTCTAAAAAGAATTGTTATAGCTGGGAAATAGATGACTTAATAGAAGAGTTTGAGACTGATATAAATCAAGGATTAGATCTTTCTTCTCTAGATAATTTATATGAAAAATATGGATATAACGAATTACCAAAAATAAAGAAATCACTATGGAAGATATATTTAGCCCCGATTTTCAACTTTTTAATCGTCATCTTAATTATTTCGGGAATTTTAGTATTGATTTTAGGATCTCCGAGTTCCACCTATATTACTTTTACTGTTGTTATTTTGAATTCAGTAACTGTAATAATTCAACAATATCGAGCCCAAAAAGCCCTTGAATCTTTACGTCAGATCGCAGCACTGAAAGCAAACGTTATTAGAAATGGAATTCAATTCGAGATTCCTACCCGAGAAATTGTCCCAGGAGATATTATATTAGTTGAACAAGGTGATAAAATACCTGCGGATGCAAGGATCATTAACTTAACTAATTTGACTATTGAAGAAGCCTCATTAACTGGGGAAAGTGAACCTGTTGATAAAGAAGTAGATATTCTTGAAAAATTAGATCTACCATTGCAAAAACAAATTAATATGCTCTTTATGGGTACATATGTACATACTGGTAGAGCAAGGGCGCTAGTTGTTGGTACAGGCTCAAATACTGAGATTGGTAAGATTTCTCGCCAATTAAATGAAATGGGAAGTATTGAGGATATACCTCTTACTCGCAAATTAAACAGATTAGGTTATATTTTAGGGATTATAGTGATTATTAATCTCTTTGTTTTAATAATTTATAAATTGATACTATTAGCGATTGAGGAGCAATTTTTCGGACCTTTAATCAGCGAAGCTCTTGTGAGTTCGATATTACGTTCAATGAACGTAATGCCAATAAATTTACCTATCCTTACGACACTTGTACTCGTTACAGGTGTTTTAAACATGGCACAAAATGGAGTTATTGTGAAGAATCTAGCTGCCATTGAATCTTTAGGTAGAGTAAGTGTGATTTGTTCAGATAAGACGGGCACTATTACTAAGAATGAGATGACTGTTGAATATTTCTGGATAAATAATCAAGAATATTCCGTAACAGGCTCTGGTTATGATGCTGACGGAATTATCCTTAATGAAAGAAAAGAGGAGACCGAGATGAGTTCTGATGAAACTTTTCAGAAATTCATTGATTCTTGTGTATTAAATAACAATGCAGCGTTAGTTTATGAAGATGTACGAGTGAAATTAAAGGGCGTAAACCATGTTGCTGTAAGGAAAGCTTTGGGCTCGCCCACAGAATCTGCATTGCTTGTATTAGCTGAAAAAGCAGGCTTTTTGCCCTATGATATAAAAGCCAAATATGAAAAGAAGCAAGAATTCCCTTTCAGTTCTGAAATTAAGCGAATGACCACCATATGTCAGGCGAAAAACGATAATAGTTTTTATTTAATCTTCACTAAGGGAGCTCCCGAAAAAATATTGGAAAACTCTACTAAAATTGAAACTAATGGAGCAATAAAATCATTCGATTCGCAATTAAAGCTAGATATGTTAGATAAAATTCAAGATCGTGCCAAGATGGGATACAGAACATTAGCTATTGCATATAAAATGATTGAAAATATAGATAGCAAAGTAAGAGAGGTGTATGAGACCGATCTTGTTTTTTTAGGCTTCATCTCAATTTTAGATCCACCCCGCGCTGGTGTTGAACTTTCAGTAAGAGAGTGTCAAGAAGGGGGAATAAAAGTGATTATGATTACTGGAGATCACCCCGCAACAGCAAAAACAATCGCTGAACAAATGCATATATATCAATCGGGAGATCTAGTTATTGAGGGAAACAATATCGCAGCACTTCCCATAGATGAATTTAACAAAGTATCAGTATTTGCAAGAGTTAACCCTTCAGATAAAGAAGTAATTGTAAGAAATTATCAAGAACAAAATAAAATATGTGCCATGACTGGAGATGGCATTAATGATGCTCTAGCACTCAAACTTTCTAATGCAGGAATCGCCATGGGGATTACAGGAACCGATGTTGCGAAAGAAACAGCAGATATGGTAATCTCTGATGATAATTTCACTTCAATTGAGAAAGGAGTGCGAATTGGTAGAGGTCTCTTTTCTAAGATCCGCAATATCATTTACTTTTTCATTTGTATCAACATCATGGAAGCTATTATCTTTTTTACCTATGAGTTTATACCTGATTTTAATTTATTTAGTTCTGAATGGCAGCATATATATATATTTGCTATTTTGCATTCTTTTCCTTCTTTGGCACTAGTAGTTGATAAACATCCTTTAGATGTCATGAAAGAGCCCCCTAGAGATGAGGAACAATTGCTCAATAAAAATATGTGGACATTACTACTCTTACAAGCATTCTTAATTGGAATTGGGTTGGTCTTAATCCTGGAACTCAATCTAGCAGAGATTATCCCATTAAATGATTGGAACCTTAATCCGATATTGAGTTATTTTGATCCCCTCGCAACCCAAACAGAATTAGTAGAACAGAAAGCTAGAACCATGTTTGTTACGACACTATATATTGTTGAAACTCTATTTATTTGGACCTTCAGAAGACCAAATAAATCTGTTTTAAGAAGCATTCGTGAAGAATTTTCGTATTACTTGTTATTTATTTCTATTTTTACACTCGGATTACATCTTCTTTACATTCTCTTCTCTTATCAAGTCAATTTCTATGTGAATGAGGTCTTTGGTTTGAACCTCCAAATCAATTTTATGTTTCTTAGCATAACCGATTGGTTATTGTGTATTCTTTTCAGTCTGCCAGGGATTATCGGTATAGAGCTTATTAAAAAAATTGCTCGAAACAAGAAAATAATATTCTAACTATTTAAATCGAGGTTTTTTTGAAAAATTTAGTAAGTTTAATTATCCTTTAGCGAATTATCTCATTAATAAGGTAATTTTTTTATAAAAAAGAAATAAAATAAAAATAAAGATTATTATAGTCTATTTATTAAATCATCTTTAAAGTAATTATCAAGAGTCACGGGAGATTGAATTATGGGAGAGATATATTATAATATAGATTTAAATTCGATATATGATAAATTGAAAACAAACAATAAACAAGGATTAACAAAAGAAGAAGCAGCTCGTCGATTAGAAGAATATGGTCCAAATGAAATTCCAAAAGCATCGAAAGGTTTTATAAAAATTTACTTGGCTCCGTTATTTAACTGGCTTATTGTTATCTATCTAATTGGGGCGTTGATTTTATATTTAGATGCGGTTTTTGGAGGAGAAGGGAATTTAACTTTTATTTTATTAACTTTAGCAATTGTAGGATTAAATTGTTTTGTTGCCATTGTACAACAGTTTCGTGCAACAAAGAAATTAAATGCGCTTCGCGAAATGACGGCTCCAACAACTACGGTCATTCGAGACGGCAATAAATTAGATATCCCTACGAAAAATGTGGTTATTGGAGATCTTTTAGTATTAACACAAGGGGATCGTATTCCTGCGGATGGAAGGATCATTCAGTCGGCAAATCTTGAAGTTAATGAATCTTCACTTACAGGTGAAAGCGAACCTCAAAAAAAGATGGAACAAGGATTCGCACTAAATGGCGCAAATATCTCTGTAGCTGACAGAAATAATATGATTTTTTACGGAACATATATTACTACTGGAAATGGAACCGCTATTGCGATAAAAACAGGAAAAGATACTGAGATTGGCAAAATATCAGTTGGATTAGAAGAAGCGGGAACTAGTGAGATTCCAATTCGAGAGAAAATGAACAATTTTGGTAAATGGTTGGGAATCATCGTTATTGGATTCTGGCTGTTAATTTTAATAATTATATGGGTTGCAAGTAATTTCACTGAATTAGATATTGCTCGAAGCCTTAATTCTGCTATGGATCTCCTTCCGATTAACATTCCTTTGCTTGTTACGATCATTTTATTGACGGGAGTTCTTTCCATGGCTCATCATGGCGTTATCATCCGAAATCTAGCATCGGTTGATAGTTTAGGACGTGTAAGTGTAGTATGTTCTGATAAAACGGGTACTTTAACGAAAAATCAGATGTCTATTGAGCATGTATGGACAAACGGAACGACTTTTAAAGTCACGGGGCGAGGATATTCTCCCGAAGGAGAAATAATAAATATTGATGATGAAAAAAATCCCTTAATTGTAAAGCACATCGATGAATTTCCACAACTTAAACTCCTATTGACCGCCGGCTTTCTTAATAATAATTCTGCTTTAGTTAAAAATGAGATTGAAATTGGACATCGCATAATACCTAATTGGAATGTTATTGGAAGCGTAACTGAAGGTGCACTCATGGTTCTTTTTCAGAAAGGAATGGGTGATTATGTACTTGACGATTTCGAATTTGAGAAAGAATATCCTTTCGATTCTAAAGTCAAACGAATGACAAAAATCTATAGACGAGAGGGCAAATACTACTCTTTTACTAAAGGAGCAAGTGAGATACTTCTCCCCTTATGTACTAAAGTTTTGTATAAGAATGCTGAAGTTGAATTTATTGATGAATTAAAAGAAAAAGTTTCAAAAATCGCAGAAGTATATGCCGCTCAAGGGTATCGTATTTTAAGTCTTTGTTACAAAAAATTAGATTCAATTGCTCCTGAAGGAGAACAAAGTAGAGAGAAATGTGAATCAGAAATGATTTATATTGGTTTTGTTACCATTCTAGATCCTCCACGAGATAAGGTTAAAGAGTCTGTGAAGCAATGCCATAATGCGGGAGTAGATGTAATTATGATTACAGGTGATTCTGTTCCAACAGCTCGGGCTATTGCTCAGCAAATCTCGATTATCGATAGTCAAGATGAATTAGTAATTGAAGGAAAAGATATTGATAATTATCCCTCCTTTGAGGAGTTTAGTAAGATTAAAGTGTTCGCTAGAGTTAGTCCAGAGCATAAACAAAAAATTGTAGAAAAATATCAAGAAGCGAATAAAGTAGTTGCTATGACAGGAGATGGAGTAAACGATGCGCTAGCCTTAAATATGGCAGATGCAGGCATTGCAATGGGAATTCAAGGAACAGATGTTGCAAAAGAAGCGTCTGATATGGTCATCAGTGATGACTCGTTCAATTCTATTGTTACTGGTATTGAGGCTGGTAGAGGAATATTCTCTCGTATCCGAGCAGTGGTTTTTTTCTATATTTGTATTAATGTTTTTGAAGGGATTGTTCAATTTATTTTAGCCGTAATTATACCTCAAATATTTGGAATACCGCTCCCATATTTCTTAGATGATGCCTTTTACCTCCAATGGATTTTTCTCAGTATAACTGTTCATATCTTTCCAGGACTCATTTTGACCTTTGATACGACATCTAAGGATGTAATGAAACATAAACCTAGAGACGAAGAAGAGATACTGAGTAAAAATACGTTAATTTTGCTCTTTATTTTTGGAATTTTATTGGCAATTAGTATGTTAATAGTCTACTTCGTTACTTTTAGCGGTTTGTATCCAGTGTTTCCTGAGAACTACCCTTCAGGTTATCTATATTTTGTTAAAGACCCTGAATTGATACCACCTGAAATCTTTACTTTACCAATCGAAGAGATTAGAATAATCGGTAAAACATTGACGATGTTAATGGTAACTTTATTTTTTTGTGAATCCTTTCTCGTATTTCAGATACGACGTCCAAATAAATCGTTAATTAAAAGTATTAAAGAAGACAGTACAAGATTTATGTATCTATTGATAGGTCTTCTTTTTGGAGTATTTATTGCTTTAATTTACATCCCCGGATTTCAAACAGCTTTAGCTTCAGTCGGAATTAATTTTATGTTCATGTTTTTAACGGCTTTTGATTGGTTAATTTGTTTCTTAATTTCATTAATATGCATCATCTCTTTTGAAATAGTGAAATATATAGCTCGTAGCCGTGAAATATTTTTCTAATTCCTTTTATTTTAATTTCTTTTTACGATAATTTATATCTAAATAAAGATTACCACTTTTTATGTTAAAAGGAAAGGATGTGATATTAGCGCCGCTTAAGAGAGAATATATCGATAAATTTCTTGAGTGGTTAAATGATCCCGAGGTCACCCAACATTTAATGAGATTTCGTCCCTTAACAAGAGAGATGGAAGAGGATTGGTTCGATTCTTTGAAAAACCAAGAAGGTGACATAATATTTGCCATTCTAATTTACCAAAATCAATTAATAGGTAATTGTAGTATTATGAACATACTCTGGAATGACCGAGTTGGGACATGCGGCATTTTCGTAGGAGATAAAAAAGAACAAGGAAAAGGATATGGTACGGAAGCAATGAAATTACTGCTAGAATATGGATTAACACTTTAAATCTAAATAGATTAGATTTGAAGGTAAATGACTTTAATTTAAGAGCGATTAAATGCTATCAAAGATTAGGATTTGTAGAGGAGGGTAGAATGAGACAATCCTGTTTTAGAAATGGAGAATATCATGATCAAATTATCATGTCCATACTTCGTAGCGAATGGAAAGGTATGAATCCTTAAAATGAATTGCTAGTTATAAATATTATAAGAATAAAAGTTAATAGATAAAATGATAATTAATGTTAAAATGTGATCTCAATGAATAAGAAAGTAGTTTCTATTGTAAAATATGAAGAACCTCTAGCTTCTGTTAGGAAAGTAGTAGACCTAGCTGATGGATTTGAAAAATTACCAATCGATGGTAAAATATTTATTAAACCTAATTTAGTCTATTGGAATCGACATTGTGATTTTCCAAAATGGGGGATGCTTACCACTTCAAGAGTTGTGGAAGACATAATAAAGTTATTAAAAGAACGTGGCGTTAATGATATCTCAATAGGGGATGGTATAATTACAGATGATCCTAAGGATAAAGAGACCCCCAAGGATGCATTTGAAAAGTTAGGTTATAATTTATTAAAAAAGAAATATGGCGTTAAATTCTACGATTTATTCAATAGACCATATGAAAAAATTGAATTAACTGATGGTTTAACAGCAAAAATGAATTCAGATATGCTTCAATCAGATTTTATAATAGACATCCCCGTGTTAAAAACTCATGCTCAGTGTGTTGTCAGTCTAGGAATTAAAAATTTAAAAGGATTTATCAATGTAGCATCTCGCAAAAAATTTCATGGAGCTGATCCAAAATACAATCTGCATTATAACGTAGCACAATTAGCAAATAAAATACCAGAAAGTTTTACCTTAATCGATGGAATCTATACATTAGAAAGAGGTCCAACATTTGATGGAAAAGCACACAGAAGTAATATCTTGGTGGCATCAAAGGATATGCTCTCCGCCGATTTAGTAGGCTCAAATTTATTAGGTATTGATCCTGTGGATGTTCCTCATCTCGTGCAAGCCGCTAAAGATCGAAATCGTCCTGTTAATTTAAGTGATATTGAGATAAAGGGCGAATCAATAGAATCTTTGGCAAAACCTCATGGTTGGGAATTTGTTTACAAAAGGAATGATACTCTCCCCCTTTCATATGCAAAAGCAGGTATTGGAGGTATAAGTTATCGAAAATATGACGAAACTATGTGTACGTTTTGTAGTTTCTATAACGGGGTTATATTAGTAGGAATCAAAGAAGCATGGAAGGGAAAGGATTTTGATAATATCGAAGTTCTAACGGGTAAAGTAATGGAACCAACTCCTGGTATGAGTAAAACAATATTACTCGGTCAATGCCAGTATAATAAAAATAAGGATCATCCCGATATCAACGAATGTATTCCTATAAAAGGATGCCCTCCAACCGTAGAAGAGATACAGAAAGCTTTTAAACAAGCAGGAATTAAGGTACCATCATACATTTTTAAGAATATCGAAAAAGCACCGCTCATATTTTTGAACAAGTACAAAGGAAAACCCGAATTTGAGGAAGGTTTCTACCAACTATCTTAAAAAAACGAAATTTTTCTAATTAAATTATTTATAA
>Ga0180433_10006645_pt1 | contig 15073 bp, 12 predicted proteins | sample SS_ome_8_FD_132980 | JGI IMG/M metagenome (GOLD analysis project Ga0180433, IMG submission 132980) | Hypersaline lake sediment archaeal communities from the Salton Sea, California, USA - SS_1_D_1 metaG | ecosystem: Environmental > Aquatic > Non-marine Saline and Alkaline > Hypersaline >... | reverse complement strand
TCCTTGAAATTGTTGAAGCCATTGTCATCGACTCGCGATTTCAGCAGAGACATCATTCAAAAGTATGCCGCAAAAGATGACAGAATTATTCCGGCTTTCCAGAAAAACGGGAGGCTCGAGCCAAGCAACAAATCGTACTTGGCCTGTTTTTAATGGGGAAGGTTTTGTCATTGAGGGCTTGATATGCCAAGCTGCTGCGCACGTCCGCTTTCGTGATACAATATAGGTATTTCAGAGAGCATGATGTATTAGGAGGAACGAAAGCTGAACAAAAGGAAATCTCAACGCAGTCAATCGGTTTTTTCGGCAATGCTGATCGTAATCGCGGTGTATGTTCTGTATACCTTGTTTGAAAATTTAATTCTTGATCCGCAATCAACATCTTTTCTCAGCCATAAATCTCACCTGAGGGACTCCTTTCATCTCCCGGTCTGGCTGAAGGTGATGTATGTTCACGTTGTTGCCGCTTGTTTGGCGATGGCTTCGGGCGCTGTCAACTTCTCCAGCGCCTTGTTGACCAAAAGCCGCAAGATTCACCGTTTTAACGGCTGGCTCTACGTCGTTTGCGTGCTGATTGTGACGCTGTCGTCAGGCTATATGGCACCGCATTCTACCGGAGGGAAGGCCGTCAGCATAGCCTTTAACATGGTGAATATGTATTGGCCTGCCGCCACGGTTATTTCCGTCATCAAAGCTCGGCGAAATCAGTTTATCAAGCACCGGAATTGGATGATTCGCAGCTAGCTATTCTGTTTTACCAATATGTTCATTCACTTGATCACTTTCGTGTGCCATAAAGGACTCGGCCTGATATATGACATCAGCTACACGATAGGCGTTTTCGGAGCGATTGTGCTTTGCATCGCGTTGGCCGAATGGATCATTCGGTTCGCCTTTAAAAAGCCGGCGCAAATTTTTTATACAAATCACAGGGGCTTTTAAGCCCCTGCTCTTTTTCCTGAGGATTCCATATAGATCAAGGAGGCGAGTATTCTCATTGAATACGGGAAAGGAGTGTGAAGCAGTTTTGCTTTTGCTTGGGCTGTTTGATTCAGCTCATAGAGTAATAGAAAAAGTGATCTGGCTCACAGTTTTCATCACGCACCTCCTGTAAAGTAAATGATAGTTTTTTGCCGGCGAAAATAAAGAAAAACAGGGGATGTGTCAACCGATGAAAAGAACTGATCTGCCTCTAGTGTATTCGTGCTCCGGATGTTCCTCGGCCGCGCAAACGGCCAATATGATTGCCATTAAAATGGATCGGGAGAAAACGGCCGAAATGTCGTGCATTGCCGGAGTCGGCGGCGATGTGAAACCGCTTGTCAAAACAGCAAAATCCGGGCGGGATATCATTGCGATTGACGGCTGTCCTTTATGCTGTGTCAAGAGCTGTTTAGCTAAGCATGATGTTCAGCCGAAGCATCATTTTGTATTATCGGATTTTAACGTGCCGAAGAAAAAAGGAGCAGATCCCGACCCTGTCCTTTATATGAATGCGTATGAACAAATTTTGCAGCTCTTAAAATGCTAAGCCTTTTGGGAATGTTTATTTAGGGTGCTGTTTAGAGCATCAGTGAACGGCGGATTGATTTAAAATACCGAGGGTTTCATCCCTTGGTATTTTTGTTGTTACATCTTCTAAAAACCATGTCCAGCCTTTCGGCAAATTCCTCCGGATATAAAACGCATCCCACATGATTGCCTGGAAAATCGACCACTTTCGTTTTCAAATGACCAGCCAATGCTTCTGCATACCTGTACGGGAGACAGCCTTGCGAATCAATGCCGCCGGCAGGTACGACTGTAACCGGTGAAGCTTTAAGCCTGCCGATGTCGGGTGAATATTCTCTTAAACCAGGCACCTCGGACAGGATAAAATAGTCAATGTTGGCCATGAGCTGCTCCGTCCGGGATTTTGGACGGTCCGGCTGAGCTGTGGACGTAATGCCCATCGCTTTCGCGAATGCTTCTAAAGCCTGTAATCCGCTTCGTTTGTATTGTTTTTCAAGGTTCTCCAAGCTCTCGAACCCTTTGGTGCGGTCACTGCCGGCCAACAATTGCGGAATCGGAGGCTCGTGTGCGACCAACATGCGGATTTGTTCAGGATGGCGGATGGCAAGATCAAGGCCAATGGCCGCGCCGGAGCTGCAGCCGAATACATAGGCCGGTTCATCCGTCAGAGCGGCCAGCAGCCGGCTCGCATCATCGCTGTGTGCGGAAACCTGGTAATTTTCATTCGGATCTTCCAGCCTGCTGCGGGAATGCCCGCGGCGGTCGTATGTGATAACCGTGTAACGGTCGGATAGGCGGTCTGTAATCGGGTATGATTCTGCATCGCCGTTGCCCCCGTGAATCATAAGCAAGATAGGCCCAGAGCCGCGCACTTCGTAGTAGAGCTTTGCTCCGGGTACTTCCAATACACCGTGTTTCATGACAATATTCTCCTCTCGTTGCATGATCACTTTTACATTACATGACGGAGAAAGCATAGAAAATGCAGAAATCAGCTAATAAACAAACTCGCCATATTAAAAAGCACCGATCACAAGGATCCGTGCTCCAGTTTATTTTGTGTAAACGATTTTTTTAATCGTTTCGATGGAAAGATGATGTTCCGCTGCTAAGTGCTCAATCGTTTCGCCATTTTTAAAGGCCCTTTTTATCGCGGTGTTGCGATCATCGATCAGCTTTCTTGCTCCTGAACGTGCACCCCATTTTTTGTGGGCGGATTCAGTCTTGGGAATGTAGATCGTTTCCCCTTGAACATACTTTTGAATTTCCGATAGCAGCTTTTCAGGTAGAACAGCGGCAGCCTTTACGTATGCCATGTTTGCCAGCTCCTTATTCCTTTGATTGTAAAATAAGGGGCAAAGCCAATTACCAGAAAAGCTTACTTCAGGCGATTTTATTTGTCCACCCCATGCAAAGTATCGCCTTTTCCGATAACAGGCTTTGCATGAGACGCTGCATGATCCGGCATTCTGATGCTTGCCATGTGATCACCTCCTTCGAATTTGCTATTCATTATAAATGAAATCGAGATTGGCGGCACTTGATGATAAAATATTTTTAAAAAGAATGACCAGTCCGCAAACTATTTTTCACGCTCCCGCGTCTATCCTAATGTAACAGCCGTATATACGTATATTCAAAAAAGGAGTTCTTTATTGCAATGAAGAAACAAGCAGCCAGAGCGTCTCTTGTCGCTTGCATAACAGACCGGAAAGAAGACTTTTACCGGCTGGCGTACAGCTATGTGAAAAATCAAGAAGACGCCTTAGATATTGTCCAGGAATCAATCAAAAAAGCGCTCGATTCCGTCGATTCTGTTCGCAATCCGGATACGATCAAAAGCTGGTTTTATAAAATTTTGGTGCGGACGGCAATCGATTTTTTGCGCAAACGGAAAAAACTAAAGGTTATGGATGATCAAACGATCGAATTTTTAAGCAAGGGCAAGGAAGATATCTACCGGGATACAGACCTTCATGAGGCGCTTGACGAGTTGCCGCATCCCTACCACACCATTATTGTTCTGCGATTTTTTGAGGATCTCAAACTGGAAGAGATTGCGGAAATCACAGGCGAAAATTTGAATACGGTCAAAACGCGCCTTTACAGAGGATTGAAGCTTATGCGCATCCAATTGACGAAGGAGGATCTTTCTTAATGGAAAAGAAATTGGAACAGCTGAGAAAAGCATATCAAAACGTCCCCATTCCGAAGGAACTGGATCAGGTTGTCGAAACTGCGCTTCAGCATAAATCGAAGAAGAAGAGAAGGCTGGTGGTATGGCCTGCATCAACGCTTGTCGCGGCGGCTGTACTATTTGCTGCCGTCGTGAATATCAATCCCGGAGCAGCCCAGGCCATGTCGCGTTTACCCGTCATCGGCAAGGTCGTTAAGGCGATCACATTCACCGAGATCAAACAGAAAGATGGAGAATCGAGTATTGACGTGAAAACACCGGCTCTGTCCGGCTTGAATAACCGGGAGCTTGAAAATGGCATTAACGAGAAATATGTAAAGGAAAGCCGTCAGCTTTACCGGGAATTCATGAAGGAGACGTCCCGGAATAAAAAAGGGCATCTCAGCATCTACAGCGATTATGAGACAGTCACGGATACGAAGGATTTGATTTCGATTCGGCGAAGCGTCGAAAGAACGGAAGCGTCCAGCTATACCGAACGGCGCTATATCACCATTGACAAAAAGAATGAAATTCTGCTTACCTTGAAGAGTTTGTTTAAAGACGACCGGTATATTACGGCCATCAGCGAAAACATTAAAGAACAAATGAAACAGCAAATGAAAGATGATCCTGATAAAATATATTGGATCAATGACGAGGAAGTCGAGCCATTCAAACGAATCAAGGCCGACCAAAATTTTTATATTACAGAGAATCATAAACTGGTGATTTCATTTGACGATTATGAAGTCGCACCCGGATATATGGGCGCGGTAGAGTTTGAAATACCGACTAAGGCGATTTCGAGCCTGCTGATCGGCGACCGCTACATCCGCTAGTCAAAAAATCCATGATTCGCTGAAATCATGGATTTCTTACTTTTTACAACTTTGTAACACCATATTCAGCTTGAAACTTTTATACTAGAGAGACGGCATCATTCAGGGTAGATAAAAATGACGAATTTTTGAAACAAAAAACGGTCCTGACTTCGTCTATAATATCGGAGCCGTAAAAGGCGCGAAACATAAAGAAGAACCGTACGTACATATCATTGGAGGAATACCATGCGAGATCAGACACAACAACACCGTTACATACCGGGGTTAGACGGGCTTCGGGCTTTTGCCGTTTTGGCGGTTATCGCTTACCACCTCAACATGAGCTGGGCCGACGGAGGCTTTATTGGCGTTGATATCTTTTTTGTTTTATCAGGATATTTGATTACATCGATTATCCTGCCGGCGTATGGAAATGACATTTCCCTCACATTCAGAGATTTTTGGGTGCGCCGGATACGGCGGCTGCTTCCAGCGGCGACGCTCATGATTTTCGCAACCGTCATATGGGTCGCTTTGTTTAACAGAGAGCTGATGCATACCGTGCGGGGAGATGCGATCTCCTCTCTTTTATATGTCAGCAATTGGTGGTTTATCTTTCACGACCTCTCATATTTTGATAGTTTCGGATCGCCGTCTCCTTTAAAAAACTTGTGGTCACTGGCGATTGAAGAACAGTTTTATTTCATCTGGCCGATCATTTTGCTGTTGGGCATCTACATATTTAAAAAGCGGGAGAGGCTGGCTGCGGCGGTTGTGCTGTGTGCGCTTTGTTCAGCCGTATGGATGAGCATCCTGTACATCCCTGGCGGCGATCCGAGCCGCGTATATTACGGGACTGATACGCGCGCCTTCGAGCTGTTGATCGGATGCGCATTAGCCCTTGTGTGGCCGATGAAAAGACTATCTGGGAACAGGCTCCCAAGCAGCCTGAAGCACGCGTTGCACGGAACTGAGCTTGCCGCTTTCGCGCTGCTTATGATGAGCATTTATTTTGTCGATGAATTCAGCCCGTTTCTCTATCACGGCGGAATGCTTCTGATCAGCATAATCGCAGCGATTTTGATTGCATGCGTCAGTCATCCGAGCAGCTTCTTGGGCTTTGTCCTTTCCGTGAAGCCGCTGCGCTGGATCGGGAAAAGGTCGTACGGCATTTATCTTTGGCACTATCCCGTCATCGTGCTGAGCACACCTGTTCAAGAGATTGGAAATCCGGTGTTCTGGCATGTTGCGATTAAGGTCGCTGTTACGTTTATTCTGGCGGAACTTTCGTATCGCTTTATCGAGAAGCCAATCCGACAAGACGGTTTTAAACCGTTTGTCAGCCGGGTTTTTCTGGATAAGATCACGGAATGGAAAACCGCTTCCGTTCCCAGCAAAATATCAATCGGACTGATGTTTGCCGCACTCCTCATTTTTGCAGGAGGCCTGTCGGGATTGGCCGACGAAAAGAAACAGCCGCAACAGGCCTATTCCAAATCTTATGAGGAAGCAAGCGCCTCAGCGGATCAGCCGGCTGACAAAAGTGAAGAACGGAAGGATAATAAGAAAGCACAAGCTGAAAGCGGGAAAGATGATGAAACTAAAAGCCGGCAGAAAGCCGGCGGGGATGAATCGTCAAATACAAAAGATGAGCAGTCTGCGGAAAAAGAGCCTGATCATATCGAGAAAGAGGTATTGGCTGTCGGGGATTCGGTCATGCTTGACATTGCTTCCAGCCTGCGTAAGAAAATTCCGGGAATCACAATCGACGGTCAGGTTGGAAGGCAAGTGAGGGAAGCGCTTCAATTGACATCAACCTACGCTTCCTTTAATCATTCGGACAAAGCCGTCGTGATTGAACTGGGAACAAACGGCTATTTTACGGACAGTCAGATGGACGCTTTGCTTGATGCGTTCTCAAACGCTGATGTCTATCTCGTGAACACGCGCGTCCCCCGTCAGTGGGAGAGCAAGGTGAATGAATCGCTTCGGAAGCAAGCGGACAGCCGTCAAAACGTGACATTGGTCGATTGGCATACTGAAGCCCTGAAACATCCCGAATATTTCACCGCTGACGGCGTACACCTGATGCCGAAAGGGACCGAAGCTTTGGCATCGCTTATCGTCAAAGCGATGAAATAATGCTTAAACATAAAAAGAGGCTGTTATTTCTTGAATTTCGTGATAAATCTAATCAAATAAGGTGTTTTTAAAGTTTCTTTTACTAGTTTGTTATGATGTTTTGTAAAATTTTTTATTTGTTTTCTTCTATGGGGAACCATTAACAAAGGTAATCTATCTTTGCGAAACCATCCGATTTTTGCTGTTTCTGGCCCTTGTTTAATGGGTTCCCCACCTAGTAATTTTCCTGAATAGATGTACTGTATGTCATGATATTGCGGTTGATCGTACTCTCCTATTTTGCACATAATAGAAATACGGTAGCCTGTTTCTTCTTCCATTTCCCTCATGGCGCATGTTTCCGGCTGCTCGTGCTTTTCCATTCTGCCTCCTGGCAAGTCCCAGACAGGATAATCTTTTCTTTTAACCAGAAGTATTTTTCCTTTGCTATTTTCCACAATTGTAAAGCAACCTACAGTGTTTACTGCATTCAAGTTAAGATAACTCCTTCCTGTGTTTCACTTCAATTATAAATCATCTGACCGATTCGATCTCCGATCTTAACCGGTCATGAGCAATCCTCTTTCACAGCCAAAAAAATATGTTACAATATACAAATGTTTTGCGATCCTCCAGTTTATTTCATGATGAAACAATATATTTTACTAGCTTGAAAGAAAGGTTTGATACTATGCTCCATAATCCAACAGGAAAGGAACGCCTTGCATTGGCTTTTCTGCTCGGCATGCTTGCGATACTGGGCCCGCTGAATATCGATATGTATTTGCCAAGCTTTCCCGAAATTGCCAATGATTTATCAGCTGGAGCCTCGCTCGTACAGCTAAGCTTAACAGCGTGTTTGATCGGGCTTACGTTTGGTCAGCTCGTTATTGGGCCGGTCAGTGATGCACAAGGAAGACGGAAGCCCTTATTAATATCCATCTTTTTATTTGCGTTGTCTTCTTTGTTTTGCGCGCTTTCCCCGAACATTATTATGCTGGTCATTGGTCGTTTTTTACAGGGTTTTACCGCTTCGGCGGGAATTGTGCTGTCGCGCGCCATTGTACGGGACGTGTTTACAGGCAGAGAGCTTTCTAAATTTTTCTCGCTTTTAATGGTGATCACCGCGGTTGCGCCAATGGTCGCACCAATGACGGGGGGAGCCATCCTGCTTTTGCCGTTCGCTACTTGGCATACGATTTTTTATACTCTGTCATTGATCGGATTGTTTCTAGTGCTCGTTATCTCAATGAAATTGACTGAAACATTGCCGCCTGAAAAACGGATTCCAAGCTCAATCGGTTCGTCTCTCAAAACGATGGGGAGCTTGTTGAAGGACCGGTCTTTCATCGGCTATGCGCTGACTGTCGGTTTCATTCACGGAGGCAGCTTTGCATACGTGTCCGGAACCCCTTTTGTATATCAGGACATCTATGGGGTTTCTCCTCAAGTGTTCAGCGTGCTGTTCGGCATTAACGGCCTTGCTATTATTTCGGGAAGCTTTATCATCGGGCGTTTCGGGGGAATCATTCATGAGAGGAAGCTCTTGCGGATCGCGGTTATTACCGCTGTCATCGCGACATCCGTTCTCCTGACGATGACGATTTTGAAAGGACCGCTTGCAGCGATTGTCATTTCCATCTTTATCTACATGATAACCATCGGAATGACGTTGACAAGCACATTTACGCTGGCGATGGAAAACCAGGGACACCGTGCGGGCAGTGCAAGCGCGATGCTCGGCATGCTTCCGCTTCTGCTCGGTTCGATCGTTTCGCCTCTCGTTGGAATGAATGAAACAACGGCCGTTCCAATGGGTGCGATCATGTTTATTACAGCTGTGATCGGATCTTTCACCTTTTTTGCCTTAACACGGGAAAGACAGGGGGAGCGGTAAAGATAAGGACGGAATCACTTGATTCCGTCCTTTTGTTGTTATAGAGAAGCCCGGAGAATGGCGAGTACGTCATCTTTGTTTAGTTTTTGGAAATTGGCGAAGCCGCCGTGCTCGATTTCTTTAGCGGCGATGTCTGCGATCAGATCGAGCTTTTCTTCGCCGATGCCGTAGTCGGCAAGGCGGGAAGGAGCGCCAAGGCTTGTCCAGAACGCGGACAGCTTATCGATTCCTTCAAGCGCGATGTCTTTATCGGTTTTGCCTTCTGTGTCAATGTCAAACATGTTCAGCATAAGGGCTTTGAAGCGGCTGACATTCGTATCAAGCGTATATCTCATCCAGTTCGGGAACAAGATCGCAAGGCCGCCCGCATGCGGAATGTCGTAAACGGCCGAAACGGCGTGCTCCATTGTATGGGAAGCCCAATCGCCGAAATAGCCCATTTGCAGCGTGCCATTCAAAGCGATTGTGCCTGCGTATAAAATGGTTTCCCGGTGCTCATAGTTTTGCAGGTCTTCCAACAGCTTCGGTGCCGTTTCGATGACCGTCTGCAAAACGGAAAAGCACAGTCTGTCCTGAAGCGGCGTGTTTTTGACATTATGAAAATATTGTTCAAACACATGGCTCATCATATCAACAATGCCGTAAACCGTTTGGTTTTCCGGGACGCTGAACGTATTTTCAGGGTCTAAAATGGAGAACTTCGGATGCGTGACATCGCTTCCCCATACATATTTTTCATTCGTTTCCCAGTTTGTAATGACGGAATCGGGGTTCATTTCAGATCCGGTTGCAGCTAAGGTTAAAATCGTACCGAACGGCAGGGCGTCTTTTGCTGTCGTTTTTTTGCTGAAGATATCCCAAGGGTCGCCGTCGTATTTTGCTCCTGCAGCAATCGCTTTCGTGCAGTCGATGACGCTTCCTCCGCCGACAGCGAGGAGAAAATCGATTTCATGCCGGGCACACAATTCGATCCCTTTTTTAACCGTAGCAAGACGCGGATTTGGTTCTACTCCGGAAAGCTCGTGCATGTCAGCGCCTTCTTCTTTCAACACGCGCGTAACTTCGTCATAAAGACCGTTCTTTTTAATACTGCCGCCTCCATAAACAAGCAATACATTTTTTCCGTATTCCTTTAATTCTTTTCTTAACTGTTCAAGCTGGCCTTTTCCGAAGATCAATTTCGTTGGATTGTAATAGCTGAAATTTTCCATTGATGAACAAACCTCCTATGGTATATGTAAAAACAGTTTTCTACTATAACATATTGAATCGTATAGAAAAAGAGGCCGTGTTCTTACAAAGGACAGGGTCAAATTGTACAGAGGGGAGGAAGCACACACCTGATTTACTGCGTAAAAAAGCTTGCCGACTTTGCCGGCAAGCTGAGGAGGCCGTTCTGTCTTCAGGTTAAAACCTATACTGAGACGTCCGCCGATTCGTTGATAGAGATGACCATTGAGACAGCGGTTCCGTCATCCGGCGCACTCTCGATATTCAGTTCGCTCCCGCAGAAGTGCTTCAGTCTTCGGTTGATATTTTTCATACCGACGCTATGAGTGAAATGAGAGGAAAAGATATCGTGTTGTTTTTCCGGCGGCATGCCGATTCCATTGTCCTCTATCTTGATATAATAGCGGTTTTCGCTTTCTTTTTTTGCCGTCAGCTTGATCCAGCCTCCGCCTCTTTTTTTGCTGATGCCGTGGTGGACGGCATTTTCGACAAGAGGCTGAATCATTAATGGCGGAAGGGCAAAGTCAATGTCTTCGTCAATATCGTAAATGACGTCCAGCCGATCGCCGAAGCGCGTTTTTTCAATAGAAAGATACGAATTCACAATCGACAGTTCATGTTTGAAAGAACTCATCCCTGATGTATTTTGAAAATCAAAACTCATTCTTAAGTAGTTTGTAAAATCAGCCGTTACTTCGCGCGCTTTTTCAATATCCAAATGACTGAGCGCGATAATTGTATTTAATACGTTGAAAAGAAAGTGCGGCTTGATCTGCGACTGGAGGAATGCCATCTCCATATTGGTCGCTTGGGCTGCCGTATCTTTCATCATGATCAGGTTTTTAACGCGGGCTGCAAATTCAGTGTAGTTGTACGGTTTTTGCAAAATGTCATTTGCCCCGGCGTGAAAAGCCTTGTATTTATCATGATCGATGATGGCTGCCGTAATAATGAGAACCGGAAGTTCCACCATTGTGAATCTTTCACGGATTTTCATAGAGACTTCAAACCCTGTCATATCGGGCATCATCAGATCCAAAATCACCAAGTCAAGCTTTGAACGGGAGGCGACTTCGAGAGCCTCTTTGCCGCTTTTTGCTGCGATGACTTGATAAGGAACGCCTTCAAGCATATCGGCCAAAATTTTTAAGCTTTCAATGTTATCATCGACGATCAGAACAGTTGGAGCATCCATTTTCTTTGAATAATACGGCGTGCTGATTGAAACATCGGGCAAACTCCTGACGGCTTGCTGTTGAGGCATGTTCACTTTATCGTCAAGAAGCGAGTCATCCTTTGCGACAGGCAGTGTGAAATGAAATGCCGATCCTTTCCCTTCTTCCGATTCTACCCAGATCTCCCCATTTTGAAGCTGAACGAGCTGTCTGACGATGCTTAAACCGAGCCCGGCTCCGTCATCTTTATGGTTTTTTGCTTGTTGAAAAGATTCGAATATCGATTGACGGACGGCCTTTGGTATGCCGACTCCTGTATCCGCTACAGTGATTTTGACCTTCTCTTGGTTGATCCTCTCGGCAGAGAGCGTAATTTGTCCCTCCGGCGTATACTTGATTGCGTTATCTACCAGGTTGGTCATGATTTGCCGGAAGCGGTTTTCGTCAGCCAAGACGAGCGGCAGTCCGGATGGAACCAGGTTTACAATCCGGACCTGTTTATTTTTTGACAACAGCCGATAGAAGCCCATTTCCGTACTGATCGCTGAATGGGTATCGACAGGAACGGCTTGAATCTGCAGCATGCCCTGCTTCATTTTTTCCAAATCGAGAATGTCATTCACCAGGCTGGAGAGCCTGTATCCCATGCGGATGACCAGCTGCAGATTTTCTTTTTCTTCCTCTACCGTCCTTTTGCTTTTCCTTGCCAAAAGGGTCTGGCATATATTAATCATGCTGTTCAGCGGCGTTTTAAATTCATGCGATGTTTTGGCGATAAATTCGTCTTTTAATCGATTCATTCTGAGCAATTTCAAGGATAGGACTTCATTCTCGCGGAATGCGCCTGCGAATTGCTGTGCCATCATCAGAACAGCCGCCAGCAAAGCGATGATTGACGGCACGGCATAGAGCGAATTGAACGAAAAGCCTCTTTTGCCGCTGTAAGCAGAAACGGTCGTTAAAATGACGAATGCGCTCATTGAGATCGCTGCAATCGTAAGATAAAGACTGCCTTTCATTTTCCGAAGGGCAGCAATCGCAAACACATAAGTAATATAAATCAAAGTCGTGACGGCAAGAACGGAATGCAATATATATGCGAGACGGTCTGTAAAACCCCATGATATAAAATCAATCAACAAAACCAGTGCAGAAAATGCAGTCGCGCCGATTATCCATTTTTTCGAAACGATTTCTCTGTAAGCGAAATAGAGATAGAGAAAAACCGCTATACTGACAAGCACCATTGTGGTTGCCCTCATTACGCTTAAAGCCGAGAATGAAACAGACGGAAAGAAAAGAAAGATCATTCGTTCTCGTCCGATTAAAAGCACAATGACTGAAAAAAGAAGACACATCGTGGAAAAAAAGAATAAGTGCTTATCCTTTTTTCGATGCAGGAAAAAGCCGAGAAAGTATAAACCGGTAATGAAGAATGCCGTGATCATGCTGGTTTCATTAAAGAAAGAAATTTTGCTTTGGTGTAAAATGTTCTGCTGCGTTCCGAAGGTAATCGGTTTTTCTATTCCCCATGAAGGTGTTTTTTTGAAGTTCGAAAATTGTACAATCAGCTCGTTGTCCCCGCGGTGAATGTCGAAAAAACTCGTATAAGGCCTGTTTTGAGCCCTGAAATTCGCTTTGCTTGAAGGAGTTCCGCTCTGCCCGATCAATTTGCCGTTGAAATAAATTCGGTTTGCGCTGTTAATAAAAGAGGTGCTGATTCCGAACATCTCATTGTCCTGCTTTGACCGGATCATCAGTCTGTATGTACCGTAATCCACGTTTTCCCCTGAATCGGTAAGTTTGACATTGTTAGGCACAGCGGAATAAATGGGGGCTTTTCCAATGCCTGAATGGATCGCCTTTGGCGAGAGAAGCTGGTTTCGATAGAGTGTCCATTCCCCGGTGAGCGCGATGTTCCCATCTTTCTGAAAATCCCATGTTTCCAGATTGATGATTCCTTGCTTTGCTTCAGGGTAATTCTGATCGGACAGTTGATTGTTAATGAATAAGAAAATAAAAAAGAAGCCGGCATAGCCGAGAATAATCGAAAGGAAAACAAATAGCTTTTTCAATATCAGCACTCCTCATTCAGCCTGCTGCAGTGTTGTCGAATCCATATGAATATTGTACTCTTAAATGTTAATAAACGACAAGAATAAGAAAATGAATCCAACTAAGTAGGGCCATTGACATGATATAATCATTATAATAATTTCCAGATGACTCGATGAAATTGGGGTGGGTGTCGTGAAAGCGTTAATTGTGGATGATGAGGAATTGGCATTGCTTCATTTTAAAAATATGCTTGAACGAACAAATTGTTTTCGATCCATTGAAATGTTTCAAGATCCGGCTGATGTTATGGAGTATCCGGATATTCAGGATATAGACACGGTGTTTCTTGACATTGAAATGCCGGGGATCAACGGGATTGAGCTCGCTGAAGCGATTCAATCGATGAATGAAAACATTCAGGTTGTTTTTATCACGGCCTATAACGATTTTGCCATAAAAGCATTTGAATTAAATGCGATGGATTATTTGCTTAAACCCGTCGATTACGTCCGGCTCGTGAAGACGGTTAAACGGATCAGAGAAAACAGCTTGCTGAAGGCTTCCGCGGAAAACGGCGGAGGAGACTATTTCATTCAATGTTTTGGGAGTTTGCAATTTTACAAAACGGAGAAGGATGTCAAAACATATATACCCGTAAAGTGGAGAACGTCCAAAGCACGCGAAATTTACGCGTATTTGCTTCATCATCACGGCCATGTGATCAGCAAAGACGTGTTGATCGACCTGTTCTGGCCTGACCATGATGTCTCTAAAGCGAGCACCCAGCTGTATACGGCGATTTATCAAATCAGAAAATTAATCGAAAGGCTTCCTTTCAGCCAATCCATCGAGAAGACTGACACCGGATATGTCCTCCGGATTTCCGGTGTGAAAGTGGATGCTGACGAATGGGAAAAGTCGCTGAAAGAGGCTCCTCCAATTCATATGGCGACGATCAACCGGCACATGGAATTGCTGCTTGCATACGAAAACCATTACTTTATGGAACACGGTTATTTGTGGGCCGAACCCGAAAAGACACGGCTTGCCCGGATATGGCTTGGAAAAGCTTATGAACTGGTCGATTGCCTTATTCGTGAAAAAGACTACCGCCGGGCGCTTGATATATGTCTGCAGGTCGAGAAATTCGAACCGTACGATCATAAAATCATCCAATACAAGATGCAGCTGTTTAATAAAACCGGGAATGTAGAAGAAGCGATCAAGGAGTATGAGCGCTACAAACTCATCAAGGACAAAATGAATGAAATATAAACACGAGGACCGGATCAGCCGGTCTTTTTTTTATGCCATTTTCAGCTTACATGCCGATGTTCAGAAATTGTATAGTTCCATCTCATACAATGTAGTTTGGTTCGGATGATCTCAGCTGACATAAAGCAAAATTCATAGCCGCGATATCTTGATTACCGCCGCTAAACATACAGCAGCGAATTTAAAAGCCTGTCATTCTTCAAATAGAAAAGTATTTTCAGGGATTCATTTTCCAGGCTCAATCGATCCGTACACAAAAACATGATAAAAGGGGAGGAATCACAATTTGAGATCGAAAAAATATTCGTTCAGCCTCAGCAAAAAAAGAGGGCTGAAACCATTTTTGATCACTTGCCTGGCATTGTATTTGATCTTCAGTCAAGTTGTCGGCTTTACGCTGACGGCAGTGGCTGCCGGCACATCAACAGGGAGCAGCGTGTTTTTTGATTCAGTGACAATCAAAAACAGCGAAGATCAAACGGTTGACGGGTCAAAGGGAGACGACCCGGCATTAAAACCGGGTGACAAAGTGACACTCACATACGAGTGGGCGTTAAAAAACGATGAAGAAGCCGGCACCGAAAAAAGCTTCACTGTAGAGGTGCCTAAAAGCTTCGAATTCGCTCAGGATGCCAAGGGAGATGTGAAATCGGCAGATCAGCAGATCATCGGCAGCTATGAGGTGAAAGCGGACAGCAACATTTTGACCGTAACCTTGAACAGCACTGCAGAGGCAAAAGGGTCCATCACTCTGGAAGCAAAGTTTGCCGCTGCTGTGAAAAGCGGTACAAAAACGGTCACCGCT
>Ga0180433_10006643_pt1 | contig 15074 bp, 15 predicted proteins | sample SS_ome_8_FD_132980 | JGI IMG/M metagenome (GOLD analysis project Ga0180433, IMG submission 132980) | Hypersaline lake sediment archaeal communities from the Salton Sea, California, USA - SS_1_D_1 metaG | ecosystem: Environmental > Aquatic > Non-marine Saline and Alkaline > Hypersaline >... | reverse complement strand
GCATTCGAAGAGAGGCTGTGCCATTGTCCCAACATCAAGTAGTTTGGCAAAGTACAGATGGGCAATTAGCTTTGGTTTGATGTCGCAACAGAACTTATTGCTTGATCATGTGACAATTGACATGTAGACAATCTGCACGCTGAATCAATTGCTTTGTGCAAATCTTCTCTGAACTTTGCTTCCCGTTCTATGTTCTTTGCTCCATCTAAATCTTGCGGCATATCCAAATTGACTCTGATTACCACATTGTGTTCCACTACTGGATCACCATCCTCATCCAAAAATATAGGTGTTGAGATCGCTTTAACTTCAAATTGTTCTTTCATATTGTCCTCGTTTCTAATTCTTCTCTAGCAACAACAATAGCAGCTTTTAACCTTTCATCGACTGCTTTGTTATTGGCGTCCCTTTCTTCCCTCGGTTCAAAGCAATCGGGAGCCGTGGAGTACACGAATTCTTCTTTGTCAATTGTAAAGGTGCAATTGTACAAGTTCTGGAAAAGCTTGTAACGTCCACAAGGACATTTAGCATAGGCGTTGCCTTGACCACGATAAATATAAGGAAATTCGGTATCGCATATCGGACACTTGGCTGGTTGTGTCATTCTTTTGTTCCCCAATCCCACACATTGAATTTGTCATGGGCATTTTCCTCGACATAGTAGGTGTGTACTTCCCCCGCACCCTTAACTGCATCTAACACCACTTTAATGTTCTTGTTTTCAAGTAATGTTTCTTTGCTGTCTAAGTCATACAATGAGTATTTTTTGTTTTTCCTGCCCTTGTGATTTCTGTATATTGCTAAAGTTTTCATGCCTTAATATAGCGTTTGTCCAACAAAAAAGCCCGGCTGCTGCGGGCCGGGCTTGGAGTCGAGGGAGAGGGGAATTACAGTATCTTATTTAGCTATAACAAAAAAATATAATGTATTCAGTCCCTAAATATTGCAGGAGGATTTTATGGGAGCACAAACTACAGAAGGCACAGGACACGGTTCGGCAGAAGGACCAATTCGTGGGATGGAATCTGTCGAGAAGATACTCAAGAAAATCAATAATGAAGCTGCTTTCAAACGAGACGGTTTGAAGTTGCGTCTGGATATCTCGGATAATGATGGTCAAATCGCCGCCGATGATGTGATCGTGGTGCCTACCGGCAACTTGGCTTCCAGTAACGCCCAAGATGCCTTCGAAGAAGTGCAAACAGATATCAATGCAGCCAATACAGATATTGCCACCAATGCTTCCAATATCACCACCAACACCACTAACATCAACCGTAAGGCTACTAAAGTAACTTCTGCTGTAAGTGGCGACTTCCCCGCTCTAACTTCCAGTGGTGATCTGGCGAACTCTGGCAAAGGTCCAGATGACTATTACACCAAAGCACAAATTGACAACATCTCCTATAGCCACCAAGCTCTTGATGACCTTCAAGGTGGTAGCGGAGGTGCTTATTACCACTTGGGCTCTGCCGCTCATAGCAATTTAACTAGTGGGACTCCTACATTCGATGAGATCACCCTTAATAACGCCCCCACTGACGCTTCCGATGCAGCCACAAAAGGCTATGTGGACAACGCTGTAGCTGGTGCAGATCTCTGGCTGGGTGCTGTCATCGACTTTAGTACAGAAGCCGCCGCCGATGCAACAAATGATTTTCGATATATCGCATCTGCTGACGGAGCCACATGGACAGAAAACAATATTTATGAGTCTGATGGAACTAACTGGACTGAGACCGTAGTTGCTGGCGGAAATGCAACTTATGTGACAGGAGAATCTTCCTCTTACCTTTTCAATGGCACAGAATGGGTTGCTACTGGTGGCGGTGTTTCTGACCACAATAGCCTTAGCGGACTGCAAGGCGGAACTGGCGGTGGAACACCCCAAAGATACCACCTCAATCAAGCTGCTGCTACTTTTGCTGAGTCGGTGAATGTAAGTAGCCCTGCCCAAAATCAGAGACTCACTTATAATTCTGCAACATCTAAATGGGTAAACTCCAATCCAGAACAAATCTATCACGCTGATAGCGATGGCACTATCAGCGTAAACACAGGACTCTTTTTTGTGGATACTTCTGGAGGTGATGTAGCACTCGTGATTCCTGATAGTGATGCTGACAATGATGGTGCTGGTATCTTGAGGTTTTTTAAAGAGTCTTCAGACACTAACATTGTGACAATCACCACAATAGGTGGACAAAATATTGGCGATTCCACTTCTCAAACAATTGCTTCTGATCACGAAGGATTTTCTGTTGTCAGTGATTACAACGGTGGTGTTGGAGAAGCGTGGGATATCATCCAAGATAGCCGCACAGCCAGTGCCTCTGTCGCTCAGGTAGTGACCGTAGCTGTCGAAGGTGGCGATTTTACCTCGGTGGAATCTGCTATTAGCTACATCAATGGATTAGGAGATGCTTCCACTTCTAAAAGATACGTCATCGATGTTGGACCGGGAACGTATACAGAGAACGCTATTACAGTACCAGATTATGTTTCAATCATGGGAAAAAATGATGAAGCAACTTTTATCAAAGCATCGGATAACAACGCCACTTTTATTACATTGGGACATGATTCAGTTCTTTACAACTTAAGAGTTGATGGACCTACCAATGATGTTGGAACATATACAGAAGATGAAGCCGAAATTGTTCGATGTGTGTTCCAAAATTCATTAACTTGCGTGCAAGCTCATGGTTCTAGTGCAGTAGCTACTGTAGAAGAAACTAAGTTTAAATCCACTTGCACCACTGGACTTTTGGCAACAAGTGGAAGTTGGATTGGAGCTTCTAATATATTTTCTCAAGCGGCAACAAATGCTTTTTACGCCAATGGTGGAACAATCAAGGTTCACAATTCTTTCTCTACTGGTGCTACTAACGCTCTATACGCCAACAATGGAGGAAATCTTACGCCACATTTAGTGGATGTTGTTGGCGGAACCAACGTGCTTAGAACGGGTGCAACTGGTACTAATGTCATTCATGGCATGGGTGTGTCAGCAGATTCCTCAAGCACATGGCATGTCCTCCAAGAGTCTGCTACTGGAGATATGCATTTATCTGGATGCGTTTTATTAGTCACCAAATTCTCTATGGCAAATGCAGAACTGGTTAGAATTGATTTCAATAGTGATTTCGCTGGTGATGAAGGACATGTGCTTTTAGAAGAGCTTCAAGTGGGTTGCCCAGAAATAGGCAGAGAAACAGTTTTGGGAGAAGGCGATAGCTACACTCGGGGGATGCTGGTTTACACAGAAACAGCAGGCAATGTCTTTGCTGATGTGAGCACGGAAGCTGCTAGCTCCAGTGGATCTTCATTTACATTTCCCGATGTGACGGCAGATAATGCGATTTATGTGTCATCTGACCTTCAAGATTCTAGTGATTACAAGCAGTTCCTTGGCATTAAATCTAAAGTAACCATTCCAGCGGTTTTGGGAACAGGCGAAATAGTAGCCGAGTATTGGGATGGAACGTCTTGGACTGAGTTCAATCATATGTCCGCATTGGGAAGTGCTCCATATACTCAACAAGCAGATGCTATTTTTGAGAGAGCCGGATCTGAACAAATTAGATTCCAAGACCTAACATTAGCTGCTGCTAGTTGGACCAAAAATGATCCGCCTTCAACAGGTACAAATAGGTTTTGGGTTCGATTTAGAATCTCTACTGAAATCGATACTGCTCCTGTCTTTGAACAATTCAAAATTCACAGCAACAGAACGGAAATTAATGCCGATGGGTTTGTGGAACATATGGGCAAAGCCCGACCAAAGCGAAAAATTTATGGAGTCAATATTGGCAATTCTATTGAATTGGCAGGAGCAGCACCCAAAAACAAAAATGTCGATTATGGTACGCTCCTTAACTTCGTAGTTCAAAAAAATCAACTTCAATCAGGAAGAACAGATGGATTTGGACAAATTTTTGCAATTCCAGAAGGGTTAGACACTTCAAGAGCCTTAACGTTGAGAGTTAGATGGGCATCAGAATCTTCTGCGTCTGGTAATGTGGAACTTCGATTCATTAGAGGCGAAATCTCTATAGGAACCGTATTAAATGGAACCAATACAGAAACCACCATGTTAGATGTGACCAACGGACCCTTTGTAGCAAATAAAATTGTGGAAACAGAGTTTGAGTTTTTTGAACCTTCGTTAGTTCCCCAAAATCAAGTGCCTTTTGCTATTATGAGATATGCTGGCACAGGTAGCGACACTTTAGCAGCAAACGTCTATGTGTCGTCTCTCGAATTGGAAGGATATTTCTGGAGTTAAGTTTCACTAACAGAATCCAAATCGCAGGTTGATCGGATTGTTTCGATCAACCTGCTTTTATAAGTGTTTAGATCACTCCCCTCTTGAGGAACACGATCTAAATAGGAACACAACTGCACGTAACGAGTCTTAATGTCTTTTTTGGCGTACAACTCCACGCCTTCCAGAAGCCCAAGACACTGACCAATCTGAAATGCAGCGTGCTTGTAAAACTCCACTACGTCCTGATTGTTCTTGCCAAGATCGGAAATTCCCGCAAAATCAATAGATTCCAACGCTAACAGTTTGTCCTCTGTAGTCCCCTTCAATGCAGCTTTGACCAATGGACGATGTTCGGTTCTGGACAGGAACGACAACATGATCCTCAAGCCTCTGGCGAGTTTGAGAGGCACATTTCTGTCCATCACCGTAGTGATCTGCAAAGGATGCTTTTGTTGGTGAAAATGATACGTTGCAAAAATTGCATTATTGCATTCGTCTGGTGTCCCCTTAAACACATAAACAATCTTACCATTCACAACCACTGCCAGATTGACATTAAGCTTCTTCTCTGGAAGTTCGTATTTCAACTTGTTCTCAAATCGAGCACACAGTTCTTTGCATTGCTGAATGGGCGGAATGAAGCTCACGTAGACCATGACATCATAGTCTTGGCTGGTTTCTGAACCAAAGATGTTGTATATCATTTCAATTCACATGTACCTTGCTATGGCCTTTGGTTTCCCTTATCACCTTGGTGGTGCCATCCTTTTCTTGGATAATCCTCATAGGGCGACTGGGATACATGGAATCATGAGCATCTACATAACCATCACAATAAGCTCTGGTGCGATGCTCTGCAAATGGTACTCGACGCCATCCCAAATCATTGTTGCAATTCATTTCAACGTAATACACTAAAACCCTTCCTTCTTCCAATTCACCTTCTCTTTCAAAGGGGTCACATTGGGATACAATGGGGGATAGACTCTTCGCATCAAAGGAATAGCAAATCGACTAAAATGAGCTTCCTCTTCACCATAAAGACGTTGGTTTTCTAACAGGCGAGCGATAATGTCTGGAGTAAATTGTTCAAATCGTTCCATATCTTTATCATAGCATCTGGGCAACAAAAAGCCCGGCTGCTGCTGGCCGGGCTTGGGGTCGATGGACTAGTTCAAGTGAATTTCTGGGGGATCGCTCAACGTAAATCCACTTAATTCCTGAAAGTGTTCTTCTGTGCCAATAGGAAGAGAAATCCTAAACACTACCGCACAAGAACGTGTTGGGTGCTTCCACTCACCATCCCTCGCTTCTAAAGAATGCGTGTCATGTAACTTCCCATGACACAAAATCAAAGCATTCATGATCTTGGAGAGGCTCTTTTGTGATGGGCAAATAATCTCCTCTTCACCCAAGTCCCAAAATCGACTAACGTTGTTGTTCGTGAAAACATCTTTGAGAAAAGACACAACTGGGCCTCCATCTGCTTTTTCGGTCATAGTTTCTCCTTTCCTACAAGATACCTTAACGTTCCAAACTTTACAACCCAAATAAAAAGCCCGGCTGCTGCTGGCCGGGCTGGGAGTCGAAGTCAATAGGATTATGGGTTCGCTATTTTTCTTCCAACTTCTTCTGCATCTGCCAAAACAGAGGAATCCATTGCTCCTGCAAAAACAGCATTAACAAGTGATTTCTTTATGATCAGGATTTGATCGGATGTCAATAGATGTTCGCACCCTTCAAGTATTTCTTCCATTTCTTGTTCTATGAAGTTCATATCTTCCTCCTTTTTCTTAAAGATACCTTAGCGTTACAAACTTTGCAACCCAAATAAAAAGCCCGGTTGCTGGCCGGGCTGAAAGTCGAGGGAGATGGAAATTAATACTTGCCCTCAATGAGATTTGTGGCTCGAAAAATGTCTTTGGCAACAAGATGAGCCTCTTCCAACTTCACCTTACGATTCTTCACCAAATGGTGAACCACCTTGTGCCAATACTTATTGAGTGGCACCAGATCCTCGTCTTTTTCGCAACCAAGACGCTCGTAAGTAATATGGTGTAGTTGGAGATCGCCAAGACCAGATATTATGCAGGCGGCTTCTGGGTGTCGAGCATACCAGTTCCGTTTGATTTCAGCCCACATATCCGAAGCGTAGTATTCTTCAAGAGATTCAAAGCCGAGATCAGCAAGGCGTTGTTGCAAGGGGCTTTCATGAATTTTCTTAGGAAGACTACTGGTAACATCCCATAAAATCACTTTGTGGCCTGTTTTTTCGCAAGTGGTCTCGCCCACAACCTCAATAACGCCTCTTTTCTCTAACTCAGCAAATCGAGGTCTAAAAGAATCAGATCGTAACGAGGACATCTCTGTAAGAGCATCTGTCGCTTGCTTCGCTGTGCAGGGGCCATGTTGGAAGACATATTGGTATACTTGAAGCCTTCTTTTGCTTAAGAGACCATTTTCCCTGATTTGATTGAAGACAGCTACGCTGGTATCCCTTGTGCCCATTCGTTATTCTCCTTTTCCTTAAGGATATCTTAGCGTCCCAACTTTTGCAACCCAAATAAAAAGCCCGGCTGCTGGCCGGGCTGGGGGTCGAAGTCTATGGGATAATCTAGGACTGTTGCCTAAACCATTCGCCAAAAGAAGGATGCATCATAGCAAAGCCCCTTTGCAATCTATCCCCATACTGCTTTCTGATTAATTCTTCAGGAGAAAATTGATCAGAGTCATTGGTGGCTCTGGTATGGGCTCCTTGTTTGCCAGCCAGCACCCGAGGATTGCATCGATGAGGTTGTCCAGGGGATCTTTTTTCCGCCGCCACGTCCACACCACAAATAGGGCAATATTTTTCTTGCTGCACGTCGATGGGGAGTTCTAGTGGTTGTTTCAAAGGATCATAATCCGGTTCGGGATCATAGTGAGGCATGGAACGTGGTGGTCCCTGCAACAATTCCCGTTTCAATTTTCTGAGTGTTTCTAAGTCCATGCTATTATTTAGCATCATCCCAACAAAAAAGCCCGGTTGCTGGCCGGGCTTGAAGTCGGGTTTAAGGGGAGGACTTCTTCTTTTGATACCTTTCTGTAGCCACTTCGGCTCTGCATTTCTTACATCGAGTAGCGAAACCATCGCTCTTCGATTTATCTTCGCCAAACTCCTCGAACAACTTAATGTCTTTACAGCGATTACACTGCTTTTTACCCTCGGCGGCATAAGGATTGACCTTCTTTTTGCCCGGTTTCTTGCCAGCCAAATGACCACCGTGCTTCTCGCAGATGTATTCTCCGTTTCGTTCGATATTTTTCTCGTAGGTTAAACGGAGTGGTGTGTGGGTCTCATTGCAAAATTTGCAGAAGACTTCCACTTTGTCTTGGGCGATATGCTTGTGATAGTATTTCTTGGACTTCTTGCGATTGTTGGCAAGCTGTTTCTCTATCCAATCAGTGTTTCCAGTTGTTTCGGCAATATGTTTCTTTGCCCAATTAATGATGGCTTTGTCGTTGTCTAAACCAGAATCTTTCTCAGACCACACAGAGAACTGATAACCATTTTGAGCCGCATACACTGTGGTCTCTTCAATTTGCTTTTGTACAGCATCTTCTTTTTGGAACCGACTCTCTGGTTTTATCTCTAATATCTCTACAGTGTCATCTATATGTTCAACATGCAGATCTGGGTTTCGACTTCTGCCATCTCTGTCTATGAACACATCGGCCCTACGATAAGACCGAACTTGCGGATCGTTTTCAAGAAGATACATGCATCTTAATTCATATGATGAACCATAGTAGACCTCTGCTTTGCATTTTTCTGACCTAAAGTACCCTCGTATATGGGAGTGCTTGAAGTCGCCTCGTTGATTTTGGGCTGCACATTTAGCAGAAAGCTTTTCTTTCCACAGCATTGCTTCTGAATCGAGCAAATAAACCCATCGTTTCTTCCCTCTGTCCCATAATCGCTTTAAGCCTCTCAAATCAGCCCATTCCAATTCGGTCATTCCTTCTGGGCATTTGGTTGAGGATTTCTTTTGGCTTTGTTTACTTAACCGTCGTGTGGGATTTTTTGTATCCACATAGCAATAATCTGGTTTGTGGTTTTTCTCTAAAGAAAAACCCAGCACTTTGTAAATGTTGCCATCAGTCCATCGATTATCACTGAAGCTGATAATCTCATCATATTTGTGCTTTTTTGCCCACTCGACGCAACGAGAAAATAATTTTGTGCTTCCACCCGGAATGTGAAGACCATAAGCAATGCAGAATCGATCTAGGACAATTCTATTTTCAGCTATTTGCCTGCTGTGTCTACCAAGCGACATGACCCCAACAAGCTCATCTTCATAAAACAGCCCAAAGAACACAACACCTAGATTGTTGGCTCCTTGGATGTGGTGTTCTTCCAAAAACTCTTTACCGAGAACATCGCTGATTTCTGTTACTCGACATTTTCTTCCATGAATTTTACGATCATGAATTTGATTACGGGACTTGATAAAATTCTGGCATTGCTTTTTGCGTAATTCCCATTCATCTGAGAAAATAAGAAAGCCCTCATTGGACCAGTCCTTTTTATTATAGTTGGACTTGTCAGCAATATTGATTAGTTGCATTTTCATATCGTTCTCCTTTCATGGTATTATATCAAGGTTAGAACGACTTTGCAAGGGCAAAATTAAGAAAGTTTAAGAAATCAAACAAAAAGCCCGGCCAATTTTGGCCGGGCTTTGTTGTGTTTTCACTCATTATCTGGTCGGTAAGGATCAGATGATGAAGTTAGCAATGCTCATTCGAGCGTAGAACTTAGCTCCCTCACGAAGCAATTTCTTGCCGTATCTTGTTAAGATACCCTTACGTGGGCAGAAGCTCTCGGGGTCAAGAACCACTGGGGTTTGTGTCAGGGGTACGTATGGGCAGTAGAAATACCCTGTGTCCATGTACGAATCGCCCTTGTAACCGGCAAGGATCTGACCTTGTGGGAACAGTGGGTCTTTGTACAGACGCCAACGGTTGTTGATAGTACCGACATACTGGATGCCGAGGGAAGCCGTGAAGGTTTCCGAAGGAGCAGGAGCGAAACCAGCCGTAGCTGTTTCAAAGATCGAGGCGACTTCGGGGCTTGTCACGAGCCAGTTGCATCCGCCACGGAGGGTCTTACGATGAACGACTGCGGACAGTTCCACAACCTTAACGTAGAGGGATTCATACTTTTCCTTAATGGTGTCACCAAGAGCGGTATTGAAGTCCCAGACGGCTACCGTACCAGCGTTGTTACGAAGGTCGGTGAGCACTTCACGGTCGATTTCCAAGTTAATTTCCTGGGCGAGAACGGCTGTCAATTCAGCTTCGGCGTCCAGGTTGTGTTGCGAACGCAAGTCTTGCTGAGCTTCATAGCTCCAGACTGCCTTCAGCTTACGGGTCTTGGCAGCGATTTCTTCGCTTTCGACCACGAGGTTCACTTCGGGGAGATCCTGATTGCATTCCATGTTGTACTCATAAGAGACGACAACGTGGTTGGCACCGGGAGCGGAACTCCAGGTCAGGGTCATTTCGCCAGTGGTGACATCAACGGTACCAGCGGTAGCGGTGACAGTCGGGCTGCCGATAGAAGTGAAGGTGAAAGTGCCATCAGCAGCGACCACGAAGGTCTGGACTGCGGTGGAACCATCATAGACAGTACCGGTAAGGGTACCAGCAAGAACCGGAGTGTGCTCAAGAGGAGCATAGACCGATGTTACATCGCCACCAGCGTCAGTCGAGGAGGTTTCGTTCTGCACGAATTGATGCGTGTAGAAGATCTCCAAGTTTCCGTCACCGGAAGCCAACTGCTGGAGTGATGTTGCGTCGTCGGCGGGGAAGCCAGAATTGAGGTCTGCACCTCTCATGGCACCCTTATTGGACGAGTAGCGGAAACGCAGGTAGTACACCAAGCCGGTCGGGCCGAGCAACGGTTGCACGGACACGATCTTATTGGCGATCAACTGCGGATAAATACGACGGACCAGCGGAATGCTGATTCGCTTGAACTGGGCGATATCGCCCGTATCGGTCATGGCCTCATTCATGAGACGCTGATTTTCCAAAAGAACGGCAGCCGTGGCTCGCTCAAAGCGATTGTCGATGCCGTCCAGCATTGATTTGCCATTGGAAAGAGGTCTTGACCACTTGGACTCGATTTCTCGGGCCTCATTAAGAAACTTTGCATTAACCATTTTTTACCTCTTTTTAACTTTGTGCAATACCGGACAGAACTAGCAGATCATTAAGAGGCTCTTCGCTCTCATTAACGGGTTCCGCATTCTGGTTAGTTGTCTCTGTAATTACGTCTTCTCGGACAACTCTCTCGCCACGCCCACTTGCATTCTTTGCTTTGCTCGCTCTTTCTTTCTTTTCTACTTTGGCAGCCTCAGTCAAAAGCCCGTTGGCTTCTTTCACTTGCTCATTGAGCTTATTGTTCTGGGCCGACAACTTGACATTTCTTGCCTCTACGATTCTCATCTGTCCCTTAAGCTGCTCGACCATCTTGGAAGTCTCTTCCAACTTCTTGGAATTGATCGTACCGATGTCATCAGCTTCGATGTATTGGGATAGAAGTTCAGCCATTTTCTCTACGACAACTCGTTGCTCTGCGAGAGTTGGATCGGTAAGAACGTCACGCTTGGCATTCTCATAGATCTCAGCTTCTTGGAGGCTAAGGAATTGATCGACTTTATCAACGATAAATTCCTTCATTTCCTTGAGCTTATTGTCGAACTCTTCATACAGTTCAACTTCGATATTCTCGTTCTTGGCTTTCTCTTTTTGAAGTTCTTGGTATGCTTCTTCGAAACCTTCTTCCAGAGCCTTTTCGAATTCTTCTCTTTGCTCATCAAGACGGTTCATTAGGGAAGCGACGATTTCATAAGCTTGTTGATAACCCTGCTCAGCAAGAGTCTCTAGACCCTCTTTTTCTTCGGTAAGTTGCTCGTAAGCTTCATCCAATTTAGTTTGGAACTCAGCTTCAAGTTCTGAAACTTGCTCAGCCATCATTTCTTCGACGGCCTTGGCAACCTCACTTACCTGTTCGTCAGGAATAATCTTCTTTAGCGATTCTGTGATTTTGTCCATTTTAGCCTATCCTCGACTTAAGTTTCTGTGTTTGCGATTTGACAAAGCCGCCCAAAGTCGCAATGAGTGCATCTTTGTTAATCGTATCTATGCGGCTGGCTTCATTTTTAATACCCGAATTGCTCTTAACAACGGGTTTTGTAGGTTCAACAGGAGGAATTACGCTTTCCTTCTTCGAACCAACAACTTTTTCTTGGAATGCAGCAAAGGTACTAGGATCTGCAACTGCGTCAAAGGTGATAAGCTTATAGCTTTCGCCAATAACGAGGATGCCATCTTCATTAACTTTACCGTTTCCCACTCCTCTTGAACTAATTCCTACTTTCACACCATCTTCGATAAGAGCTTTCAGAACTTTTCCGTGAGGTGTATTAAGAATTTCGCCTTCACCCATTAGGATTTGTCCTTCCCACCAGAGTTTTTTAACAATGTGAGAAGCGTTGGCGAAATGAATGATGCTGTCCGTTGGATGGTCTAGTTCACCGACGAGGCGTCTATCGTTAATGGCTTCCATTAAACGAGAGACATTTTCATCAAGGACATCAAACGGATACATGCGTTTATTCTTGTTGACCGCTTCTGCTTCCTGGAACTTCCCTCGGAACATCACGAGACCACGGCTGCCCGTGGCCTCGCTCAATTCGAGTTCGAACCCGGAGCCAGTACAACAGTCTACAAGTAGCATTTGTTTATCCATGTTGTTGCTCCTTTAAATGATTATCTGTCTACAACTAGATCGGTTTCAGGACCGTCTTTCATTTTGTGGCCTTTACCACCTTCGCCACCGGCTTCCTTCGGAACGTAGGGGTTCTGAAGATCTGGCCAAGTGTCGCTGGACTGCCATGTAGAATGGTGTTGTCCAGTAGCTTCCTTATCAACGCCCTTTTCGCCCTTCATGGTGTAATCACCGAATGGCTTAGGAACGTAAGGATTCTTTAGTTTCGGGAAGACATCGCCAGCACCTTCTTGGCCCCAACTACTGTGACGCATGGTCTTGGCGTTTTTACCACTTTTGTAATTGTGGTTGTCTTGTCCGATTGCAGGAGCCTCATCGCCCCAACCATCTGTATGACGGCCAGAAACGGCGGGAACCTTGGCTTTTTTAGCCATGTCGGGATGGTCGCCAGAAACGGTTAGATGTGGCTTGTTAGAAACATTCCACTTCTCCGAGGAACCTTCGACGTTGGCTTCCACAAAACGATTGAGCCATTGAGCAGCTTCTTCAATAACCTGCACTTCAGGCTTAATTTTGCCATTAAGGACATCTGCCAACTCATTGATGTAGCTGGCTGTTTCGTGCATGAGTTCGCTGTCGCCTTTTCTCTCAGCACCCTTGTAGACAACATTCAAAGCTTCATACAGATCTGAGAATGCCTGTCGCTCCAAACCGAACTTTTCGTCTAGTGCTGGGTAGAATGCTTCTACAACACCCTGGAAGTGAGCATAGCAGTCTTCGCCTTCACATTTAGGAGCACCTGCGATATGCAGGATTTGAGCTACCTTCTCGGTATAGGCATCATGTGCTTTTCTCAGAATACCCTCTGCCATAAAGACACAGGTTTGATCGTCATAATCAGAGACACCGGCTTGTTCGAGAGCTTCACCAACGAGTTGGGAAAGTTCTTCCTGTGTAACGCACAGAAGGTTGGGCCAAGTCTTGACGATGTGATCCAAAGCCTCATCAAGGGCTTCGGCGTCTGAGAAAGCATTTTGTCGCTTAAGATTAGCGATAGCTTTGCAGAATTCTTGTTCCTGAACGACTTCGGGAACTGACTCTCGGGTGCCATGCAACTTCGAATTTGTTACACGGTAGCCCAGTCTTTGGATTCTGTCAGCATTTCTTTCATTGATAGTTGGGAGACGAAGGTCAGTTACGTTGCCTTTGTCATCAGCTTTAGACACTGCCTCAGCGAGGGCGGGTCCAAATTTCATGAAATCGACGTATCCGAGTACGTCCTGAGCAACCTTGTAAACCTCTTGCAAACCAGCCGCTTTGGCAGCCTGATAGATTGCGGTTTTGTCTTCCCGATGTTCTTTCTTTGCACTCTTTGTCTTGTTGTTCTCTTTAAATTCGCTCCAGCGAACCATACCCAGATAGTTTTCAAATAAGTCTTTGGCCTTTGCGTGATCGTCCTGAAGGACTGAATCGATCATTTCTGAAATAGTTGATCGCATTTTATCCTTACGGGTCGATTCTTCAATAACGAGTTCCTCGATATTGGTGAAGTCGATAGCCTCATTCTTAACCCCGTACCCGGCGTGTACAAATGTGTCTTTGTCAGTCTTAAAGACTGCTGTTGACTCATTGAAACAATGGAGGGCAAGTTGGCCCTTCCCGAGTGCTTGGGCTAGAATTGGTGCTGCTTCGACCAATTCACGCTCAGCCGTAGTAATTGACTCATTAGTGATCCTATCGAAGGCGTCTTGCTTGATGAGTTTTCGTCTCATGGTTTTTTACTCCTCGACTTCTAATGTTGGCATCCAAAGCTACAGCCTGTGATTATCTTTTCTTTGAGTGGTTTGAAATCCACGTCACAAACAATAAATACACGTTGTCTGCTATTATGTAAGTATGCACGACCATTAATTTTTGAATGAGGCAATACCAATTATTGCTCGCTTTAACCCGTTGGGGAGACCACATGTTCCAAGAATGGCTTGCAAGTAGAAAAATTAAAGAAGAGTTCGGAATAGGCTCAGAACCCGAAGATCAGTTCCATTTTAACGCTGATACTGATGACTTCGCAGACGATCATGAACACCTTCAGCAGGAACTATTTAAGATTCTATTAAGCAAATATCCAGAGGAAACTTTAGGATTCGTCAACAATATTGCTGCCCGTGGCGATGAAGAAGTTGCAACTCTATTAAGGAAGATGCAGAAGGACGGGCCGAACCCAATGAAAGAGCCTCAACACCCATCAGACGGAGACGAAGTTGTGCCCTCTGGTGCCGATGGCGGTTATGGTGGTGGAGAGGGTGAGGAATAACGCCTAAAGCATCTTAAGATCTAACTTCTTATCCCCAATAGTATTTTTCACCAAATCATACATTTGTTCTCGGTATGGTTTGGTCCAACCTGTTAAGTTGCGGGGTTCTGATATCGGCATTTTGCCGAACAATTTGTTACTTACCGCCCCTGCATGAATGTTGTAACAAGAGAGACTGTGGCTTGCCATGCATAACACATTCACTCTCGCTCTAAATGCCACCATTAACATATCGCTATGAAGATATAGGAAATTCTTTAATTCCTTATCAGATAAAGCCTTGGCTGCTCTCCCAGTAATAGCATAACTGTTCGATCCCACAGTGATGATATGGGAAGGTGTCCACCAGGAATAGAAGCTACCCCTCCACATATCATTAACAAGACAATCCCAAGTTATCATATCATGGTTTTCCATAACCTTTGGCAACACATTGGGCAATTCAGGCGAAAACCAATCGTCATCATCGGTGGTTAGGATAATATCATCATCTTGCACCTGAGATAAATCCAGATGACCTTCAACAATAGTGGCTCCTAGTTGATCCCAAGACTGTTTGGCCAATTCTTTGACCTGATGTCGATATTGGAAATAAGGAATGGAGAAGGTTTGATCCCATTTTCGCATCAGTTTGATCTTAGGTTCAACAGTTTGTTTGTAGAGGGTGGAAGATTTGAGATATTCTTCCAACAGATCATAACTGTAATTTT
>Ga0180433_10006640_pt1 | contig 15076 bp, 11 predicted proteins | sample SS_ome_8_FD_132980 | JGI IMG/M metagenome (GOLD analysis project Ga0180433, IMG submission 132980) | Hypersaline lake sediment archaeal communities from the Salton Sea, California, USA - SS_1_D_1 metaG | ecosystem: Environmental > Aquatic > Non-marine Saline and Alkaline > Hypersaline >... | reverse complement strand
TTTCCCGTCTTTAGAAGTGAAAATGTTTTAACTGGAGAACGAAAATGTTTAAAAAATACATGCTGAAAATGTTCAACCAAAAGGCTGGTTCCGAAGAGAGCCGGCCGGATGAAATCCTCGGCCATCTGCATATCCGTTTGGGAGAGAGTATAGCTGATGTGGGTTCCGGTGGCGGGTATTTCGCGTACCGGTTTGCGGAAGAGGTCGGTGCCGGGGGACATGTGTATGCTGTGGATGTCAATGCAAAAAACCTTGGATTCATAAGAGAAGAGGCAAAGAAAAGAGGCGTCAACGGGCAGTTGACACTGGTGCTTGCCGAAGAGGGATGCACCAACCTTCTGGATGAAAGCGTGGATCTTGTGTTTTCAAGAAATGCTTTTCACCATATAGAAAATCCGGTCGAATATTTCCGGAAATTGAAAAAAGCGCTCCGGCCCGAAGGAAAAGTCGTTATCATTGATAATAAAAAAGAGAAAGGGTTTATGAGCCGGCTGGGGCACAGCTCTACAGAGGAAGAAATTGTTCGGAACCTGGAAAAAGCCGGATACAGGCTCGAAAGTTCCTTTGATTTTTTGGACAGACAGTGGTTTTTCGTGTTTTCTGCTGCTCAATGACAAAGGGATAAAATGTTTTTGGCAATAAAAAACTCATATTTTCGTCTTGAATATGTTATAGAATACAAAAGTGAGGAACGTATGAACCGGGTGGCTGATTTCTTCAGTACAGAGCGAAAAAAACTGGTGAATTACGTCAGAAGCCGCATAGATGATGCGGCTGACCGGGATGCGGAAGATATTGTCCAGGATGTCATGCTGAACCTGTTCGATAAAGCGGATATCAGCATCCCTATTGAGAATCTGGCCGCTTATATTTATCAGTCTCTCAGAAACAGGATTGTTGATCTCTTCAGAAAAAGAAAAGAAGTTGATTCTTTAGAGAAAGTCGTGCAGGATTCAGGTCAAGACCCGGGAAAAATCTTTGAAAACAGGGAACATCAGGACATGGTTTTTGAGGCGCTCGAATCGCTTAGTACAGATGAACGAGACCTTCTCATGGCTACTGAATTTGACGATAGGTCGTTTAGGGAGCTTTCTGAAGAATGGGGAGTCCCTCTGGGAACTCTTTTGGCAAGAAAATCACGGGCTTTGAAAAAAATGAGAAAAAAAATAACCAACATGGTTTAAATAAGGAGGTTAAAATGAACCACGATAATATGTTTATAAATGCAGGACGCAGCCATCACCGCGGGGCAAAGGTCCTCCGCATCATAGGAATGGCTTTTATGGGAGTGGTGTTTGCCGCAGGATTTGCGCTTGTGTTCGGTCTTTTGGTGATGTGGTTGTGGAACTGGTTGATGCCTGCATTATTCGGATTGGGAGAAATCACTTACTGGCAGGCTTTCGGAGTTCTGCTTCTCGCTAAGATATTTTTCGGCGGATTCGGTTCTCACAAGAAAGAACCGTCAGACCATTGGATAGACAGAAAAGATGTCGGTGACCGGAAGCAGTTCAGACAGTTCTGGAAGGATGAAGGCGAGGCCAAATATAAGGAGTATATCCGCAGAAAACAGGAGGAAAAAGAGACCTCTTCTTAATTTCATTGATTTTGCCCGGTGCTTTCCTGTATATTTCAAACAAGACCCATAAAACCAATGAGAGTTAAGGGAGGCACATGATGGCAAAAAAAATAAGCCGCAGAGGATTTTTAGGAAGGTGTTCGGCGCTGACTGCGGGGACGCTTCTGTCGGGATCCGGCGCTCTTACATCCTGTAAAGGGGCGCAAATGAGCCGGACAGGAGCCGCAGCCCTGAATGTCAGCCCTGATCCCTTGTTTGAATTATCCCCCTACCTTTATATGCAGTTTATGGAACCTTTGGGCACAACAGATACATCCGTGGATGCGGCCTGGGATTTCAATCATGACCACTGGAGGGAGGATGTGGTTGAAATCACCAAAGAGCTGGCCCCGACCATGATCCGCTGGGGAGGGTGTTTTGTTTCTTACTATAAGTGGAAGGAAGGGATAGGGCCTTTGGATAAACGCATTCCCATGGTGAACCAGCTCTGGGGAGGCATCTATAACAACCAGGTCGGAACCCATGAATTTGTGGATTTCTGCCGCCAAGTGGGAGCGGAGCCGCTCATTTGCGTGAATTTTGAGTCAGACGGAAGAATGTTCTGGGCCGACTCGACCAAAGGAAACCGGTTGGGCGATGCCCTGGAAGCTGCCGAATGGGTGGATTACTGCAACAATCCTGCGAACAGGGAAAGGATAAAAAACGGAGCCAAAGAGCCTTTGGATGTCAAGTGGTGGCAGCTGGGTAACGAGACCTCCTATGATGATGAGGGATTTGATTGTGAAAAAACGGCGGTGAAATCACTTGAATTTGCCAGAGCCATGCGGAAAGCGGATCCGGATATCATCTTGATCGGATGGGCTGACAGCGGCTGGGCAAAAAGAATAGCCGAAGTAGCGGGCGAGGAACTCCAGTATCTTGCGTTTCACAACCATTATGGGCCCGGCGGAGAGGATTCCCCTCTCAGGGGTAATGAGTGGCGCAAAGACTGGGACAGGACATGGGAGCATTTGATGAAGACCTGTGAAATGCAGGAATCCAGGATCGCTGAAATGCGTGAAGAGACCAAGGGGCTAGGCATCCCCCTTGTCCAGACGGAAGGTCATTTCGCCCTTCCGGGGCGCAACCGGTGCGAACTGCTCTCCACCTGGGCCGCAGGAGTGGCCAATGCGCGGATTTTGAATGTGAACGAAAGAAACGGAGATATCCTGAAAATGGCTACCCTGGCCGATTTTTGCGGCAACCGCTGGCAGAACAATGCGGTTATGATTCCCACTCCGTCAGGGCATTCCTTTATGATGCCGGTGGCCATGGTTATGAACCTGTACCGGATATATTCAGGGAAACATGCGGTTCAAGTCACCTCTTCACACAAGGACCTGGATGTGACGGCAAGCCGCACTGAAAACAAGATTTTTCTCCATGTTATCAACACTAACCGGAAAAATTCCGTTAAAGCCGGATTTGATGTTGAAGGCATGAAGGTAAAGTCCGGGAAAGTGCATTTTATCGCTCTTGATCCTGAGTACGAAGTCTTTGAATACAAGCCTGAAGTCACCTCTCCGAAAACACAAGACCTTGAGGCAGCCAAGGAGTGGACCTTTCCGGCTTCATCGGTGAGCGCGGTGGAACTGGATATGGAAGATGAGGCATAGGATGAAAAGAACTCAAATTTTTTCGATTTTCCCCTTAGCCTTGTCCCTTATCATCTGCTCAGGATGCCAGTCAGAGAAAGCGGGCTCTCAGGATAAAGCCCATGAACTGGACCCTTTTCTGATAACAAAACAGGAACTGACACTGGAATACAGTCATGCTCCGGGGGAACGCCGGTTTTCTTTCGGAAAGACGCAGCTGTCCCCGGAGGAATGGAAGAAAGAGACCCGGGTGAAACTGGCCCAGCTGTTGAAGGTACGAGAGCCTGAGACTCGCGAGGTCAAAGAGCAGCGCTCCACTGAATATCAGGGAGTGGTCATTCGCGCCCTGGTCATGAAGGTCAGCGAAAATCTCACGATCCCTGCGTATCTGCTGGCTCCTGCTGATAAGGCGCCGGACAAGAGCGCTGTTATGGCCATTCACGGCCACGGTTCTGTGGAGCCGTGCATCGGGCTGAGGGATGATTACCACCATTTTTTCGCCCTGGAGCTGGCCAAAGACGGCCATCTTGTCTTAGCGCCCGAGCTCCGGGGATTCAGCACTCTGAGAGACCTGGCGTACGGTATAGAGATCAACCGCCTGGATTACTGGATCGGAGGATACAGTCAATTCACCTTAGTCACGGATGCGTTTCTTTACGGAGACAGCGTGATAGGCCAGACAGTGACGGACCTGCTATGCTGGGAAGAATGGCTGTTCAGCCATTATGATGCAGAGGAACTGGATGTCACTGGGATCTCATACGGGGGAGACCTGGCTATTATTTATCCTGCTTTCAGTCACAGGGTCAGAAGGATCTTTGCCAGTGGCTCCATGGGGTCCTTTTCCGTTATCTTCGAGCGCTGTTACAATGCACCGGCTCACTGCATCCCGAGTATACTTCAATGGATGGATAGAAGCGATATTGCTGGTCTGAGTGCCCCGCGTCCAATTGTAGTGCATTTCGGAGAGCTGGACACTCCAAGCTCAACCAATGCATCAGCCTCGTATAATGAAACAGTCCCTCAATCCATGGAGGAACTCCGCGCGATTTACAGGGCTTTTGATGCCGAAGAGGCGGTCAGTCTCCTTGTCTCTCCCGGTTCCCATCACGAAATGGATATCCCTGCCTTACTGGATTTTTTAAATAAATGATAAGCAAAGAAGGCTTAAGGACTGATTCTATCGTAAGCCGGCCATGGGCCCGCACACCGGAAGAAATCCTCAAACAACAGGGCGTATTTGAAAAACAGGGGCTGAGTGCTTCTGAAGCCGAAAAAAGAAAGGCCAGATACGGGCTCAATCAGCTTAAACAAACGAAAAAAAAGAGCGCTTGGGCCATATGGGCCAATCAGTTCAAAAGCCTTATCATCGGCCTGCTTCTTACAGCCTCTGTTCTGTCGTTTGTTTTTAGTGAGATTATCGAGGGGATAGCCATAGCGGCTGTCATTGTAATCAATGCGCTTATCGGTTTTTTCACCGAGTTCAGGGCGGTCCGTTCCATGGAGGCTTTAAAGAAATTAGGAGGAGTGACAGCCAAAGTCCGCCGCGAAGGGAAGGTGCTGGAAATTCGTGCAGAGGAAATGGTGCCGGGAGATATCGTGATCGTTGAAGGCGGAGATGTGGTGACCGCAGATATCCGTCTTTTTCAAGCTTCCAAGCTCCAGGCGGACGAATCCACTCTCACGGGGGAATCCGTACCGGTTGGCAAAGAGGCGGGGCTTCTGAAAGAAGAGACCCTTTTAGCGGAAAGACACAATATGCTTTTCAAGGGAACGGCTCTGACCCGGGGATCAGGGGAAGGAGTGGTCGTCCGAACAGGAATGGATACGGAGCTGGGGCAGATCTCATCCCTGGTAGAAGAAGCAGGGGAAGAGACAACGCTTCTGGAAAGGCAGCTGAACAGACTGGGGCACAAATTGATATGGATAACCCTTGTGATCGCTGTTTTGGTTGCAGGAAGCGGCATCCTGGGAGGCAAAGCTGTTTTTTTAATGATAGAGACTTCTATTGCCCTTGCCATTGCAGCTATTCCGGAAGGACTGCCCATTGTGGCGACGATCGCGCTTGCAAGGGGGATGTGGCGGATGGCCAGGCAGAATGCCTTGATCAACAGGCTATCAGCCGTAGAAATCCTGGGGTCGACGAATATCATCTTTACGGATAAAACAGGCACGCTTACGGAAAACAGGTTGACGGTGACCCAGATTCAGCTGCATTCAGGATTGGTCAATGTCAATAAAGGATTTTCCAAACAGGGAGAATCCGTTGATCCTTTGAATGACCGGCTTTTAAAACTGGCCTTGGAGACCGGCCTGCTGTGCAATAACGCTTCTCTGCCGGGAGAGGATTCTTATGAGGAAGATAAGGCCGTTGGAGAACCTCTGGAAGTGGCGCTCCTGGTCGCTGCCGCCAAAGCCGGGCTCAGGAGGAATGAGATCATTGGCAGGCTTCCGGAATCTCGGGAGGTCGCTTTTGATACAGATGTCATGATGATGGCTACTTTTCACAATTACGGACAGGATTATCAGGTGGCTGTAAAGGGGGCGCCGGAATCGGTCATTGGGGCCTGCCCGTTTATACAGACAGATGAGGGCCGGATGGGGATGAGCGAACAGGACCGCAAAAACTGGATTGAAAAAAACAATCAAATGGCAGCGGAGGGACTCAGGATTCTGGCTTTGGCAACAAAAAAAGCCCGCTCTCTTGAAGTCCAACCTTATGAAGGCCTTACTTTTATCGGCCTCATCGGCATGCAGGACCCGGCGCGGGAAGATGTAGCGGACGCTATCAAGTCCTGTAGAAGAGCGGGCATAAGAGTCATTATGGCAACAGGGGACCAGGAAATAACAGCACGCAATATCGGTCTTGCCCTCGAATTGGTCAGTGAAAAAAACGCCGAGGTCATCCATGGAGGGGAACTCCAAGACCTCAATAAATGGGAGAACGAAGAAAAGATCCAGCATGTTCTCCGCTCATCCATTTTTGCCCGGATCAGCCCGAAGCAGAAGCTGGACCTTATCGGCCTTTTTCAGAAAAACGGTTCGACTGTGGCCATGACCGGTGACGGAGTGAATGACGCGCCGGCGCTGAAAAAGGCAGATATCGGGATCGCTATGGGGAAGCGCGGCTCTCAGGTGGCCCGTGAGGCATCAGATATGGTTCTTAAGGATGATGCGTTTTCAACCATAGTTTCCGCTGTCGAGCAGGGAAGAGTGATCTTTAATAACATAAGAAGATTTGTTATCTATCTCCTCTCGTGCAATATCAGTGAGATCATGACCGTTTTTTTCGCCTCCATGGTGAATGCGCCCCTGCCTATCCTGCCGCTGCAGATTTTGTTTCTTAATTTTGTGACAGATGTCTTTCCTGCGCTGGCTCTCGGAGCGGGAGAAGGCGATCCGGACATAATGAAGCATCCTCCCCGTGATTCCAAAGAGCCGATCATTACCCGGGGAAACTGGATTCTGATAGGAGGATATGGATTCGTCATAACAGCTTCGGTTCTGGGATCACTGGCTTTAGCGCTTCTTTGTTTTGGGATGGTCAAAGAAAGGGCTGTGACCGTTTCTTTTTTGACGCTGGCTTTTGCTCAATTGTGGCATGTTTTTAATATGAGGGATAAAAGCTCTCATGTGTTCGTTAATGACGTCACCCGGAATGTATATGTTTGGGGAGCCTTGCTGCTGTGCGGTGTGCTGCTTGTTATGGCGGTCTATGTCCCGCTGCTGGCATCTGTATTGAAATTGGTCAATCCTGGGCTTAAAGGATGGATTTTGATTTTAGTGATGAGCTTAATACCCTGTTTGATAGGACAGCTTTCCATATGGTTTAGAGGGAGACGGGGGAAATAAGAGACAGGACCTAGTTGTGAGAAAATCCGGGCAGACCATTCTGGGAGGCCTTTATGCCTGACTTGCTGGAGCTAAGATTCATGTATTCCAATTCTATCTCTATGTGTTCTTTGTTCTGATAAAGGTTTAGACAGATTCTGGTTTCCTCGTTCTCCCAGCAGGTTGTCTGCAGGAGAGGAAGAGGATCGTAAGCTCCGCTGCTTTTTATGGAATGGCTTCTGTCTATAAGATACTGCCTGAAAGCACGCTCCTCTTTTGGGGTACCGTATTTTTGGATCAAGATGTTCTTTATTGAGACGTGGTCTTCGCTGTTCAGTTTTTTCTCGAGGTGTTTCTCAGATAAATAATAGACGGCTCTGATCAAATTGCCCTCCGCAAAAAAATACGTCAAAAGGCAGCTCCTATCCATAAGTTCTGCATCATATTTTAGAGTTGAAGATTCATCTGTATTTTCCCTGTCTAACGGAGGCCCTTCGTTAAGCATGACCTGTTCCTGATTCATCCCCCAGCGAATATTTTTAAAACGGGATCCAGCCCCATATCTATTTGTCTTGGCAGATCCTTCATCTATGACAATTACCTTGGTCACACTGAACAGTTTTTTCACTGCGGAATCCGGTATATATCCGGATGAAGTGAAATCCGAATTCTCGAGCTTAAAGTAGATGTAATACCAGTGAGATTTTATTTTTGCGGGAGAAGCCAAAGTGACCACATCTCCCTTTTTTAAAAGTCTGATTACCGAGCTGCCTGCATCCGGCTTAAGATAGACGCTGGCTTTATCTGCGGTAATCTCAAGTTTTTTATTGTAAGCAGAGGATGTGCCCTGGATGAGAAAAAAAACAAGCAAAGCACAAAAAATGCTCCACCCTCTTCCTTTTGCTGTTTGTGTCATCATCTGTTTACACCTTATATTATCTTAAACCATATTTTTGAGATTTCAATAGCCATGTGTGATGATTTTTTCAGGAATAATATCCCCTTTAAAGGTGAAGTATGATGGAGGATCTAACCTTATGCTTCAGATTTCACGTGTATCAGAAAACCATTGACTGGTTTTCTTCAACGCAGATATCCCAGTGATTTGAGCGCCTCGATCTCTTTTTGAGATAATTCGGGTGTTTGGCTTTGTTTGTTATCCAAATAGCCATGTTTTTTTAAAAACTTTTCATATTCTCTATCCATAAAATCAAATAGCTTCTTTTTATCTTTATACAGGTTTTCTTTCTGGAACGGATCCTTCAAGTCATTGAAAAGATAATGGCTGTTTATGTCGAGCCTTTTAGAGAAGGCGGGTTTTACATTGACGGAATGATACTTATGATAGACCACAGCCCTTGATTTATTGCATCCATATATGAATATCATTCTATTCTGTGCTTTCTTAAGCAGATGGATTCCCTGAATGTCATAGGGAGGAGAAAGCCCCACTTCATCTAAAATTGTGGGATAGACATCCATTAAGCTCACAGGATATTTCAGGCGCCTGCTTTTTACTTCAGGGAGCCTTATGATCAGGGGGACTCTGGCGCTCGCATTGAAAGTCAGGGGGCCGTGACTGTAGTAATAATTGTGTTCTCCCAGAGCCTCTCCATGGTCAGCGCTGAAGATGATGATGGAATTTTTGTGGTATCCTTTTTTATAAATGAGATTGAATATTTTCCCCATCTCCGAGTCTATATATTTGACAGCACCGTCATAGAGGGAGAGAAAATAACCTTCAGTCGTATTTTTGTCTAATTTGATATTGCCCGTTCCGATAAATTTGTTTTTGACTTTTTTCAAATCTCTCCCCGCGGGTCTTTTTTCCACGAATTCTTGCGGGGGGATGTATGGAGTATGGGTTTCCAGGTAATTGGCCCACAAAAAAAAGGGCTTGTTTTGCTTTTTTTCAAGAAAGTCCGTTATGGTTTTTGTAATAAAGGGAGTGGATTCCTTTTTTTCTTCAATTTCATTCCATACTTCTATGTATTTATCAAATCCCTGGTCAAAGTTATACTCTTTTGCCAGATTCGTGTTATCAACGACGGCGAAGTTTTGATACCCTTTCATTTTAAGTATTTCGGCCAAGGTGATATGTCTCTGGTCCAGAGTATCCATGATAGGCTTGGTTTTATGGACAAAAGGGTGAAGCCCTGTCATAAAGGATGCGTATGAGGCGGATGTTTTCGGCACCGGGCAGTAGGCAAATTCAAAAAGAAGAGACTCTTCAGCAAACGCATCGATGTTAGGGGATGTTTGATACTCATATCCGTATGTTGACAAATGATCAGCTCTCAGGGTATCAATAGTGATGATAATAATGTTTAATAGACCGTGTTGTTTTCGGCCAGTCTTGTCACAATGGATAGAAGAGACGGTCAATAGAGTGATTAGGAGAGCATAGAAAAGACACTTTCTCATATCCCTTTTGTATCAGATATGATTTTTCAAGTCAATGAAACAGGAGTGATTATTCCGCGGCATATCTCTGTCCTTGCTCCACCCATCCCCCCGTGGGGAACCCCTTCCGCTGCGGGAGGAGACACGCCGCTCCATCACTCTCCCTTGATTCATCTTTTTTAAATCCAGGTACTCATTTTTACGAAGAGTCTGATATAATGAAACACACAATAGGAAGAGGAATAAAATGGAATGGAGCAAAGTGCTGCCCGCAGTCATAGCTTTTTTGGCTGCCTTTTTACTGCCGCTCATTTTTTCAAAACGCAGTAAAGAGGGCGAAAAAAAGAAAAACAGCACCTCTCAGAATCTCCTAAGTCTGGGGATTGATTTCGAGAGAATCGAAAAACGGGATGAAAGGATCGAGTTTGTAAAAAAATTATCCTGGGGACAAAAAGCAGAAGGGATCTTCAAGATAGAAAACAGGAATATTGATTATATTTTTCTCATAAGCGAGAGCAATCAATATGGAGCTAATTATTCTTTGGACTATATTGTCCAGAACGCATTCAATGTAAGGGAAGAGCCCGTCAGGAATACCAGGATGAAGCTGATAAAGGATTCCTTAATGGGGAGGAAGGCTGTCGATGTTCTATGGAAAGGCGACACCTATCTTTCGCAAAAGCTTAATATGGACCATGCATTAAAAGACAAACTGAAGAACACAGGCTTAAAGGGATTGAAACTGAAGCTAAGGATAATACCTGAGAAAAAACATGGTTATACCAGAATAAAAACAAACTTTATCTCCCCTTCTCAGGATTTGATCTCTTTTATTGATTCTATTGCAGGACATATTAAGGAGGGATTTTAAGGAAAGTCACAAAGAAGTGATCACCTATCGAAAAAAATAAACAGACCATTTATGAAACCGACAACCTGGAGAAAGATAAAGTATCATTTAGGGGGGCGTGCTGTCTTTTCCAATAAATTTTATGATATCATTTTGAGGCCGTTTGACAGGATTCTCTGTGAAGTTGTGTCAACGGGGGATTTGAAAATTGAGAGGGCAAAAGGAATCCCTTTAAATAAAGTTTGTCAGGCAGCTGATTTGAATAATCCTGAGTGGAGAGAGGTTCTGTCAGAACTTAAGTTAAATATGGATGAGGCGGATTTTCACCGCAAGGCCTGGGAACATGTGCAGATCATTTTATCCGCTAAAAGAATGAGACTTTTAACGCCGGATTCCTCATGCCTGGCAGTTGGGGCAGGGAGAGAAAACCTGCTTTATTACCTGACCTATAAGGTGAAAAAAGTCTGGGGCATCGATTTGTATGAGGGAGAATTTTTCGGGGGCGAAGATAAGGCAGACATTCCTTTATCAGCAAAAAAGTATGCTCCGTTTCCCTATCCTGAAGAAAAACTGACACTTTTACGCATGGATGCCCTTAACCTGAAATTTGATGACAATACTTTTGATTTTATTTTTTCGTCTTCTTCCATTGAGCACTTCGGCTCTGAAAGAGAGATCTTGAGGTCGCTCAAAGAGATATATCGAGTTTTAAAGCCCGGAGGCGCTGCCTTTTTGACGACGGAGATCCGGCTGAACAGTCTGGGAAGGTCTATCAAGAATATTAGGGTCCTTCCCTTTAAGAATCTGATCTCACTTTTCAGGGAAGCCGGATTCGGTGTCAAAGATGAGTTTGATTTAAGGATCGAGAAAGAATATCTCGATAACTGGATCAAGCTTCCCGATGATGTTTTCAGAAGACCTCATGTCATCTTAAGATACTTCAATACGGTCCTGACTTCCCTGCATGCGGTGCTGTATAAGGAAGGGGACGAGGCTTCCAGGGGTGATAAAACAGTCCCTTCCATACCTGATTTCATTTACAAAGGGGAAATTTATGTTTCCGCCTCCGAAACGAGAGTAAGGAGAAAGGAACAGCTCACCCTTTCTATCACACTCAAAAACAGCAGTAATTTCACCTGGGTCTCCACAGGATACTCGCACCGGATCTCACTCGGGATCAAACTTTTCAGCGCAAAAAAGGAACTGGTGGAAAGAGATTACCTGACTTTAGTCCTGCCTAATGATGCAGCTCCGGGTGAGACCGTTGAATTCTCAGCACCCATCGCAGCTCCTTCCAAAAAAGGATTGTGGATCCTTGAATTCGACCTTAAAAAAGAGCTTGTTGTCTGGTTTTCTCAAAAAGGGAACCACACCTTTGACTTAAAGCTGGAAGTAACCTGACAGTAGACAAGGAGAGTTTTCCCTGTCCGATAACGGACATCACTTGTTACTGCAGCGGACATCCCTTTCAAGAGGTGTGCCGCTTTTCTCTCTTTTTCCCTGGCGCATACAAAATGGCACGGTTCTTGCATTCTTATATGGTGAAAGGACGCTGCAGGAAGAAAATGCTGAAAATAAATATTTTACAAAAAGACAACTTTTTGACACCGATATACGTTTATATAGGTGAAATGAAAAAAATGAAAATAACCATTAGGAGAATATAAAATGAAAATCAGAACAAAAGTAGCGATTTTTTTGTTGGCGTGTTTTATTACGTTTGTCGGATTCAACTTGATTATTCCCGCAGGAGCTGTTGATATGATGAAGATCGGGAAAAACAATGGCTTTAAGATCATTTCCAATGTTCTTTTTGTCAAAGCCGTGAATGACTCCCCTTCTATCAAAGGATGACCCGCGTTGCTTATCGATCACTGCTGGTGGAGCGAACATTCTCGAGCTAGGGCCCTAGCCGCCAGCAAAGATGGTGTTTAAGCACTTGGGGGGAACTTAATAATCCAGGCTGTTCCTTTATCTCTTACTAATTTGATTGTTCCTTGTATCTGCTGGACAAGTCCGATTACGAGCTGCATGCCTAACGAAATGGTTCTTCGAAAATCGATATTGTCAGGAAATCCCGCTCCTGTATCCCGGATTTCCAGCACATGCAGGCCTTCACAGTCCATATGCATATGGATGAAGATCTCTCCGCTTCGATTATCAGGGAAAGCGTGTTTGAGAGAGTTGGATATGAGCTCATTGATGATCAGTCCCAATGGGATCGACCTGTGAATGTCCAGAAAAACATCTCCTATGTCCTGAATCATACGGATCTGGTCTTTCCCAACACTGTAGCTTGACATTAGTATATTTGTAAGATTTTTTATATATTTGGAAAAATTGATTTGCGACAGGTCTCCTGATTTATAAAGACTCTCGTGGATCAGAGACATGGATTGGATGCGGTTCTGGCTCTCCGTGAACATTTTCATTAGTCTCTCGTCTTTGATTTGAGAAGCCTGCAGGCTGAGAAGGCTGGATATGACCTGCATATTGTTTTTCACTCTGTGATGTATTTCCTTGAGAAGGACTTCTTTCTCGGCAAGAGATGATTCCAATTTTTCTTCCCTGTCTTTTAAAGCCTTTTCCGCCTTATGTCTTATGTCTATTTCTTTTTTTAGCTCTGTATTGGTTTTTTTGAGTTCTGATGTGCGTTCGTTGACTTTTTTTTGGAGGGTTTTGGCCTGTCTCCGTATCCTGTGTGTTCTTGCCGCATAGGCAAGAAGAACCAGACCGATAAAAGCTGTCATGAGTACTAACTGGAACCAGATGGTTTTCCTGAATGGAGGAGTGACGGTGATTTTTAAGGAGACTCCTTTTTCATTCCAGACATCATCGTTATTGGAAGCCTTGACTTTGAACATATGTTTTCCCGGAGGGAGGTTTGTATATACAGCAAAAGGCCTGTTCCCGATATGATTCCAATCCTTATCTAATCCTTCCATGATGTAGGCATATTCGTTTTTTTGCGGATTTATGTAATTTAAAGCCGCAAAATCAAAGCTGATCACACGGTCTCTATGGGAAAGCCTTATCTCTTCCGTTTCTGAGATGGGTTTTTTTAGTATCACCCGTCCGTCCGGTCCTTTTCCAACAGGAACGGGATGATTGAATAACCTGAATTCAGTGATTACGACAGGGGGAATATAGGGATTGTCTTTGATTTGACGCGGATAAAATCTGTTGAATCCATTGATCGTACCAAAAAACATCTCTCCGCTTCTACTTTTATAATAAGATCCGCCCCAGAATTCGTTGCCTAAAAGGCCGTCACTTGTATCATAAGTTTTAAAGACTTCGGTCTTTTTATTGAATTTAGACAATCCTTTGTTTGTACTCAGCCAGAGGTTATTTTCATCGTCTTCCAGGATTCCATAGATTGTATTGCTGGAAAGTCCATCCTCTTCAGTGTAATGGATAAATCTTTCTTGTTCAGGGTCGAATTTATTGAGCCCTCCTCCCATAGTACCGATCCACAAGGCTCCGGTCTTATCTTCGTGGATGGATACAGCATAATCAGTATTCAGGCTGAAAGGATCGCTGGCATCGCTTGTGAAACGGGAAAAAATCTCTTGTTCAGGGTCGAATTTATTGAGCCCTCCTCCTAATGTCCCGATCCAGAGCCTCATCTTCTTATCCCGATAGAGACAATAGGCATAATCAGTGCTTATGCTGTGAGGATTGCTTGAATCATAAAGGTAGTGAACGAATTGTTGCGTTTGAGGGTTGAATTTATTGAGTCCTCCGCCATAAGTGGCGATCCAGAGAATTCCTGATTCGCTTCTCAGGATATCTCTTATATTGTTGCTGCTTATGCTGTGAGGATTGTCAGCGTCATTTAAGTATCGAGTGAATATTTCTTCCTGCGGATCAAAGTGATTGAGGCCCCCTCCGTCCGTACCGATCCAGAGAGACCCTTCGCCTCCTTCACAGATTGATCTTACATAGTCGTTGCTCAGACTGTGAGGATTGTTGGGGTCGTGTTTGTAGTGTCTGAATTTTTTTGTCTTTTGATCAAGTTTACTGAGGCCCCCGCCATTTGTCCCGATCCAGAGGATTCCTTCCCTGTCTTCATAAAAAGAAAGAGCGTCATTACTGCTCAGGCTGTTGGGATCGTTTGGATCAACCTGATATCCTATGAATTGTTTGGTAAAAGGAGATGACTGATTGATTCCCCCGCCATAGGTTCCGATCCAGATGATACCCAGACGGTCTTCATAGATAGCCTGGATATAGTTGTTACTCAGACTGGCAAGATAAGCAGGCACATTCTTATATCTTCTGAACTCCTTGCTTTGGGTATTGAGATGATTAAGTCCGTTTTTGGTTCCTACCCATATATTCCCTTTCCGGTCTTCACACAAATAAGTGATAAAGTTATGGCTTAAGCTGGAAGGATCCTTTGGATTATAGAAATAATGCCGAAATTCCTTTTCTTTGGCATCATACTGATGAAGCCCGTTTTCCGCACCTATCCATAACTGACCCGTGTGTGTTTTATAGATGCAGGTGATCTGATTGATGCTGGTACTGGAGAGATCATCAGGAAGATGGGGATAATGGGTAAAGGTTCCAGTGGACCTATTGAGAAGAAAGAGCCCTCTCTCAGTGCCGATCCATATGTTTCCTTCTTCATCCTCACATATGGAGTTAACTTTCTGGCTGGTCACACTATCCTGATCCTTTAGATTTTGTTTGAAAGAAAGGAATTGGTTTTTGCCTGGGTCAAAGCGGTTGAGTCCTTTTTCCGTCCCGATCCATAGATTTCCAGAGCTGTCTTCA
>Ga0180433_10006639_pt1 | contig 15077 bp, 20 predicted proteins | sample SS_ome_8_FD_132980 | JGI IMG/M metagenome (GOLD analysis project Ga0180433, IMG submission 132980) | Hypersaline lake sediment archaeal communities from the Salton Sea, California, USA - SS_1_D_1 metaG | ecosystem: Environmental > Aquatic > Non-marine Saline and Alkaline > Hypersaline >... | reverse complement strand
TGAGGAAAAGGATCTGTGGCTGCAAGGGGAGCCCAGGAGGGCAGCCCGTCAAGCGTACCGTAGGAGGCTTGTGGACACTCCTACAGTCGTTGCCACCAGAGAGACTCCCATTGATGCCTCCCTAGCGGTAGAGGCTGTAGAGGTCCCTGTAGAGCCGGCCACAGAGGAAGCCTTTGAGGGCCTACGTAGGGACTGGGTTACCCCGGACGGCTGGCCCATCTCCGATGGGATCGCAATGTTCAGGCACGCCAGAGAGCTAGGCCTGGGCTTCTATTACGTCTGGGACCCACGGCCCCCAAGCTACTGGCTAGCTGCCCGGTCGGATTGGTGCAGCTACGTAAGGCAGACCATAAACCGGTCCCGGACCCTAGACAGTGAGCTAGCCGTAGCCCAGGCACTCAGACAGGGGAGTAAGAAGGATGAGATCGGTTTAAACCTCCTCACAGCTTGGCACGACGTAAGGAAGGACTTTGAGCCCAATACCGTCCCCCGATGGGTGGATGATTCCGTCCTGCGTTACTGTGTGCAGTGGATGAGACGGAACAATGGGATCGTTTGGACGGAACATACCCACTTTGCCCGTATGCTCTCCAAGCTCTCAGGAGTCCCTTACTACGGTCGCAAGGGTTTAAACGAAGCCAAGGAAGCGATAGAGGATCACAGCCCTACGGAGCCCCTGATAGCCTCTATCCAGTCCAATGGGGAGGGTCGCAATCTCCAGACGTGGAGTCTAAACCTCGTTACGTCCTTCCCTCCCAATGGGGCCATAGTGGAGCAACTCCTAGGCCGGACTCACCGGGACGGACAGGAGGCAGATGAGGTAGGGGTTCAAGTGATCGCAACTTGCGCGGAGCACATAGGCGCAATCTGGCAGGCTGTCTCTGATAGCCAATACGTCCAAGACTCAACCGGTAGCCCTCAAAAGCTGCTAGTCGCAGATATCGAGGCCCCTACCGCAGATCAACTAGCCCTAGGTAAGACTGGCGCTAGATGGCATAAGTAAGCATTAAGGAGAAACACCAATGGGACTGTTTAGTGGTATCGAGGATGCAGATCTATTCCAACGGGGGAAGTTCCTTACCCCGGACTTCGTAGGAGCCTTGGAGGTAACCAAGACCTTAGCCTTTCAGACCAGGGCCCATGGGATGGCCTTCATTGTCGAATTCGAGGTAATCGAATCCAACAAGCCAGAGGGTGCTACCCGGGTAGCCAAGGTAGACGGAGAGGAGAAAGTCCTACCGGATGCCTTCCCGGTTGGGTCTAAGTGTTCTTGGTTCCAAAAGCTCTCAGACAAGGACATTGCCTTTCCTGCCATTAAGGCTTTCGTTGCGGTCCTGTCTGGGTACACCTTGGACCAGAAGGACCAGATCGACGCAGAGCTAAGCCCTCAGCTGGCAGACCTCCTAGACCGTTGCACGGAAAGCCCCACGGACAATGAGCTAGTGGGCCTCCGGATCAACGTGTCTACGGTTGGGGTAGTGACCAAGAACAACCGGGACTTTACCAGGCACGACTGGGACCCCTACGTCTACCCCCAAGAGGATAGCGCTTAACCCAAGGAGGCCCGGAAGTGATACCCCTAGCCTTTGACACAGAGACAGCCCTAATCGCTCCGGGCCTCAAAGCCCCACCATTGGTCTGCGTCTCAATCTCAGACGGGACCACCCATGATCTCCTCCACGTTTCGGAGGCCCGTCCCTACGTGGAGGAGATGCTAACCGATCCTAACCTGCTCCTTATCTCGCACAATACGGCCTTTGATATGACCGTAATAGCTGCGGAGTGGCCGGATCTCATTCCTGCCATCTACGCAGCCTATGAAGCGGACCGGGTAACCTGCACAATGCTTCGGGAGCAGTTGCAGCACATTGCGATCGGATGCTTCCGGGCATACCGTAAGGTAGGAGGTAAGACCATCAAACTGGCTTACTACCTAGACCATTGCGTGGCTCGTCGCTTCGGGGTCACTTTGGAAAAGGATAAGTGGCGCCTTACCTATGGGCAGCTGCGGGACACTCCCCTAGCCCATTGGCCAGAGGGTGCTAAGGCCTACGCTCTGTCTGATGCGGAGTGGCATTGGAAGCTGTGGCAAGACCAAGAGGAAGACTCCGAGTTGCTTAGGACAGAATACGAAGAGTCTCGGGCTGCCTGGTGGGTAGCTCTAATGACTGCCTGGGGGCTGCGTACCGATTCCCAGAGAGTGGACGCTTACGAGACGCAGCTACAGGCAGAGTATGATGAGGTTGAGGCCAAGTTACAGAAGGCCTCCCTAGTGCGCCCAGACGGTACTAGAGACATAGCCAGCGCTAAGGCCTATGTTATATCAGTCTGTGAGAGGAAGGGGCAGGAGGTCCCTCAGACCGATAAGGGTAACGTTAAGCTAGACAAGGACACCCTAACCGAATTGGGCGATCCATTGCTGGCCGATTACGTCGCTATCTCTGGGCTCAAGAAAAAGCTAGGGACGGATATTCCCCTCCTTAGGCGTGGCACGGATACCCCATTCCAACCAAGATTCCGATCGCTCATTGCCACGGGCCGGACCTCTTGCGGCAGTAAGGATGACGTTGGGAACGTTCAGAACCTACCGCGTAAGAAGGGGGTTAGGGAGTGTTTCGTCCCCAGGCCTGGCACCGTCTATGCTGCGGCAGACTATGATGGCTTTGAGCTGCGGACCGGAGCCCAGGTCTGTTTAAACCTGGTAGGCCGCAGCCACCTAGCAGACGCTTTAAACGAGGGCAAAGATCCGCACCTAATGATCGCTGCCTCAATCCTGGGGCTTGAGTATGAGACGGCCCTAAAGATGAAGGCCGCTAAGGATAAGGTGATAGATGATGCCAGGCAGACGGGTAAGGTCTGCAACTTTGGCTTTCCGGGAGGTCTTGGGTATGTCCGGCTGGTCTACTTCGCTAGGGCCACCTATGGGGTTATCATTACGGAGGATGACGCTAGGGCGCTTAAGCAGGACTGGCTTAGGGCCTATCCGGAATGGGGGGACTACTTCAATTACGTAGGGGGCCTAGTCGAGAGCCCATCCAACCGGATAGAGCATGTTTTCGGGGGCCATTACCGGGGAGATGTTAGCTACTGTGAAGCCTGTAACTCATTCTTTCAGAACTTAGCAGCCAGGGCAGCTAAGTCCGCTGGCTTCCTCATCTCAAAGGCTTGCTATACGGAGCCCCATAGCCCCCTCTACGGCTGCCGTATCGTCAACTTCATTCATGATGAATTCATCCTAGAGGCTCCGGAGGAAACGGCAGCAGAGGCAGCTGAGGAGCTAGCACGGCTCATGGTAGCGGGGGCCTCTCCGTTCCTGCCGGATGTGCCTCCCTCAGCCGAGCCTTACTTGATGCGACGTTGGAGCAAAGCAGCACATCCCATAAGGGATGACCAAGGGAGGTTGATACCATGGGACGAATCGTAACCTTTGATCCAGGAGCCTGCACCGGTTGGGCTGTCTTCAAAGACACAGAATGTTTAGGGGCTGGGATCGTTTACGAATTGAGACAGCTAACGTTAACCACATCCACTACCTTGGTCATCATCGAAAAGCCTCTGATCTACTCTCTCGATTCTAAGGGGGACCCTAATGATCTGATCAAGCTGGCGATCCGGGCTGGGGAACTAGGAGGCTATGCCAAGAACTTGGATATCCCAATCCAATATGTGACTCCACGCAAGTGGAAGGGGACCACTCCCAAGCACATCAGCCATAGACGTATCCTGGCCAAGCTATCCGACACTGAGACGCAACGACTACCGAAACTGCCCAAGAGCAAAGCACACAATATGCTAGACGCGGTAGGCATCGGCCTATGGTGGCTAGAGAAGGGAGGCCTTAGGCCATGAGCACAGACCTAGCACCGTACCGGAAGACTGAAAAAGAGATGGCCTCAGAGAGCAAGTCCGTTGCTGAGGTCTGCGCCCAAACCATGGCCTTAGAGGTTGTGGATGATGAGAGCCATGAGCTAGCAGCGGAGGCCTGCCGATACGTCAAGGCCCAAGTCAAGGTATTGGAGGAGAAACGGAAGTCTGTAACCCGGCCCTTACTGGCAGTCAAGAGGGAGATCGACTCATGGTTTAAACCAGTCGTGGCCCAATGGCAGGAGGCAGAGAGGGACCTTAAGGCTAAGATGCTCGATTACGTCAAGCAAGTCCAGGAGGCCAATCGGCAGGCAGCTGCGGCAGCTGCGGCAGCAGAGACGGCTGAGGAAGCGGTTACGGCTCTCCAGACCATCGCAGACAAGCCCCAGGTTAAGGGAGTGCATGAGGTCAAGCGCTGGACCTATGAGGTAATAGACGTTACCTCAGTGCCAGAGAGCTACCTAGCGGTAGACCATGCAGAGGTAATGGCTGCCATTAAGGCAGGCACTAGAGAGATCCCAGGCCTCCGCATCTACCAGGACCAGACACTAGCCGTTAAGGGGTAAGCCATGCATTGTTGGATGCTAGACAAGTCCTACTCTTCCGCAGATGACAAGGAGCGCTGCCTTAAGTGTGGTCTGATTCGGACGGAAGAGACAGAGCAGGCCCCATGCCAGTCCAAGCCTAGGCTCAAAGCTCACAGGAGGCCCTCTAAGCCTGCCCAGGAGGAGCCCCCTCCCATTGACCCGCTGGAGATCATCGCAGCCTTACGGCAGCTCTCAGTAACCGTAGGGCTCATCCGTTTAAACGAGTTGCCTCCCCATACCAGGACTAGGGTAGCGTCTGCCCATTCCGTGGCTGAGGAGCTACTTAGGAAGCTGGATAGAACTTGGACGGGGGAACGTGAAAGCGACGCTCCTTGACCGCGGTAATACCCCCGGGAGCGCTGGCCCCCTCATAGCGGTAGGTCCAAGGCTTGATCGCATAGTCCCCATCTAAGGGAATCGTATAGCGGTACTCCCATCGGCCCGTGGATGGGTTACTAAGGGCAGCCTGAACGATGGTTAGGATCGTTTCTGCCTCATCCCCTTGTAGGATCAAGAGCTGCACCGTATCAGGGTCCCCAGCCACAGGAGGGTCCTGAGTCTCATCCTCAAAGTCCACAGCTAGCCGGACCTCTTGCCCCATGGGATACTCTCGAATCGGATCATCAGGCATGGTTGCACTCCTCTGGGATATCCTCCAACGTGGCTGTAGCCGTCTCAGAGTCCTCTAGGGTGGCTGTAGAAACCTCCGAGTCCTCTAGGGTAGCTGAGGCTGCCTCTGAGTCTGTGAGGGCTGCTGAGGCTGTCTCAGAGTCCTCTAGGGTGGCTGTAGAAACCTCCGAGTCCTCTAGGCAAGCATTGCCAGGGATGCCCCCAACTAGCGCCACCCTGCCCCGCAGAGCTAGGTGGATGCTTGGGTAGCCCACTCCTCCCAAGGCTAGGCTCATTACGATTAGCATTAGGGCTGCCTCGATAGGGTTACGGTAGTCCCCAAGATTGAGATCGCTACGTTAATCGGAGTCACATTGGCCAGGGCTTGCACGAATCCGGCAGAGGCATCATAGGAGGCTGGGGCCGCTAAGTTCATTCCTAGAGCCGTCCAAACTTCTTGTAGCTGGATCGCCTGGGCTGCGGATAGGCTACCAATGGTCCAGGGTCCTGCCCCTCCTACGGCTAGGATATCGTCCCTAGCATCCGTCACATTAGCAGGAGTGGCAAAACCGGTAGCCGTTGCCCAGGTAGCGTCCCCATGAGTCTCTAGGGCTGCTAGCTCCACAGAGGTAGCGATCCCTGTAAGGTCTGCCGTAATCCAGGCAGTATCCCCTTGGGCAATAATAGCTGCCGTAGATGCGGCCACGTCCGCAGCTACGGCAAAACCGGTAGCCGTTGCCCAGGTAGCGTCCCCATGAGTCTCTAGGGCTGTGAGAGCCGCTAGTGTGGCAAGGCCCGTAAGGTCCGCAGTAGTCCAGGGGCCTGCTCCTCCTTGGGTAAGGATGGCATCCCTAGCTGCCGTTACGTCCGCAGGAGTGGAGAACCCTGTAGCCGTAACCCAGGCTGCATCCCCTTGGGCGATAATGGCATCCCTAGCTGCCGTTACGTCCGCAGGAGTGGAGAACCCTACGGCCGTTGCCCAGGTAGCGTCCCCATGAGTCTCTAGGGCTGCTAGCTCCACAGAGGTTGCTAGGCCGTTCTGGATCTCCGTCACAGCATCAGTAGCCAATGCCGCAGCATCTAGCACGTCCGTTGCCATGGCCTCTACGTGGGACCGCATCCGGCCACCATTAAGGGTGGCTGGTAGCCTGCTCTGGGTTTCTGTGTGCTCATCTAGGAGATCCTTAACCCAGCCATCGGCCCAGATCTCGCCTACTGTTGGAAGGTTCTTAGCGGCTGCCGCAGAGTCCCTAGCTCGGAATACATAGAGATCATCATCTGCCTCATTGGTTACCGATGAAGTGTCCCAATCGTAAGCATACTCACCGGCAGCATTGGTAGCGTCTACCTCAGTCATGGCCACTTCCCGGGTAGTCCAACCGGACGCCTTAAAGGTGTCGTCATTGAAGTCTAGGAAGTAATCGTCCGACTTGCGGCGGATGCTAAGGAGAATCGTAGAGGACCCAGTAACCGGAGATAGGCTACCATCCAAGGCCAGGACCTCTATCGGCCAGTCCCCTCCCCAAAGCAGTTTCTCTGTTGCAGCCATCGTTTAAACCGTTGCTAGGAGAGGCCTTACCTCCCCGGTTATTGGGTCAGGGACTTCCTCAGCAGTGAGGAAAGCATAGACGGCTAGCTTGATAACCTCATAGAGAGATCCTCCTGATGGGGCAGCGGAAGCCAGCCGGGTAAAGCCATCGTAAGGCTCTGTCTCTTCCCCACAACTGCACTCGGTTTCGAGAGTCCACCATAGTCCGCAGCTAGGACACTTACGCAACCCCTGCCCATGCATAAGGGGATTGTGGCCATTCTCGATATGGTACTCAGTGGCCCCAGCGGTAAGGCCGGTATTGGGGTCTACATACTCTGCCCATACCCCATCCACCATAGACCCATAGCTAACCCAGAGCTTAACCCATTGCTCTACGTTATCCTCTACCTTGATCGCAACCACCTTTGCATGATGCAGGATGATTGGCTCAACTGGCGCGCTTAATTCGACTGGCATGGTTCCTCACAGCCTCATTGTAAACCGTTAGCGTCTCTGCCGCAGCCTTCTCCCAAGTGAAGTCCGCGGCCCTCTTTAGTCCTAGCTCTCTGAGGTCTGCCCTTAGCTCTGGTTTCTCTAATAGGCTAAGAGCATCCACAATTGAGGCAGAGTCCCCGGGAGGGATAATCAAGGCATACTCACCGGACCCACTACAGACTACCTCTCTCAGTCCGTCAACCTCTGTGGAGATGAGAGGGACTCCCATAGCCATGGCCTCTAACGCGACAATGCCAAACGGCTCATGGGTGGATGGCATAAGACATACCGTAGCAGCCCTGTAAAGGTCCTTAAGAGGCTTTCCGTGCTTAAACCCTACCCATCGTAACCTCTCAGGATGGGCAGCCTCTAAGGCCCTTATGCGGCGCGTAACGTACCATCCCTCTTTCTCTTCCTCTGTGTTGGCATTGACGGTCCCAGCCAAGACCACTTGCCAGCCCGGATCGCAGCTCTCCAGAGCATCCAAGATCGAAACGATCCCTTTCATCTCTGCGATCCGTCCAACGTACAGAGCAATGGGACGGGACGTTAGCTCATTGGTAACCACAGCCCTAGCCCCGTCCCCTGTCTGAGGATTCCACTCTTCCCGGTTGATCCCATTGTGAATCATGCGGAAGGGACGATCGGCTAGCATATAGTCCCTGGCTACCTTAACGTATGCCTCAGAGCAGAGGATAGACTCATCAGGATCGCACAAGAGGTTTCCTTCTTGTTGGCACATATACCGATCCGCTTCGCACCCTAGCGCTAGGTTGCCTCCGCTAAGGTGAGCCAAGTAGCTAAGGCATAGGTGCATGGTCCCAATGAGAGGGACGTTTAAAGCGTGCCTGGCCATGCGTCCCAATTGGACGGAGCCCCACTCATGCATATGGATCACATCCCATCGCCTACCCTCTGCGATCATCCTCATTAGGGTCTTAGCCATAAGGAGATCCGTAGTGAACAGACAGGACATATCCGGGCCGGTCGGTCGCCAACAAGTATGGGTGTCCCTAAGCCACTTCTTAAAACCGAGGTAAGGGATGCTGCCGTCCGGATTGGCTGCCCCCGGTTTAAACATTCCGTCCGTTAGGAGGTCTATCTCTACCCCCTGGGAGGCCATGGTCCGGTACAGCTCCCGGACGTGCATACCCATCCCTCCAAGGATATGCTCTGGGTCCTCTCCGCAGATCGCAAGCACCCTCATCCTAATACCCCTATCTCTCCCCATGCGTTTAGGGTCTTGTAGCTAAAGCTGTAATTGGTCCACTCAGTCCGGAGGACTCGCGTACTAGGACCGGTTAGCGTAAGGTAGGCGTTAGTAAGGGCAATGTATCGGCCGGTTGAGTCAAAGACCTTATGACTCAGGTTAAGGGCTGCCCCTGCCTTGGAATAGACTGCATTATAGCTAGTGCTTCCCAAGGTACCGTGCCCCCCAAGTGAAACGGTAGAAGCCTCGATACTGGATCGGTTAGCAATGCCATAGACCCCAGCCTTACCCCCAGCCGATTCCGTAGTGTGGATCGATCGGAATGAGAACACTACGCATTGGGCATCAAAGGGGACGGAGATATCCCATTCCCCCGGATCGCCAGGAGGGGGAGAGATGCTAAGGGTAGTGTTAACTACCTCAATCCCAGACGGCCTAATGTGATGCTGGTCTACCCCAATGTTGGAGAGGGTAGCATGGGCAGTCGGATGCTCTAACCAATCACTTAGCCGCATAGGTCCCGTAGACAGTTAGATTCCGGAAGATCCCAGAGAGGTTAGAAAACTCAAAGACTGCATCCGAGCCGTCAATGTAGCAGTCCCTTAGCCTGATGATGCCTTGCCCAAAGTCCCCAAAGCTGAGGTAGGAGTCCCCATAGAGACGTGAGTAGGCTCCCATATAGCTCTGGGTACCACTAGGGTAAGGCCGGACTCCTACCGCGGTAGACTCTCCGCTGCTATCGGAGCCCATTACGAAAACTCCGGTATGGCCTTGAATGTCTACGTTGATTGTCCCCCTCAGGACAGCCCTAAGGGTCTTGCAGCCTGTTTTGCCTAGCGCGATCCTAAGCAGGTAGTTACCCGGCCCAATCGCTTGGCTATTGATGAGGATACGATCCGTCACTACGGACGGATGATGATCGTCTGCTCCTACTCCAGTGAGCAGATCATGATCCGTAACTGTGTGCTTAGTGGGTAAACGCATCAATAGATGTGTGCTGCACCCTTAACCCACAGGGTCCGGGCAGAGCTGTCGTAATTGTGGAAGGTCAGCCTTAGGTTACTGCCAGTAAGCACAGCATCCTTAAGAGCAATGTAACGATTACCAGTCCCGGTAACGCTATCAAAGACCTTATGGGTTAGGTTGAGATCTGAATTCTGCTTAGAGTAGGTAGCGGTATAGGTCTTGTAGATTGATCCGGAGGCCCGGCCGGTATGCCCAAGGGCCTCGCTACTGTCTCTAGTGAAGTAGACGCTAGCCCACTCATGCCACTTAGTTGGGGAGATCTCGCTAGCCCCAGTGAGCATGGCTCTACCCCATTGATAACCGCTATCCCCTAAGGCTATGTCTAGGTTGTAATCCGTGCCAGCTGCGATGCTCTGCGTAGTGTTCTCAATCGCAACTTGCTTAGGGCGCGGATGATGATCGTCCGGACCTCCGTCCGTAGGGTGTTCCCTACCGTCTATGTCCTGCGCTAATCTCACGTTACTGTGGGTAGATTGATCGTCCGATCGATCGCATCGTATAGGGCTGACCCCAAGGCCAAGCTGATAAAGCCATAGGCTTGGTTAGGCTGGTCTGTCCAGATGGCTAAGAATTGCCCTCTAGTCCGGTTATACACAATGTGCTCTATCGTCCCATTGGCCGCAGCTGCCCCGGTCAATGCAGGGATATCCTGTTGCAGGTAACGCCAAGTGATCCCACCGTCTACAGAGTAATTGATGATTGAGTCGTTATCCTCTGCGGCAAGATAGAGGGACCCAACGATCTCCAAGCAACGCATCCGCCAATTGCCTACGGTCCGTTGCGTGGTCCCTCCCCCAGATTGTTGCGTGTAGTTAACCCCGTCCGTAGAGGTATAGCAGGCCCAATCCGTTAGCAGGACGAATAGATCACGGACCGGATCATATTCGATAGCCATAGCTAGCTCTACTACCGGAATGTTTCCGATACCTGTAGGCGTGGCACGGTTCCAAGTAATGCCATCCGTAGTGGTCCAAACATCAAAGCTGCCATTATCCCCTATGGCTACCGTTAGCCCCGTATTGGGATTGGTAGCCATATCCACTACGGTTAGGGAAGTGATCCTAGCTGGGACAGTTTGGGTAAAGCCAGTGATCGGGGTAGCGTCTCGCCAGAATGAAGGCAGGCTGTTATCGCTGCCTCCAACCAACCACAGCTGATTAACAGGGTCCCATAACCCTACGTCAGAACCTACTACCGCGGTCCCTGGCAAAACCTGAGTTGCCCAGGCTCCGGTATATTCAGCCACGTTGGTTTGGGCTACTCCCCCAATGAGGGACTTAGCTCCGGTATGGGTAGGAGCTTGGTCGGGCCGTTTAGACGCAGCCCAGGTAGCAGTGCCTACGGTATGGTTAGTGATTGCCCTATAGGCTTGTCCGTCCCGGGTAATGTCCGCTACACCGGACCGGCCAACAAGCAACCAACCGGGTAGGCCTTCATCGTAGGTAGCACCCTCAGCAGAGCACAGAGCAGCGGTAGGCTCTACGGTAGGCCCTACGGAGATCCAGTTAAGGGCCTGGGCATCTGCGAAGTATTGCAGCCACAGGCCGATCTCATTCTTTACATGGTTCTCATGCTGGGCAGGAGGGATCTCATTGGGCAAGTGGCCATCATCTCTCTTACCGTCCCCAGGGTCTACCTTAGTAGGGGTTGCGTCCCAGGACTCCCCAGGGTCATTGATAAGAGCATCGTTAGCCCATGAGGTTACGTTCTGAGGTCTAACTAGATTCTTGTCTGCCATGGTCCTATCCCTCTGTAGTGCTTCCCCACTTACCGCCTACTCCTCCACCTATCGAATCTCCCCAGCCCTTACCGCTTGCAGCTCCGTCTATCTCATTGGCATAGGTGAGAGAGTCCGTAGCCAGGGAAACGAAGTAGTCCAGTAGGACTCTAATGCTCGCCATATCCGCGGAGTCTAGCAGACCCACGGCCGTAGCTGGGTTAACGATAGAGCTAAGCGGGTCATCAATGACCAGCCTAACCTGATGGGGAGGCTCCTCCCGAATGTGGAAAGCCTCTCCCGAAGTAAGAAGGATCAACCGTAAGACATTGATTAGATCCTCTGGAGTGCCATCAGATAGGTTGATCGCTATCTGCGTCCGAATGATGATCCTCAACTCGTCATCATTCGAGGTAGTGATCGGAGCCCCCACGATCTTGGCGATGGTTTGGAGCTGCACTCCTACCGCATTGTCCAAGACCCTCTCTAGCATTACCTCAAAGGCTGCATCCTCTAGGTCCTGGATCTGCTCTGCGTAGGACCGGATCAAGGCCTCAAGTTTTGCCTTATCCTTAAACTGCTCTATGAACCGGCTAACAGCCAAGGACTCATGGTTAGTCCTCTGCTCTATGATCTCCCCTGCCATCGGTTACCCTCCCATTAGGGACTTGAGCCAGAAACCAACCAAGGCCAGGACAGCCGTAACGAAAAACGTAATCCCGATAGAGACAATCCGGTCCCGCCGCATAGCGTCCCGTTGATTGCGTAGCTCTAACTCCCTCTCTATCAGTGCCATGCTATGCCCCGCAGATGCGTCTGCCTTGCCTTCCAATCCACAGATCCTAGCCTCTAGTCGTTTAAACCGTGCGTCCAATGCCTTCCGGTGTTCCTCATCCCTAGCGTTTAGCTTAGCGTAATCCGTCGACACCTTACCTAGTTCTCGGATCAAAAAGGCTCTGTCTGTCTCATTCATACTCTCTGGCACCTTGATTGCGGACTCCGGAGGAAGTGAAGGAAGGATTACGCTAACGGCAGCCTGGCTCATTCTGCAACCTCCGTTGCTTCAAAGTGCATCCCATCAGGACGGTTGGGGAAGTCCCCTCCCCAGTAGAAACCACGATCCCAGGCATAAGGGACGAGTTGTCTAACGCTCCCCTTCTCACCTACCCGGGGAGGCTCTGCCCCCAACGGATTCCAAGGAGCGTTGATATCAAAGGCCGTCCCGAAAGCATGGTTACTAAGGACAGACCTAGACCCACGGATAAACCGAGGGACCCACATACCAGCCCATGACTTGACTAGGTGTAGCAGGTTCGCACCTTCCCAGTCCTTCCACAGTGCCAGGAATTGGGGAGCGATCCTCTTGTGCAGATAGACCCTGCCATTGCGTGGGGCTCCCGGGATACCTCGGAGCTGCGGCACGTCTACTGCCATTATGCTCTGCCTTACCCAATCGTCGGTAATGCGGATGGCTTCGGGGTTACCCGGGACCGGTTCCGAGACATACTCAAAGCGACCCCAGGCAGCCTCCCTAGCAGCTTGCCCGTACAGAGGTTTAAACGGAGGGCTTACCCTCTCTGGCTCTGAGGGCTCCTCTACAGCCCCTGCCGTTGCCCAGGTCTTGGGGCCTACGATGCCATCCGGAAAGAGTCCACGGGCCCTCTGGTAGCGTCTGGTGGCTTCCTCCGTCAACCTCCCAAAGTCCCCGTCTGCACCGTAGGGGGAGAGGCTCTCCCCAGCCGTGACTAGGACGGTTTGCCACTCCACCACAGGGGCCCCTCTGTCCCCCCTTCTCAGCACAGGATGGGACACCCTCCCGGGAGGCTCCTGAGAGGCCCCAGAAAGCGGCCGGTACTCAGGGTGGACAACCCAAGGCAGAGGCCCCCAGAGGCTCATACGAGCGGACAGGGACGGATCTTGGGCCATCTGGGCTAGGCTCACCGGCAGACCGGCCAGCTTCCCGGGTATGGCAATGTAGTATGCCCCCATGCTGTAGTCCCAGAAGTGTAGGTAGAAGTGGGCCCATTGCTCCGGTTGTACTACATACCCGGTCCGGGAGGAGTTGACTCCTCCCCCGGGGAGCCAGCTGGCGTTAGCTCTGGCGTAGCCCTCCGAGACTGGCCACCAATACTCACAGGCATAGCCGGACCGGTAGCGAGGGTTAAGGGTGTAAGTCTTACAGTAGCCCAGAAGGATGGTCCCTGGATCGTGCAACTTCTCCGCTTCCTGGACCGCATCATTGTGGGCCTTAGCAGCTGCCTTAGTCATACCCGCTGCCCCGTTGGGCTGCGTATGGGGCCCGATGAATTCCGCATCAGGCAGAGCTGCTAGCGCGTCCAAGAGCAAGCTAGTAGGCGTCATGACTGGGCAGCCCATCTCACCTAGGACCTCTGCGATTCGGTCACAGGCAAAGGCAGACAGCCCGAATAGGTAAACGTAATCCTCAGGGCTCCCAATGGCTAAGGGAGCCCCAAAGATCTTGACCTCTAGATCGGCAATGGTGAGCTTAGCCCACTGGATATGAGCATGGCCCCCACGGATTGCCTTAACGATGGCCTCTAGGTAACCATCCCCAAGATCTTCCGGGACCTCATCAGCCCACCATTGCGATCCCTTCATTGCGCTAGCACCCTTTCCTTAGCCTTACGGTTGATCTGCGCTTCCTTGTCCTTGGGAGTGGTCTTGTCCAATTCCTTGGACACTCCGCTACCACCTAGCCACCCTTTGAGAATACCCCCAAGGAAGGCCCCAAAGATTGCTAGTCCTGCTCCACTCATGGCATAGCCTCCGCTAGTGCTTTCTGGGCTCTCACTGCCTCGCTAAGCGCTCTTTGCAGCGCTCCCCAGTCTGGGTTACCTCCGCTTGCCTGGGCTGCCTCAGCTGCCGTTAAGACGGTCCTAGCAACTGCCAAAGCTGCGCGGAGAGATCGGTAGGCCACATAGGCAGGATGGTATTGGGCCTCTACTGCATCTAGCTGGGCTAGCTTTTGCTCCTTGGAGAGCTTGCCCTCTACTACTGCATCCACTGAGGCCTGATGCTGCGTTTCGATCTCTGCCAGTGCTTCATAGGCCCCAGCATTAAGGACATTCCAAGCTGTCTTAGAGTCCTGTAGCAGATCGGTACAGCCGGTCAGTAGCAAGCAGATCCCAATGAGGATCGCCAGGACTGCTTTGCCTTCCTCACCCATCGGACTTGGCCTTGGATGGGCGATAGGTGTTTAAACCGTTAGCAGCAAAGACAATGCCCAGAGCCGCTGAGATGACCTCGATAGGTGGCGCACCCTCAGCAATGAGCCAAACGGCCGGGCCCATCGCCAGGAGCAAGCTAGCGGCCTGCTTTCGTCTGGGAGTGGTAAGAAGTCCCTTAACGTATGGGACGCTTTTAACAGCCCACATAATGAGGAACAAGACAGCTACCAGAATGAGCCGGCCCTCTCCACTGCTAAACCACGCGACGTATTGATCCACACTTGGCATAACGGACTCCTTATGGTGGAGTTATCAGATTCTCTGTGATGGTGATACGGGACGTGTCTAGCACAGCTAGTTCCCGGACTCCGATAGCTAGATTGACAGTGCCAACCGGAGAGATAGCGAAGCCTGCCCTAATCGCGGTCACATCAATTACCCCGTCGAATTGCTGGGCAACACTCAGGTAGTCATTAACGATCACGTCTGACCCAACCAAGAGCTTAACCAAGCCCTCCGCTACGATGGCTGTCTTAACCGCATCCTGTCCCGCGTAACCCGTAAGGACATTGATATCCAAGTCTAGCTCTAGCCAGATCTGCCGTTCTGTTGGACGGCTGAAGTAGATTGTATGTTGGTTGCCCAAGGAGTCCGTAGCCGTCCCATCATCTGTCCCTATGGTCCGGACTCCTGCCCCCTTGGTATCCCAGATCTCTTGGGCGATCTCATCATCAGTAAGGGCTGGGGGAGCCCCATCGTATACCACTACCTCAATTGACTTGGGAGGCAGTCCGTTAGCGTCTATCGAGTCCGTGACATTCTCAAAGACTTGGGCTTGCTCGATATCCTC
>Ga0180433_10006638_pt1 | contig 15077 bp, 14 predicted proteins | sample SS_ome_8_FD_132980 | JGI IMG/M metagenome (GOLD analysis project Ga0180433, IMG submission 132980) | Hypersaline lake sediment archaeal communities from the Salton Sea, California, USA - SS_1_D_1 metaG | ecosystem: Environmental > Aquatic > Non-marine Saline and Alkaline > Hypersaline >... | reverse complement strand
TCACCGGTTCGAATCCGGTCGCCGCCTCAGAGCACGAGATGGGTGGTTAGCTCAGCTGGGAGAGCGCATGCTTGACGTGCATGAGGTCACAGGTTCGAGCCCTGTACCACCCACCAGCCCGCGAGGGATCTCGCGGGCTTCGTTCTTTTGGCATTCAGGGGGTCGAGAGTGGAACGCGCGCGCGGGCTGATCCAGCCGTACGTGAACAAGGAAGGCGTCATCGGGATCTACCTTCTCGGGTCGGCGACCCGCCCGTACCGGGATCGCCTCTCCGACTACGACATCGAGGTCATCGTCGAGGACGCCGTCTACGACCGGACGCCCGACGAGGAGCGGCAAGTCTTCACCTTCAAGGAAGGGATCGAGGCCGGCGGGCGGCCGGTCGTCGACTACGAGTTCTATCTCGTCCCGTGGTTGCACTTCGTCCGACTGACGGAGTCGACGCACGACCTGTTTCATCAGCCGTATCAGCACGCGGTCGTTCTCCATGATCCGGACGGAAGGATCACCCCGATCATCGAGAAACTCGCCGCGCTGCCCGACGACGTTCGACGGAACCGGATGAAGATTCACTACCTCGAGTTCCTGTGTCGCCTGGGTCGGGCGCGGAAGGCGGCAGCCCGAGAGGCCGGGACGGATCCGACGATCAATCGGGCGCTCCTGTTCGGCGACGCCCTGAGCGCGCTGGTCAAGCTGCTCTTCCTCGCCAAAGGCTCGTGGGCCTCGGTGAGGCACTGGAGCGAACAGGAGCTGCGTCTGCTCGGCGTTCCCGACGATGTTCTCGTCCAGGCGGCGCGGCTGTACGGGGCGCCCGACGCGGACGAGGTGGAATCGCTGGTCGAGGCGGTCCGGGGGTTCCTCGACGGGTGCGGTGAGACGTTTCATCGCGACATGGAGGGGATCCAGCGGTGGCTGTTCTTCACCGAGGAGGGGAAGCGGGCGTTCGAACGGTGGGGCATCCGATAGGACGATGCCTCGCCGGAGGCGCTGTCCGTCTCAATGCAGTTGGGAACGGCCTTTTGCCGTCTTCGCGGCCGTTCGGTATACTGCGCGCACGGCCGCTTTCCGGCCGAGGGCGAAACAGAAAGGCGAGGCGCATGAGCCAGCGGATCGGGATTCGGCGAGAGGACATGTACCACTGGGAACGCCGCGTCCCGCTCGTGCCCCGGGACCTCCGGGAGCTGAGCGACGAGACCGGTCTGATGTTCTCGGTGCAATCCTCGGACAAGCGAGCGTTTGCCGATGAGGAGTACGAAGCGGCCGGACTCGAGGTTGCCGAGGATCTCGACGACTGCCCGCTCGTGATCGGGCTGAAGGAAATCCCGGTAGATACTCTGAAGGCGGACACCGCGTACGCGTTCTTCTCCCACACCATCAAAGGACAGCCGGCGAACATGCCGATGCTACGGCGGTGCCTCGAACTCGGCTGCACGATCATCGACTATGAGCGGATCGTCGACGACGAGGGGAAGCGCCTGATCTTCTTCGGCAACTACGCCGGGCTCGCGGGGATGATCGACACGCTGTGGACGCTCGGGCGGCGGCTGGCGTGGGAGGGGATCTCCACCCCGCTGGAAGAGATTCAGCAGGCGTCCGCATACGCGAATCTCGACGCCGCGAAGACGGCGATCGCCGCGGTCGGCGAGCGGATCACCTCGGAAGGATTGCCGGAGATCGTCTCGCCGCTGGTTATCGGAATCGCCGGCTACGGGAACGTCTCCAAGGGGGCGCAGGAGATCCTTGGACTGTTGCCGATCGAGGAGATCCCCGCCGCGGATCTTCTCCGCGAGACGGGACCCTCGCAGGGCCCCAACCGGGCGGTGATCCTCACGACCGTCTTCCGCGAGGAGGACACGGTTCTTCCTCTGGTCGAGGGGAAGGCGTTCGATCTGGACGAATACTACGCGCATCCGGAGCGCTATCGGGCGGCGTTCGAGCGGTACCTTCCGAAGCTGCACGCCCTGGTCAATTGCATCTACTGGGAGCCGAAGTATCCACGTTTGGTGACCGTCGAGGCGGTTCGACGCCTCTATGCCGAAGGGCAGCCGTCCCTGCGCGTCATCGGCGACATCTCGTGCGACGTCGGGGGATCGATCGAGATCACGGTCCAGGCAACCGAGCCGGACGATCCTGTGTACGTCTACGCTCCGGAGACCGGATTGATCCACTCGGGGGTCGAGGGGGCCGGACCGGTGATGATGGCGGTGGAGATCCTTCCGTCCGAGCTGCCAAGGGAGGCGTCGGCCTACTTCAGCGGGATCCTGAAGCGGTTCGTCCCGTCGATCGCGACGGCGGACTATCACGCCGACTTCGATGGGCTGGATCTCCCTGCGGAGCTGAAGCGGGCCGTGATCTGTCATCGCGGGGCGCTCGCCCCGGACTACCGGTACATCGAGAAGCACCTGGAGGCCGCCGAGCCCGGCGTCACGGGAGGAGGAGTTGGATGAAGCGCGTTCTTGTTCTGGGAGCCGGCCTGGTCGCCGGCCCGCTCGTTCGGTACCTGTCGGGTGTCGAGGGATTCCAGGTTACTGTGGCCAGCCGCACCGTGGGCAAGGCGGAGCGACTGGTCGGCGGAGCGGCGAATGGAAGGGCCGTCCGTCTCGACGTGAGCGATCGGGAGGCGCTCGGAGGCCTGATCGCCGATCACGACCTCTCGATCAGCCTCCTGCCGTACGTCCACCATCCGCTCGTGGCCCGGCTGTGCGTCGAGCACCGCGTTCCGATGGTGACGACCTCGTACGTCAAGGACGAGATGCGCGGCCTCGATCGCGCGGCACGAGAAGCCGGTGTCGTCCTGCTGAACGAGATCGGCGTCGATCCGGGGATCGACCACATGTCGGCGATGCAGGTGATCCACCGGATCGAGGAGGCCGGCGGGAAGCTCGTCTCCTTCACGTCCAACACGGGCGGACTCCCCGCGCCGGACGCGAACAACAATCCGTTCGGGTACAAGTTCTCATGGGCGCCGCGCGGCGTCATCCTGGCCGGGAAGAACCCGGCACGGTACCTCCAGGACGGTGAGGTCGTCGACGTCCCCGGACCGGAGCTGTTCGCCCACCACTGGACCTGTCCGATCGTCGGGTTCGGCGAACTCGAGGTCTATCCGAACCGCGATTCGCTCCCGTACATCGACGCGTACGACATCCCGACCGCCGAAAGCATGTTCCGGGGCACGCTGCGCTACCCCGGCTGGTGCGACACGATGAAGGCAATCGTCGATCTGGGACTCCTCGATGAGACGGAGCGCTCCGACCTCTCCGGGCGGACGCACGCAGAGATCCTCGCGCGGCAGATCGACTCCGACGGGGCCGATCTCAAGACGGACTTGGCGGCGTGGCTGCAGCTGCCGATCGACGCCAAGCCGATCAGCGACCTCGAGTGGCTCGGGCTGCTCGGCGACGATCCTGTTCCGGCCGAGGACACCACGTTGCTCGACGTCGTCGCCTCGCGGATGCTGGCCCAGATGCAATACGGGCCCGGCGAGCGGGACATGCTCGTCATGCAGCACGAGTTTGTCGTCGAATACTCGGATCGCACGGAGAGGATCACTGCGACGATGATTGACTACGGGATCCCGAACGGCGACTCGTCGATGTCCCGCCTGGTCGGCCTCCCGGCGGCGATCGCTGCGCGGATGGTCCTCCAGGAGGAGATCCGCCTGACCGGCGTGCACACGCCGGTCCTCCCGGAGATCTACGAGCCGGTTCTCGCCGAGCTGGCTCGGCTCGACGTCTCGTTCGAGGAGACGGTCGAGACGGTCTAGAGCCCGAGGAGAGTTCCGTCATGGCTGAGTTCGGTTTCTCGCTCGGCGCAAGCGTTTGGGGATTCTTCGGACGCCGTGCTCCCGAGGAATGGCCGACGCTGCCCGACGCCGTTCGGTCGATCCTCTCGATCGGCCCCGGCCTCGGCGTGGAGGTCTGGGGATCGAAGGCGCTCGACGTCCCGAGCGCGGATCGCGAGGAGCTGGAGGCGCTTTACGCGGTCTGTCACGAAGCGCCTTACGTCACGGTTCACGTCCGCGGCGTCCACATGACGTGGGATCCGGCAGGGCTCCGCCGTGAGATCGACTTCGCTGAGCGGGTCGGCGCCCGGATACTGGTGCTGCACCCGGTCTGCCTCGGCCTGACCGGGCCCAGCGATCGTCTGGACGTTCCGGAGATCCGGCGTCTCGCCGAGTACGCGGCGGATCGCGGGGTCCGGATCGCGTTGGAGAACCTGCAGGACACGGTCTGGCTGCTCGACCGCGTGTTGGAGGAGGTCGGAGACGACCCAAGGGAGACGAACCTCGGGGTCTGTATCGATACGGGGCACGCGCACATGTCCCACGACGCCGGTCGGGAGCCGGTGACCAACTACCTCGAACGCTACGCCGGGCCGTTGGCCCACGTCCATCTTCACGACAACCGAGGGACGTCCGACGAGCATCTCGTTCCCGGCGACGGATCGATCGACTGGCCGCGCGTGCTCCGCGTGCTCCGCACGATCGGCTTCTCGGGGACCGCCGTCCTGGAGGTGCATCCGCCGCCCCGGGGGGGGGATCCGTCGACGGCAATCGAAGCCGGCCTGAGATACCTCCGGTCGGTCTCGTAGGCGGTTGAGGCGTCGGCGGCGTGAGCGTTCGCATGATTTGGCGAGCCCATCGGCGGGTGGGTATGATGCGGTGGTCTGACGGGGAGGCGACGTGCCGAGGATTTTACCGAGATCGAAGACCGAGCTCCTGACTCATGTCTTCCCTTCCATTGATTCCGAAGCCACCAACGAACTGGCCTCCGTCTGTCTCGACATCTACCACAACGCCGGCGAACTTATCGCGCAAGAGGAGTCCTACGCGTCCGGCGTGTACATCGTCCAATCCGGGCTGGTGAAGATCGGGAAGTACGGGAGCTCGGGGAGCGAGAAGAGGGTGCTGCGGTTCCTCGGCGTGGGAGAGCTGTTCGGACTGGAGGCCGTTGCACTGGGTCACGCCACCCACATGCAATACGCAAAAACACTAATGGATAGCAGCCTGTTGTTCATTGAGAGGCACAATTTGCTGGCGTTCCGGGATCAGCATCCCGAGCTCTGCACCGACCTCACGAGGTGGCTCGCTCGCGAAGTCGTGATGCTCGAGCTCAAGCTGACGCGGGAGGCCGTCGAGACGACCGACCGCAACCTGGCAATGCTGTTGCTGGGGCTTGCGCAGAAGTACGGACAGAGCGAGGAGGGAACGATCATCCTCGATCTCCCGATCCCTCGCAGGACGATCGCCGAGATGCTTGGTGTGTCGGTCGAGTCCCTGATGCGAGCCCTGAAGCGGTTCCGGGATCGAAAGATGATCGAGACGGCGCGTCGGCGCGTGACGATTCTCGATCTGGAGAGCTTGAAAGAGCGGGCCCGGATCACGCCGTTCTACCTCTCGATTCTTCAGGAAACCCTCTGACCGATGCGATGATCCGCTGGATCGGTCGGCGTTCACTGATGTTCCCAATGCCTCTACCAACGTCTAACGGCTTGATCGAGTGACATCAGGCCTGCTGTCAAGTGAGAGCGTAGAGGCTTTCGATGGGTACAGCGAGATCATGCAATTGGGTCCTAATGTGCTCTCGATCCGCGAAGACATTGTCTTTCGAAATGCAATGACTTTCATCGAAAACGCGATATAGGATGGGACTTCCTCTCTGTAGTCTTAGGGAGGCATGAGTCCGAAGGAGTGCAGTCGTCGCGTCGAGAGATCTCGCGGCAGGGAATGCGCTCAGAAGGAGTGAGATACGGCCGCACAGGCAGGAAGCGTGTTGGTCCGCCTATGAAGACGCGTGAATCGGTACCGGCTCCTGTCCCACGGATGACAGAACTCAACTTGAAGTGTGAATCTGCAGCTGGAGGTGGCACCATGCGCGATGTTTCAAGGCTGCCTACCGAAAGGGTCTGGATCGCCAGGCTCTTTGGCACTGCGTGCGCCGATCGAACGGTTCCTGATCAATCGGTGAGATCACTCCAGATGGGCGCCTGCGCGGAGTCCGTATGGTGCCGTCACTGGGGTTCGATACTGCGAGCGAACCTCGAACACGGAGGCGTTCACAACAAGAAGGTGGCGGGAAGACCCGGATGATGTCTCTGTCAACCGGGAGTGTGGCGGGTGGACCTAAACAGCCCCTGCTGTCGCAGGTGTACAATGCGCCCGGGGTGGAGCGGAACGCTCCACCCCTCTCCGTTCCTGCAGACGGACGGGCTGTCCGCTATCGCGTGTGGAAGGCCATCCGTACAGCGCGCAGGACGGGGAGAAGCGATCGAACGCGTCTGCTTTTCGCTGTGAACTCGCCAGCCGAGGCGTGTCGCGTGATTCGACGAATCCAACAGAGGGAAGAACAGGACCCTACGGCCCTGCCGAGCGAATACGGCTTGGAAGTCCTCTCCGCCGGTCGATGGATCGAATGGCATGACGTGGATGGATCCGACGTAACATCCCGCCTGCCCACCTAGATCCCGGCCGGCCATCGCTTCTGTTTCTCCACTTGGCGGGACGGTCGTTTGCCCCGGCCGTTGGCGGCGGATCGATTTGCCTCGGGTGCTCTAAATAGAGTACAAATGGGCTCTAGGAGGGATCCACTTGATCGCAGTGGTCGGGATACTGGCGTTCTTCTGTGAGCTCGTCGATTCATCACTTGGCATGGGATACGGGACAACCCTGACCCCGGTCTTGCTCCTGCTCGGGTTCCCGGCGAGCCTCATTGTTCCGAGCGTCCTTCTCTCAGAGCTTCTGAGCGGTCTCTCGGCCGGCGCGTTTCACCATCGATGTGGGAACATCTCCCTTCGAAAGGGAAGCCCCGATCGAGGCGTGGTCGCAGTGCTGGTGATCACGGGCATCCTCGGGGCGATCGTCGCGGTCCTCGTCGCGCTCAATATCTCCAAGCACATCCTCAACGGCTACATCGGGGCGATGGTCCTGGCGATGGGGGTTCTTGTGCTCGTCTTTCGCAAGCATCGCATCCGCTTCTCGTGGCCGCGGATCTTCGCGCTCGGCGCCGTATCCGCGTTCAACAAGGGGATGTCCGGCGGAGGGTACGGCCCGCTCGTCGTCTCGGGGCAGATCCTTTCGGGCACCGATACCCGCAGCGCGATCGGAATCACCTCCTTGGCCGAGGGATTCATCTGTCTTGCTGCTTTGATTCTGTACCTGACGATGAACGACGGCGCGAGCTGGTTGACCGGTAACTGGCAGTTCTACACGCCGATGGCCGTCGGCGCGCTCGTGGCGGCCCCGATTGCCGCGCGGGTCACGAAGGTCGCGTCTGCGAAGGTCGACCTGCGGCTCGTGGTGGGGTTGCTGACCTGCGTGCTCGGGGCGTGGACCCTGATCAAGACGTTCGGGTAGACGTCCGGCAGGCCGGGCATGCGGGGTTCGACTCGATCTCGACCTCCTCGAATCGCATCGCCGCCGCGTCGTAAAGAAGAAGACGTCCGACGAGCGGCGCGCCGAACCCGACGATGCATCGGATCGCCTCGGTCGCCTGCAGCGTCCCGATCGTTCCCGGTACGGCGCCGAGGATCCCCGCCTGTTCCCCGGTCGGCACCGTCTCTGCGGCCGGCGGGTCGGGGAACAGGCACCGATAGCACGGTCCGCGCTCGATGCACAGGACGGAGAGCTGGCCCTCGAGGCGGAAGATCGCGCCGTAGACGTAGGGAATCCCGAGATCGAGACAGACGTCGTTGATCGCGTAGCGCGTCTCAAAGTTGTCCGTTCCGTCGACGATCAGGTCGTAGCCGGCAGCGAGCCGGCGGCCACTCGATCGGTCGAATCGCTCCGCGTGCGTTTCGATGACGATGTCGCGGTTCAGGTCGGCGAGGCGCCGCCGAGCGCTGTCGGCCTTCGGGCGATCGAGCATCCTCTCCCCATGGAGGATCTGTCGCTGGAGGTTGGTGAGCGTCACGACGTCATCGTCCACGACGCCGATCGTTCCGACCCCGGCCCCCGCCAGGTACAGCGTGCTCGCGCTGCCCAGTCCGCCGAGTCCGACCACGAGGATGCGGGCCGCCTTCAGCTTCCGTTGGCCCGCTTCGCCGATCGAGGGGAGGACGAGGTGTCGCGCGTACCGGACGCGCTCCCGATCCGAAAGGGCGGGCCATCGTTCACTCGTTATGGGGTCGTTCCCTGGGGTCTTCACGCGCCCATCATAGACGATCGGACGAGGATCGTGTTCATCGTTCGAGCGACAGCTCGTAGACGAAGACGTCCGGGACCCCCTCGCTCCACGTCGTGAACCCGCACTCGTCGAGCAGCGGTCCGATCCGCGCGGACCGGCCGTCCGAGACGGGAACCATCATGGCGATCTCGGTGCCGGCGTAGACGTGGAGGGCGTGCCGTAGGATCGGTTTCATCGGCTCCGGCTCTCCGTCGAGGAAGTTGAAGACCGTCCGATCCGACACGCCGGGACGGGATCGAGCGCAGAGCAGGGCCGCGAGCGTTTCGCCCTCGTAGCATCCGAGGCGGTACTCGAGCCGCGCCGTCGCTTCGTGAGGATCGTGGTCGAACGGGAAGAACCGCCACCCTCGTGGGAAGCGGCGACCGGCAAGGCGAAGGAACGGCGAGTCAGCGATGAACGCGATCGCTTCGTCGGCGGGAACGGGGGCGAGTCTCGGATCGACCTTCACTTCGGGCGTGGGCGGGGCAGCGGATGGTCGCTCGCGATAGGTGAACGTAGCGACCCGCTCGAATCCGAACGACTCGATGATGTAAATCGAGGCGCGGTTGTCGATGTAGGTGGAGAGGTGGATCCGCGACGCACCGGCGGCACGAGTGTTTTCGATCAGGTAGCCGGTGATTGCGCGGCCGACGCCGCGCCCGCGGTACGCCGGATCGGTCCGGATCCCCTCGAACCACGCAAGGCCCGGTGCAAGCCAGGTCCGACGAGCGAATCCGGCGAGGCAACCGTCGAGGATCGCCCCCACGGCATCGCCGCTCGGATCGGTGAGCCATTCGTCGAGCGCAGCGGGGACCCAGTCGTTTCCATCCCAGATTTGCGACGAGATCTCGAGGATCCGCGTTCGATCGGCCTCGGTCAGCGGCCGCAGCTCGACGGTTCCCATGGCCGGGGTCATCCGAGGACCCGCCTCCGAGGGGAGAGCAGCAGCGCGACGAAGAAGAAACCGATGGAGACGAGGACGATCGCGGCTCCCGAGGCGATGCTCCAGTAGAACGACAGGTAGAGGCCGATCACCCCGGACAGGATTCCGAGGACGGCGCCGATCCCCATCATCGAAGGCAGACGTTGCGTGAGGAGGAACGCCGTCGACGCCGGGACGATCAGCATCGCAAGCATGAGCCCGACACCGACCGTCTGCAGCGAGACGACGACGGTGACGGCGATGAGAATGAACAGGAGGTATCGATAGAACGACGTCGGCAGGCGGAGGGTGCGCGCCAGCGTCGGGTCGAACGAGACGACCACGAGCTCCTTGTAGAACAGGAGGACGAGAAGCAGGACGGCCCCTCCGAAGGCGCCGATCAGAACCAGGTCTCCGCTCGACACGCCGAGCACGTTGCCGAACAAGAAATGCACCAAGTCGACGGCGAAGCCCCGGACGGTGGAGATCAAGGCGATGCCCAGCGCGAACATCCCGGCAAAGATGATGCCCACCGCGGTGTCCTCGCGGACCCGCCCTCGCTCGCTGATCCACCCCATCCCGAGCGCAATGACGATCGCCGTTCCAAGGGCCCATCCGAACAAAGCGCGGCGATCGCCCCGTCCGGCGGTGAGCACGCCTCCGGCGAGCCCGGGGAGAATCGAGTGAGCGATCGCGTCCCCCATGAACGCCATGCCGCGAAGGACGACGAACGATCCGACGACGGCGCACAGGCTGCCGACCGCCATTCCGGCGACCAGCCCGCGGACCATGAACGGGTAGCGAAACGGCTCGGCGACCCACTCAACGAAGCCCATGGTCCCCTCCGGAGCAGGCCGTGTCGTGAATGACGAACGATCCCGATTCGCCTTCGGCCAGGTGGAGGCAGCTTCCGTACGCCTCGCGCAGGTTCTCCTCGGTGAACACCTCGTGTGCCGCCCCATGACCGATCATCCGACCTCGAAGAAGAAGGACCTCGTCGAAGGATGTTGCGGCGATCCCCAAGTCATGGAGTGCGACGATTACGCTGACGTTCCTCTCGCGCAGGGAACCGATCAGATCGAGAACGTCGGTGCGCGAGTGCACGTCGAGCCCGGCCAGCGGCTCGTCGAGCAGGATCAGGTCGGCCTCCTGAGCAAGCGCCCGAGCGAGGAACATCCGCTGCTGTTGCCCGCCCGAGAGCTCCTCGATCTGCCGTCGCGCCAGGTCGGTCAGATCGACCGCGTCGAGGGCGTCCAGCACGACGCGGCGATCCGCCGCGCCGGGACGACGGATCGGTCCGATCCGTTGCAGCCTTCCCATCATCACGACATCGTGAACCGTCACGGGGAATCGCCAGTCGATTGCGCTCTTCTGCGGGACGTACGCGATGCAGATGTGCCGGCAGGGACCGTGACCGTGGACATGGACGGTTCCGCTCGACGGCGTCAGAAGCCCGGCAAGGATCCGCAACAGCGTGGTCTTTCCGGCGCCGTTCGGGCCGACGACGGCGAGTTGCCGTCCCACGTCGAGCTCGAACGTGACCTCGGTGAGGGCCGGCCTTCCCCCGAGCGAGACGTTGATCCGGTCGACGGCCACGGCCGGAGCATCGTCGAGATGGATCGCATGGGCTCGTCCGCGCAGGCGAGACGACCGCGCCTTGCGGGTCACGGCGAAGCCCCCAGGAGCCCCTCGACGATGGCGGTCACGTCGTAGTGCATCATCTTCAGGTAGCTGTCGGCCGGACCGCCCGGCTCGCTCAACGAGCCCGTGTACAGCGGGACGATCTGCGTGTCGGTATCCGCAGCGATCTGCTCGGCCAGGGACGGGTTGACCGTTGTTCCGACGAAGATCGCCGGAAGATCGATCGCCGCGATCGCGTCCTCCAGGGCCGCGAGGCCCCTGGCCGACGGCTCGCTCAAGCTGCTCAGTCCGGGGAAGACGGTGCCGATCTGTTCGAAGCCGTATCGGGCGGCGAAGTAGCCGAGGACGGCGTGGTCGGTGACAAGCTGTCGGTCTTCGTGCGGCAACCGGCTCACCTGTTCCTCGATCCAGCGGTCGAGATCGGCTAGCTCGCCCCGATAGACAGCGGCCCGAGCCTGGTAGGCGGATGCGTGGTCCGGATCCCGATCGGCCAACGTGTCGGCGATCCGGTCGGTCCACCGCATCACGTAGGTCGGATCGAACCAGACGTGCGGATCCGGCTCCGCGTGATCGTGCTCGTGGTGGACGTCGTCGAGATAGAGAAGGTCTAGATCGTCGGAGAGACGAACGATGAAGTCGGCGCTGGTCTTCAGGATCGGTTCGAGGTGTGCCTCGAGGCCGGCTCCGTTGAGGAACACGACGTCGGCCCGGGCGATGGCTACGAGGTCGGCGGGGGTCGGCTCGAACGCGTGCGGATCGGCGTTGAACGGAAGGAGGACGGTCTGCTCGTTCTCCTCTCCGGCGATCCGACCGACTACGTCCCCGAGGATCGTCGTCGTGCAAACGATCCGCAGCGAGACGGCCGACCACGAGAACAGCCCGATGCAGAAGAGGGTGAAGAGGACCTGTCGGCGCATCGGGACTCCTTTCGCGGACCTACCTGCCGCCCACGGCGCAAGTTTGGCACTCGAGGTTCGCGACATCAAGCCGCTCGGTCCGCTTCACACGCCTGCCACACACTGGGACCGACCTCTTCACGCCCACGTCTTACGCTCGCCTCCGACCCACGACGAACAGGAGGAAATCGACATGACACGACAAAGACTACGTGTGGCATCGATCGCAGTTCTGTTGGCGTTGGCGGCGGCGATCCCCGCGAGTACGCAGGGTTTCTCCGAGGTCGCTGACCAAGACATCCAGAGCAGCCGGCTCCCGATGTTGATTCTCGTCAATCGGATGGAGCTGACCACGGAGCAGATGAGGGGGATCCACGACCTCCTCCAGGGCCTTCTCGCGGATCGCGAGGCGCTCCGACAGCGTCGAGCGGAGTTCGAGAAGGAGATGATCGCATTCGCCGGGACGTCCGAGGAGCTCGACGAGATCCTCGAAGCGTTCCGGGCGCAGACAAAGGAGCAGCTCGAAGCAGCTCGCGGACGCGCGGAGGATGTGGTCGATCAGATCAAGGGAATCCTGACTCTGAAGCAGGGCGAGATCCTCCAGGAGTACCTGCCCGGTCTCTTCGACGGCGCGGACAGGGACGCGGTTGCCTCCCGCAGCGCGTTCCGGAGAAGCCTCGGTTCGGAGGACGAAGGCGCGGCGTCCGGCCTTCGCGGGCGGCTGTTGGAACGGATGGAGGAGCGGTTGGCGGACCGTCCCGAGCTCCTGGAACGGCTGCGCCAGAGGTTCGAGGTGTCCGACGAGGCCGGATGGAACCAGGGACCGGGTCGGTGTGGAGCCACCGGGACGATGCTTGGCGAGCGGGCGACGTGGCTTCGGCAACGGCTGAGTGAGGAGACAATGGAGATCCCGCTGGGTGCAGGGCGCCCCGTGCACCGCGGAGTGGACGTGATCGAGCAGCTGCTGGACGTGCTGGAACTCAAGCTGGAAGCGACCGAATAGGTCGGACGATCGGACGGCTTGTTCACCTCACCGTCTCGTTGCGTGCCGCCCCTTCGGGGTCGGCACGCCGTTTCGACGACGGTCGGAGAGGCCCCGAGTTGGGAGCGGGTTCGGTCGGCAGAAGGACGTGGAAACACGCCCCGCCGGAAGGACCGTTCTCGGCCCAGATACGCCCCCCGTGGGCCTCGACCAAGGCTTTGGCGATCGAGAGGCCGAGTCCCGCCCCTCCGTCGCTCGTCCGGGCGTCGTCCGCTCGGTAGAACCGGTCGAAGACGTGAGCGAGATCGGTCTCTGTCAGACCGGGCCCGCTGTCGCAGAGGGTCGTCTCGACCCCGTTGGTGTGTTGTACCGCGCGGATCGCAATCGATCCTCCCTCGGGCGTGTGTCGCATCGCGTTGGCGAGGAGATTGAGGAACACCTGCTCGATTCGTTGGCGGTCCACGAGGACCGACGGGAGGTCGGGCGGGATCCGACGCTCGAGGCGGATGCTCGCGTCCTCGAGCTGAGCGCCGACCGTCTCGACGATCGTGTCGACGATTTCGGCGATGCGGCACGGGCTCGTTCGGATCGAGAGATGCCCGGCGTCGGCGAGGGTCAGCTGGTGCAGATCGCGCACGAGTCTCGTCGTGAGCAGGATCTTGTCGTGCAGGGAGGCGAGCGTCTCGGGCGTCGGGTCGATCAGCCCGTCGCGTAACCCCTCCAGCGCGCTGCGGACGACGGCGAGGGGCGTACGAAGCTCGTGGGAAACGTCAGCGATCATCTGCCGTTTCGTCCGTTCCGCCCGTTCGAGACTCTGGGCCATCTCGTCAAACGAGTGGGCAAGATGTCCGATCTCGTCGGACGTGTCGATTCCTACGCGCTCCCCGAATTCGCCCTTGGCGATTCGCTGGGCGGCCGCGTCGAGCCGCCGGAGCGGGCGGGTGATCTGCCGGATGAGGAAGATCGAGAGAAGGACGGCGACCGCGATGGCGAGCAGGCCTGCGAGCCAGAGCGACCGCCGCGTGGTCTGCAGGAATCCCCGCTCGAGGATGTCCTGTCCGAGGACGATTCGGGACGGAATCACCGTCCACACCTCCCCATTCTCCAGGAAGAGGGTGATTCCTTCGTCCAGCTGGTCGCTCGACAGGCGGCGACCGATGTACCTCGCCTCGGGGGCGTAGACGACCGTCCGCTGGGAATCGACAACCAGGACCGGGACCGAGCGGCGGTTTCTCTCAAGGTACGCCAGCACGATGTCGAGGTTTCCCGTCTGCTCGTAGAATCCGCGTACCAACTCCAGTACGGCGCGTTCTTGGGGCGTGTATGTCGTGACGGTGAACTCGGAGAAGGCGCGCTTCACCGCATCGTTGATGAACAGGTACGCGGCGACGGACGTCAGGACGACGATCAGGATCAGCGCGACGACAAGCTGCGCCTGGAACGACATGCGACGGAGGAGATGGGGCATCAGCCGCTCTCCTTGGCGAGTTTGTAGCCGACGCCGAAGACGGTCAGTACGTATCGAGGGTTTCGTGGATCCGGCTCGATCTTCTGTCGAAGCCGCTTGATGTGGGAGTCGACCGATCGCTCGAAGCTCTCGTACGGCTCCCCGCGGACCGCCTCGAGCAGCTCCAGCCGCGTGAAAACGCGACCCGGATACGTCATGAGGAAGGCGAGAAGATCGAACTCCATCGCGGTTAGCTCGACCGGCTCTCCTTTCACCAGCAGCCGGCGCTCGGCCTGATCCATCCGTAGATCTCCCACCTCGAGGATCGGGGACTTCGCCCCCGCCGATCGTCGGAGGACGGCCCGGACCCGCGCCTCCAGCTCCCGAGCGCTGAACGGCTTGATCACGTAGTCATCGGCCCCGGTTTCCAATCCTTCGATGCGGTCCTCCTCATCGACCTTGGCGGTCAGCATGATGATCGGGACGCCCGACGTCTGCCGAATGCGCTGAGCGACCGAAATCCCGTCCAACTCAGGAAGCATCCAGTCCAGGATGATCAGATCCGGCTGATGCCGGCCGAACTGCGCGATCGCTTCGGCACCGTCGTACGCGCTGATCACCTCGAAGTGCGCTTCCTCGAGGTACCCGCGGACCGCTTGGACGACCCACGGCTCGTCGTCGACCACCAGGATCTTCGTTGCCATCGCCGTTCGGGTCAGTATAGGATGTGAGGCGGACGCGATCCATGGACCGGCTGGCGGCTGCCCCATGGAGTCCGATGGCGCCGGCGGGAGGCGCGTGGACCGGATCGCCGGTCCGATCGGGCTAGAACACCCGTTCGAGGAGGAGTTCGTCGTCGACGACGTGGTGGTCCGAGAAGAGGTCGACGAGCTGTGGGACCGTCGCATGGGCCTTCTCGGCCCCCTGCAGATCCTCGATGATCTCCCCTTTGTGCATCATGATCAGGCGTGTCCCGACGTCGATCGCCTGTTCCATGTTGTGGGTGACCATCAGCGTCGTGAGACGAACC
>Ga0180433_10006637_pt1 | contig 15080 bp, 10 predicted proteins | sample SS_ome_8_FD_132980 | JGI IMG/M metagenome (GOLD analysis project Ga0180433, IMG submission 132980) | Hypersaline lake sediment archaeal communities from the Salton Sea, California, USA - SS_1_D_1 metaG | ecosystem: Environmental > Aquatic > Non-marine Saline and Alkaline > Hypersaline >... | reverse complement strand
TGGAACGAAAGGACGGACAGATGTTGAACCGACGAGCGTTTATGACGATATCCGGCATGGCGGGTGTGGCGTCGTTGAGCGACCTTGCGGGCAGCGGCAGTGCGGAAGCGGCGGACGCGCGGGATTACTACGAGCTGCGTACCTATCACATCGACACAGAGGAACAGAAGAACGGTCTCGAGAGGTTCATGGGGGATGCCGCGATTCCGGCGCTGAACCGGATCGGTATCAGCCCCGTAGGCGTCTTCGAGCCGCCCGACGGGATCGGTCCGATCTACGTGTTGCTCCGTCACCGGTCGCTCGAGTCCGTGGTCACGGCGACACAGCAACTGCTCGCCGACGACGAGTTTCTCCGCAAGAGCGCGAGCTTCCTCGATGCGCCTGCATCCAGTCCCCCGTATGCGCACATCGAAAGTTCACTGATGGTAGCATTCACCGGCATGCCACACCTGGAAACGCCCGCCAAGTCGGAAAGCAGAGTCTTCCAGCTACGCACCTACGAGAGCCCCACCATCAAGGCCGGCCAGAAGAAGATCGAGATGTTCAACACGGCTGAGTTGGACATATTCCGCAAGACGGGACTCACTGCGGTGTTTTTCGGAGAGACATTGATCGGCGCGAATATGCCCAATCTGACCTACATGCTCGGGTTCGAGACCATGGCAGAGCAGCAGGCCGCCTGGAAGCGTTTCGGAGCGGACCCGGAATGGCGGAAACTGCGAGCGATACCGGAATACGCGAACGAGAAGATCATCCGCGGTATCACCAATGTCTCGTTGAAGCCGGCAGCCTGCTCGCAAATCTAGGTGCGGGGCGACACTTGTCCTTTAAGCATATCTCCTCGGCACCTTGCGGACACGTGCCGCAAAATCGTCGATTTCGTCGCTGCTTTCGAAACCGACGGTCATGACATCGACAGACCCCAAGCCGAGCACAAAGCTGACCGATCGGTCGCGCTTTTCCTCGTCATCCCGGAACTTCCCCTCGCCGATCAGCTTCATACCGACCACGGCTTTGCCGGCTTCGTGCAGCTTCTGCAACACCGGCGCGACCTTCTCAGGAGGCCCGTCCATCTTCACCCCATAGGCGTTAATCCGCGCATTCACCAGATCGACCCACGGCTCACCGGCAGCAGCCTCAAGTGCACCGAGCGAATGACATGAGAGACCGTGCGCTCTCACGATACCCTTTTCTTTCAGCCCGGCCAGAATGTCCATCTGTTCACGAAGCTCCTGCGGCCATTCCGCCGATGTAACACAATGCAGCAGTAACGCGTCGATGTAGTCTGTCTGTAATTCCTTCAGGAACCGGCTCACAATCACGTCGGCATCCGGCCTTTCCTCCTCGGGCAGCCCGCCGGGCCTCCACCATATCTTCGTGGTGATCACGTAGTCTCCGCGATCCTTGTCTTTCAACGCCCTGGCCAGATACTCGTGCGTCCCGTAGAGGTCAGCCATATCGAACGTACGGATACCGCGTTCGTACGCAGCGCGAATCAGTGATTCGAACTTCTCTTTCCCGAGTCGTGTCTGGTTCGACTGCCGCATGCTTCCTTTCATCCCTGTACCGAAGCTCACCCGAGAAGCGGTAAGTCCGGTCTTGCCCAGCGGCACACGTTCATACGGGTCGAAAAACCCGGGTCTCCCCCGCCGGAGGACGGTACCGAACCGACAGCCCGTCAAACCGAGACCGAGCCCGACGGCGGATCTGACAATGAATTCGCGACGTCCAAGTTTCATCACACATACCTCTCTGTTGTGTTCACCACACCACTGTTGTCAATATCATATTACCCGAATCCACGCCGGAGCACAAGCCCTTCTTGTTGTGCCTCGCTCTCAGTGAAGAAGTACCAACGAAAGGTAGGGCGGGCGAGAAAACGGGGACTGACACAAGCGCAGCGAGGTACGAGCGGAGACGTGTCTGTACCCTTTTTCTTAGGCGAATACTTCGTAGCGGCGGACGAAGCAATCTCGGTTTGTACCCCCGGTGCCACAAAACCAGATTGCCGCGTCGCTCCGCTCCTCACAACGACGAGGGTGGGGTGTCGGTTATCTCGCGGTCGCCTCTTCGGCAGCCGCTAACCCGCACGCCAATCACTTCCTCAGTTCCCGGAGAGGGACCCAATCGCCGGGAGCGCGCTCATACTGCCAGAACCTCCAGCCGTTAGACGCGCGCTTGATAACGGCTTGGCCTGCCGCTGAAGGTGAGTTGTACAGCTTCCCGCTGAAGTAGATACGGCCATCCTTCCGCGCCGTGGCCTTGTATGTCTTCCCCTTGTATCGTGCCTTAAGCTTCATCCGGTGTGGTACATATCCCGCCAGAGCGACCTGCTTCGCGCCGTAAGCTCTTCTTGGACGCTCTCGCTCACTGCTCGTCGGCGCGCGGGACGTCCGCCCAACGAGGTCATCCAGCTCGTCGCGCTGTTTTTGCCGCACATCGCTCATGAATCTGCCACGTAGATTCTCCGACTTCACGAAACGGCCGCCTACCTTGTTCCCGCGCGGCTTCGCGATGCGCAGCAGCAGGGACTCGATCTCCTTCATGTGTTTGTCGCCGATGGTCAGGTAAACGCTGAATCTGTCCCAGGATTTCTCGTGCTTATCACGGAGGTGGGTTGTCAACCGGGCCCGCAGATTGCTGGCCAACCCAACGTAATAAAGCTTGTCGCGCCGGTAGAGAGCATAGATGCCCCGCCTACCGCGCACGTACTTTCGCACGATATCTTGATGTTTCTTCAACGCTTCACGCGACACGTTCTCCAGGTGCTGGCAGACGAGTTGGGACGGCTTGGCCATTGTTGCGTATCTCCCTTAACGTATCGATATCACTGCGTTTCTTCCTCTACGATTCGTATCTCATCATCCGTGAGACCGTACAGGTCGTACACCAGCCGGTCGATCTCGCGGTCCGTCGCGTCTATCTGGCGCTGGAGGACCGTCTTGTCGTGGTCCGTCTTCGCCGACGTCCGCTGCTTGTGCAGCGAGAGCATGTGGTTGACCAGTTCCGTCATTTGGTCGTGATAAGCCCTGTCCGCTGGGCGGGAGAGATTGGCTGTCCGAATTGGGAGCTTTTCAATGTACTGTCTGTTTAAGGCGAAATACCCACCGCGGAATGGTGTGCTGGTAGCTCGCAAGTAGCTGCTAAGTAGGCGGGAGTTCAGCAAGCCAAGCAGGTAGAGATAGCCGACCCTAGTTGGCTCCGGAAGCATGATACCGTAACCGCCTCCTCCACCTCCACCGCTTCCCGTGAAGTAATACAAACCGTCTAGATCCAGAGCGAAACGACTTCCAGCGGCGATGGAGGGAACCACTATCTTAGGCTTGTCAAACAGCGTGTGGTTCTTCTTGTAAACGTAGCCGTACCACGCTGCGCCCATCTGCCCTCTGTTTCTTGCCGCAAGAAGTTTCTTGTTCTCAACAAGATACGCCCACGTTAAAGGGAACTGCCGCGCATACTCGTCGTGGGGGATAAGCAGCGATCTTCCTCGTTCCGTTACATAGGGGAAGATGAGTCGTTTTGTGACGTTTGTCAGTTCGTATCGTCGGATATTCAACGACCCCTTGAGTAGCGGTTTGAGATGAGCATCCTCGAACCAGTGTTGCTCACCGGTAGATCTTGATTTGCACAGCACACGTCCTCCCTCCCTCCGGATCTCTTCGACGATGAAGACGTGGTCCGCGTTCGTTTGCACGCCGACAAAAAGCCGACCCAACTCCCCCAGCTTCATCGCACCTTTTTCCAATCTCTCGCATACCTGCGCAAGACCTCCGACGATGAAGCTCCACTCCCGCATGCCAATCTTTGTCGCGGACACGGCGCCCACCGTCGCACGACCCGTGTTGCGCCAAACAAGTAAGTCTGGGACTTTCGCTATCTGGCAGGCATGGGACCCGGCCTTCTCAAGGAACAGGAGACACGTATAGGTAGTCGAGCCGGTGAACACCTGATTATCGCCGAAGTGGACTACCTGCGAGAGATGAGCGCCGTCTGCCAACAACCGGCGGAGTGCCTCCCCGTACTTTGCGTTGAAGAACTTATGAGGGAGGATCATACCGAAAAGCCCATGCTGGCTCAGCAGCTCGAGCCCCTTTTCTACGAACACGACATAGATATCGTAATTCCCCTTGCTTGCTGCCACGTAACGATCCTTATAAAACTCGACCTCGCGTGGCGCCCACTGCTTCATCGCCTGGATCCGAACGTACGGCGGATTGCCGATGACGGCGTCGAATCCGGCTCCGGGAGGCAGGCAAGGGGCTGCAGCCCCTTGGCTGGAGCGCGTGGCAAGCGGCCGAACGCCTGGGATAACGCAATGGAGTTGGGCAAGGGGTTGCAACCCGTTGTCCCAGGTCTGGATGATGGCGTCGCCCCAGGTTTCCTGGTGTTTGAGCTGGTTTTGGTTGATGTAATCGTAGATGCGAGCCGCGTCGTTCTCGGTATCGACGTGTTTTCGGTTGAACTTCTGTGCCCATACGTGAGCGCCTCTGGTGCGTTGGCGTCGTTGATTGATGGCTTGGGCGCTGAAAGTCTTGAGCTTACGTACGCGTGATGCGAGTGTCTTTTCGTCGGGCGCAGGGAGCATAGCGTGGACGTGGTCCGGTAGGACGTTGAGCGCGACGAAGGCAAAACCGTGGCGGCGCGCGGTGTCGAAGAGTGACTCCGCGACGGCGACTTGCTCCTCCGGGGTCAGGACAAGGGGTTGCAACCCCTTGCCTTGACGATCGGTGACGCCGAATTGGACCATGCGTTCGGATACGCGTGAGTTGTGGGTGACGAACGTGACAAACCAGAAATCTTCGGCGTCGCCACACATTATTTCCGGGAACTCGGCGTGCCAGTCGAAGGCGTTGATACGGTACCGTTCTTCCTCGTCGAACATGGTCATCTGGCGGCCATCACGGGGACAAGGGGTTGCAACCCCTTGCCTACTTCCCGGCGCTGCAGCTCCCTGCCCAAAGAAATCGGGTCCGATGAGCGAGTTGCCGCATTTGATGTTGTTGCCGAGGTCGGGCAGCGCACGTTCGTGGAAAAGTTCGAGCGTCTTGCCGATGGTTTCCGCCGACTCGCCTTCGAGCACCTTGAGCAGGAGCGACAGCTTGGTCACCTCGACCGCCTGGGGATCGATATCCACACCGTAGATGTTGTTGAGCAGGATACGTTTTCGTTCGGCGGTGGTCAGCCGCCAATCGCCGCCGTGACCTTGATAAACACGGGGCGGGCGTTTTTTCGCCCACTTATCCGGCCCGTCGTTCGCGTACCAGTCGCGATGCCAGTCGAGCAGGTACTGGTACGCGCCGAGAAGGAACGACCCGGACCCGCACGCCGGGTCGAGGATGCGGAGCTTGGACACCTCTTTTGGCGTCGGAGCGGTGGACTTCTTCCCTTCTTTGCCAGATTTCTTCGGGCGGCTTTCAAACCCGGCCCCGTCCGCACCGAGCAGCTTGCCGACCGTGTTCTTGACGATGTAATCGACGATATAGGTTGGGGTGTAATAGACGCCGCCCGCCTTTTTCACCTCCGGTTTGTCCTCGACCTTTGCGTAGTGACCGGCCGTGAGACGGATCACCTTGCCGAGAAACTGCTCGTACACCTGACCGAGGATGTCGGCAGGGAAGACCGAGAACTCGTACGGGCTGTCAGGGTAATAAAGGCTCCGGAGAATGTCCTTGAGGGGTTTGTCATCAATAGCGAGCGAGAGCGTGAGCTCATCCGGCGGTTCCGGTCGATCCTTCTCCTTACGAAAGTGGAACAGGCCGGAGTTGTACCGATCATCGGCCTGGGTGAAGAGCCGGCACAACCGTTCATAGATGTGATCGCCGTTCAATAGCGACATGAGCCTTCCGTACGTCTCGACACCGCGATCCTCGCAGATGCGGAGGAAGATGATCCGGTCTATCGTGCGTTGTACGGCGAAGTTGAGCTCACGCTGTGTCAGTTTCCCGTTGCGCAATGCGATATTGCGTGCGAGCATATCGCGCCACGTCTCGATCTCTTTCAGGAAGGCGGCGTCAACCTCTGCCGTCCCTTTCTTCCGTTTCGTAGACTCGACGTACCTGTCGAAGGAACCCTTGAGCACCTCATCGCGCGAGAAGATCGATGCGATCTCATCCCACCGTTTCGCGTAGTCGCTGTACGTGGTATACAGGATGCGGGCGGCGGACGCTTTGTCCGTCTTCACGGGTTTGACGCGGCAGTCGTACACCGCGAACTCCTCGAAGTCCGTGAGCATACTCAGCGGCAGCTTGGCCGTCCAGGCGTAACGGCGGAGCTGGTAGGCAGGATGAACGGCACCCTTGATATCGACCGAGGGTTTCTTCGCTTCGAGGAAAAACTTCCGGGTGCCGCCTATGCGGAAACAGTAATCGGGCGCTTTGGTCGCGCCGCCAACCTTGATGGCATCTTCGTGTATGACATCTTTGTACGCCTCGGCGTATCCTTTCTCATTGTTCACATCCCAGCCGAGCGCTATGAAGAACGGATCGATGAACTCGTGACGGAGTTGTGTCTCTTTGTATTTGCCGCTGCGGTATGCGTCGATATTACGCTCGAATCGCTCGACGAGGTCGGTGATCTTCTTGGGAACGGCCATCGTTCGATGTCCACCCTCGGTGCTTTCGGGTCATACTCCCCCTGCATGCCTATCCTAATCTATCCCTTCTGGTGTTTTAAGTCAAGCGCATTCCCAAGATTTGCGCATCCGCTCTATCATTCTGCTGCCCTCGGCGCCGCCGACCTGTCTCGCGGGCGCGAGATCCCTCTCTCTCGTCACTGCGAGCCCCCTTAGGTAGTCATTGCGGGCGCAAGCGAAGCAATCTCGGTTTGTAGCCGCGTGCCACACAACCAGATTGCCGCGCTCCCTTCGGTCGCTCGCAACGACGAGCGGGGGAGTGGGTACCGGTGCGTAGCAATCTTCTCGCAATCAGGGCGCGAGAGGAAGCGTCACCGGTATTGGCGCCCTCACAGCGCAACAGGTTGACTTGCAGCTACCAGTCCCCTACCCTATCTCTATAACCGTTTCCCTATCGAGGCTCGCAGGGTGGAAGCTGAATACCCTGACTCGGCTGAGAGGCGTGGCTTACTGCCCTTTTGGCGCATGGGCCACGGCGCATCCTCGACGAGACGCGAAGCTCGGTGCCGAAAGAGGTCCTGCGAGGCGGAACAACGGCACGACAGAGCGCAAGGTTCGTCGAGCATCACAGCAGGAAGGAAGCCGTTGCCATGGCGCTAACCGATTTCATAGCACAGGTCGCACGTGACACCGATCCCGCGACCGCAGGGTACCAGGCGTCGGCGGTTTACGTAACGATATGTCTTGTGGTACCTATTGCGCTCGGCCTGGTCGGAGCGTTGCTGGGCTATGTCGTCGAAAAACTGGGTCGCGTGGTGAAGCGTAGGATTCGGTGACGCGAGCAGTGGAACTGCATCTCCCTATTGCTGATGTTACGGTAAGTCCTGTCGCGGTAGTTCTGTTAGGTGCCGTCATCGGGTTCCTGGCCGGACTGTTCGGTGTCGGCGGCGGCTTTCTCGGGACGCCGCTGCTCAACCTTGTGTTCGGCGTACCGTATAACGTGGCAGCCGGTACCAGCCTGGCGCAGATACTCGGCACCTCCATTTCTGCCGCCGTAAAACACCGTGGGTTGGGCAATGTAGATGCCAAGCTGGGCTTCTGCATGCTGCTGGGCGGCTGGGTCGGCCTGGAATCAGGAGCCCGTGTCGTCGAGGCGCTCAAGAAAGTAGAACCTGTTACCATCGACGGACGCACTGTGGTGGGGCTCGACCTGTTTATCCCCATCGTCTTCCTCGTGTTCCTTCCAACGGTAGCTACAGTCATGTGGCGGGAGAGCAGGCGCGCACAGAAACGGGAGCCGAAAGGCGGTATGGTCGAAAGCTCTCTCGCAGACAGGCTTCAGAGGGTCCAGACCCCTCCCGTGGTGCGGTTCGCCAGTTCAGGTGTTCCCGACATGTCATTACCGATACTGCTCGCCATAGGATTCGGGCCCGGGTTTCTCTCCGGGCTGCTCGGTGTTGGAGGCGGATTCGTGCTGGTGCCGACACTCATCTATGCCGTGGGTTTGCCGACAAGGGCGGCTATCGGAACCAGCCTGTTCCATATGATATTCCTTTCAACCTTCGGCACATTCACCCACGCACATAAGGGTAACGTTGATCCGGTGCTCGCAGCGTTACTGCTCGTGGGGAGCATCATCGGTGCGCGGATCGGGGCATCGACTACCAGAAGGGTCCGCGGTGCCAGACTCCGATACTGGTTCTCACTCGTCGTGTACGGTGCGGCCGCCGCCGTGCTTGCAAAGCTGGTCGCGCTCCTTCTGCTGCCGCGCATGGGTTGAGATCGGGGCAGACCAGGACATGAACGGAGCGTCAGCAAGAGAGAACCTGACGGCAAACCTGCTATTTTCCAGCTTGGCGCTGCTTATCTGGTGATCGCCGAAGCCCGAGATTGTTGAGGATAACGGCGTTTCGCTTCATTTCGGACCGCACGTCAAGCGGCCAGTGCATGATGTTCTCCGTAACGATGGCACCACGCACTTTTGGGCCCAGGCGCACCTGCGGTTTGTGGTCGCGGAACTCGCATCCCCGGATCATGACCGATCCACCCAATACCTCGATAGCCGGATCGCGCTTTGCCCATTCCTCGCGGGACATCTCCCTATTTTCCGGCCATTCTCCGAACGTGCAGTTCGAAAAACAGACCATCGCGATAAAATCGCCTTCAATCAACGCACACCGATCCGTCGGACCCCAGAACGCGCAGTTGTTGAACCGGACGGTGCCCCTGTTACTGGGCGCCACGCGTACCATCATCGAGCGGGGAGGATCAAGCAACGCGTAGCCGGCGTCGCTGATCAGGATACCCCACGTGCGACAGTCTTCCACATAGACGCACGCGTGGCACAATTCCGCGTTGAATCCCTGGAAGTTCCCGTAGGTCACACCCGCTTCCGTTCGGACGAACTTGTAACCGATGTCGTAGTTGAAGCAGAACGTATTGAGAGCATACTGACCGTCACTTCGCCCGAAGATGAACCCGATCCCGTTGTCCAGTTGCCAGCGGGACATGGCCGACTGGTAGGTCCACCAGGGGTTCCAGTGGACGTTCTCGAGCCGGCAACAGTCGTACGATTCGTCGACAAAAAGGCCGATGTGTAACGGCTGGCCGTAGACGTTCCGGACGAGTTGGCGGCCGCCTTTCGCCACCTTGATCCCGTTATACGGGTTCAATAGCTCGACATCAATCACGGCCGGGTTGCTCCCCTCCATCGCGATCGCGTACGGGTAAGGCGTGGGCGGCGGATCCAGAGTCTGGTCGGGATAGTAGACGCATACCCCGCGCAGCACAGAGTTTGTGTTCAGGTTTATGAACGGCGGCCCGTCCTCAGTGCCCGCACCTCCACTCGGGAGGAACACCGTTCCGTACTCGGGCAACTCATCGCTCCTGTCGCGAATACCTGAATGGGATGGCGCCCATTCGAACACGCCGCGCAAGGTCACGTCTTTCGGTACCTGTAACGAACCGGAGAAACTGTACCGTCCTGTCGGAGCGAACACCACGCCGCCACGCGCGTCGGAAACCGCGTCCAACGCTTTCTGAAACGCCTGCGTGTTGTCCGTTTCCCCGTCTGCGACGGCGCCGAAATCCAGCACGTTCCATTGCGACGTTTTCCGCGATTCGGCACTCGCTGTATTCGCCGGCGGCGTCCTCTCGTCGGATTCATCTTCGGCCGCCCACACGGAGACGAGCGCGCCCGCCACACCGCAGATAAGAGTAACCGTCGTCAAGAAGAGAAATGTTCTCATCAATACCTCCCCCTCGCACAGTTGCGGGCGAGAACCACGCCACGAATCGTTGCTGGCGTCACCACGCATCCCTATGAGCAGCCACAACAACCCGTTCCGGCTGTTACCTTCTACGCTTTCCAGAACTCCTGTGTCAAGCTACATAGTACAGCGGAGAGCAACGCGACAGACGAACTCCGCACTCGATTGACAGAACACGGATTTGCCCCTATAGTAGCAGCAACCGATGCTCTGGACTAAGAAACTGTGCGGTGCAATACCATTCAGAAGCCGATGAGATCGAGAAGCGCCGGATCTCGGGCTGAACCTAGCGGAAATGGGCTGAACCATGACGAGCAAAGAACGAATGCTTACCGCGTTGGAGCGAGGGAAACCCGACCGGTTACCTGCATCAGTCCATCAGTGGCAGGGATATCATCTTGATACATACCTGGACGGTATCAGCGAGCTTGAAGCGTTCGAGCGATTCGGCCTGGACGCGCAAATCCAGTACTTCCAGGATATGGGTCAGTTCTGGCTGCCTGACGCGGATTTCACTGCGCTCAACACACCACAGTGGACTGACGAGATAAAGATTATCAGCGACGATCCGGACGACCGCGTCGTTCACCACACGATCCGGGCGCCGGAGGGCACCTTAACATACAAGACCGCCGGGAACCGGACGACTACATGGATCACCGAGTACCTGGTGAAGCATGACGAGGATATTGCGCTGATCGAGAAGTACATGCCGGTACCCAAGCTCGACCCGAAGCCCGTGAAGGCGGCATACGATACGGTCGGCGACCGCGGCATACTTCGCGGGTTCGTCTGGGGCGACCAGGCCGGTTGCTGGCAGCACGCCTGCTGCCTCGTGGACGTGAACGATCTCATACTGGCCTGTATGGATAAGCCGGACTGGGTACACAAGCTGCTGGGAATTCTACTGGACAAGAAGCTGGCGTTCGTAGCATCCATGAAAGGCGCGACATTCGACTTGATCGAGACGGGCGGCGGTGCCGCCTCCTCCACCCTCATCTCGCCCGGCATTCACGAGGAGTTTTGTCTACCCTATGATCGCACGCTGCATGACGCGCTCCACGAATTGGGCTTCAAGGTGACGTACCACACCTGCGGCGGTACGCGGGGAATCGAAGAAATGATCGTGGAAAACGGGTGTGACGCTTCGGAAACGCTCGCGCCGCCGAGCATCGGGGGCAACCAGGAACCGTGGGAATTCAAGAGCAAGGTGGGCGCGCGGCTTGTCTTGATAGGAGGTATGGATCAGTTCAGCGTGCTCACCAACGGCACCCAGCAGCAGATCCGGGACAAGGTGTTCGAGCTGTTCGAGAAGGTCGGTTATGACGGCGGGTATATATGTTCGATGGCCGACCATTTTTTCGACACGGCACCCGAAAAACTGACGTTTTACGCCGACGCAGCACGTGAGTGCGTGTATTGAGCTTCTGAACAACGGTGAGACCCGATAGCAGACGCCATGGTAAGTCTGTAACGACTCCGCTCTCGATCGGCGCACGATTGGAAAGGGTTCTTCCGCATGGCCGCGATGATACGACCGCTTGACTCCGTTATTATCGTCATATACCTCGTTAGCATCGTGACACTGGGGTGCTGGGCCGGCATACGCAAACGGCGCGGCGCGGAAGGGGTCGGGTACTTCCTTGCAGGGCGCTCGTTGACGTGGCCGGTCATTGGGTTGGCACTGTTTTCAACCAACATCTCGACGATCCACCTGGTGAGCCTGGCACAGGAAGGATACGTGAACGGGCTCGCATACGGAAACTTCGAGTGGATGGCGCCGTTTCTGCTCATCGTGCTCGCGCTGTTCTTCGCGCCTCTTTATATCCGCTCCAACGTCGCCACGCTGCCGGATTTTCTGGAGAGGCGTTACAGCCGCTCCTGTCGCGATTTCCTCGCGTTCGTCTCGATCATCTCCGCGATCTTCATCCACATAGGATTCTCGCTATACACCGGCGCCGTGGTGCTCAAGGGCATGTTCGGTATTGGGCTGTGGGTGAGCATCATTTCCGTCACGGTACTTACAGGTCTCTACACGATTGTCGGCGGGCTGATGGCGGTTGTCCTGACCGAGTCGATCCAGACGGTCATCCTGATCGTTGGCGCGGTATGCATCACGGCTATCGGTCTCGTCAAAGTGGGCGGATGGTCCGGTCTGGCCGAGTGGGTTGAACCGGTAAAGCTGACGATACTCCGCCCGAAAGGCGATCCGTCCGGTCTGCCGGCGTATTCAGTGTTTTTGGGCTACCCGGTCATCGGCCTGTGGTACTGGTGTGCGGATCAGACGATCGTGCAGCGTGTTCTCGGCGCCAAAGACGAGAATCACGCACGGGTCGGCGCGCTGTTTGCGGGATTCATCAAGATCCTGCCGGTATTCATCTTCGTCTTGCCGGGACTCATCTGTCTTGGGCTGATCAATCAGGGCAAACTGCCGAACACGCTGGAGGAATCAGCCAACACCTACGCCTTTCTGATCACACACCTGCTGCCGGTTGGACTCAAAGGGTTGGTCGCGGCGGCGCTGATGGCGGCATTGATGAGCACGGTATCCGGTGCGTTAAACTCAATCGCCACACTGTTCAGCTACGACATCTACCGCCGTTGGAGACCCGAGACGCCCGATCACCGACTGGTCATCGTGGGACGCATCGCCACGTTGGTCGCCATGATCGCAGCGATGCTCTGGTCGCCTATGCTCGAACATTTTGAGAGCATTTTCCAGGGCATCGTCGCGCTGATCTGCTATATCGCGCCACCGATCACCGCCGTGTTCGTCCTGGGCCTGTTCTGGCGCAAAGCCTCGTCTACAGGCGCGATCGTAACGCTGTGGGTCGGGTTCTTCATGGGTCTGACAACCTTTCTGCTCGACTGGTTCAAGAAGTACACCCACTGGAACGTGCCGTCGATGATGATGACGTTCTATCTGTTCATAGTTTGTTGTGCGATTCTGTGTTTCGTTTCGGCCTTGAAACCCCATAGACATACGGCCGAGAGCGAACAGATGGTCTGGAGTGATCCGTGGGACGCCCTTCGCGGCCGGGTCTGGTCCGGGGTGGCGAACTACAAGTTTCTCGCAGCCCTGTTGTTCATCGTCATGGTGGGACTCTACACAATATTCAGGTAAAGGCTCCGCATAAGCGGACATTGGACTTTGGAAGGGAGATCGTCATTATGAAAAGGCCAACTCGCCGCAGGTTCAACGTTCTGTGTGCACTGGGTATCGCGCTTGTTCTCGCCGGATGCGCTTGCCTGCACGGAAAGTGCCGAGCGCGCGATAGTCATTCAGTCCAGCGCTACGGGATGATCACGAGGCTTAAACCCGACAAAGTTGAGGAGTATAAGTACCTCCACGCTAACCCATGGCCGGGTGTGCTGAAGACGATTCGCGACTGTAACATCCGGAACTACTCGATCTATCTGGTCGAACTCGACAGTGACCTCTACCTGTTCAGCTACTTCGAGTATATCGGTGACGACTTCGACGCGGATATGGCAAAGATGGCCGAGGATCCGGTTACGCGGGAATGGTGGTCCCGTACCGATCCGTGTCAGATCCCCTTGCCCGGGCTCGAACAGGGCCAAATCTGGAAACGTATCGACGAGGTATTCCATTGCGACTGACCTCCAGAGAAAGGGTCATGGCCGCGTTTGCCCATGAGGAAGGCGATCGCGTTCCTGCATGGTGCGGCGCATTGCCTGCGTTCTGGGAGAAAGCCAAGCGCGAACTCCATCTGGATGACGAAGGGCTCCGGATACGATTCGGAGACGATTTCCGCCGCGTCTATGCCCGATATGCGGGACCGGAGTCTCCCCTAGAAGATCCTGAAGCCATCTATCGCACTGTGTTCGGCATCGAACGCCGGGGCCTCGGCTACGGTCAGCCGATGAGCCATCCGCTCGCCGACGCCACGCTTCGAAAGGTACACGACTATCCCTGGCCGGAACCGGACTGGATGGACGTCTCCAACATCAAAGAGGAGGCTGAAGTGCACGGCGGCGAGTACGCCATCCTGGGTGGTGACTGGTCGCCGTTCTGGCACGATGCGATCGACCTGATGGGAATGGAGAACCTGATGCTCAAAATGTATCAGGAACCGGAGGTCGTGGACGCCATCCTACAGCATATCGTCGATTACTACATGGCGGTGAGCGAGCGGATTTTCGACGCAGCAGGCGATGCCATTGACATCTTCTTCATAGGGAACGACTTCGGCGCTCAGACCGGGCCGCTCGTAGGGGAAGCGCTGTTTCGGCGATTCCTCGTGCCGCACCTGCAACGCATGGCCGACCTCGGGCATGAGTACGGTCTTCACGCAATGCTGCATTCTTGCGGCGGCATCGCGGAACTTATTCCGGCGATGATCGAGGCTGGAATCGATGCGCTCCATGCGGTGCAGCCATCATGCCGCGGTATGGATCTGAGATTGCTCAAGGCTCAATTCGGCGACAGGATGGTGTTCAACGGCGCGATCGATTCCCACCACGTATTGATCGAGGGTACACCCGAGAGCGTGCGCATGCGAACGAAGGAAGTGCTCGATATTATGAAGCCGAACGGAGGCTACATTGCCGGCGCCAGCCACGATACCATACTCGAGGAGACACCCGTCGAGAACGTTCTCGCCATGTTCGACGCGATCAAGAAATTCGGCACCTATCCAGAGAAACCCTCCTGACGCGCTGGGGACGTGCAAGGACCCGGCGTGTGAAATGGAACCTAACCATCGGGAAACGGAGCGCCACAACACAGGGCTATCCGCAGCCTTACTCACCTGCTTGCATCGCTGTGCGAAGGGAAATACCTCAGAATGAGTGCGTCCAGGGACAGACCCCCGTCGCCCACAACGATGGCACCGCCCGATACCCGTTTGCTGCCAATACCCGGGTATTCCTTCTCAAGCTCTTCGAGCATCGCATCTCGCGCTTTGACCTCCTGTACCAGTCTCCTGTTGTCGCTGAGCAGATCGTGGTATACGAGAGCGTGCCTGATCGCGAGCTTCAGCTCCTCATCTTGGACCGGCTTCGTAATGAACCGGTAGACCTCGCCTTGGTTTATCGCGGCAACCGCCACGTCGAGGTCAGCGTGACCCGTGAGCACCATTCGTATAGTGTCGGGATACCGCGCCTTGACGCGTTTCAACAGGTCGATACCTGTCATGCTGGGCATCCGCTGGTCTGTGACGACGACGTCAGCGGGTTGTTTCGCCATGAGAGCCAGCGCTTCCGCGCCGCTTGCTGCC
>Ga0180433_10006636_pt1 | contig 15081 bp, 16 predicted proteins | sample SS_ome_8_FD_132980 | JGI IMG/M metagenome (GOLD analysis project Ga0180433, IMG submission 132980) | Hypersaline lake sediment archaeal communities from the Salton Sea, California, USA - SS_1_D_1 metaG | ecosystem: Environmental > Aquatic > Non-marine Saline and Alkaline > Hypersaline >... | reverse complement strand
CTCACCTGACGGTCGTATTCCTTGCTGCATTCTTCCGTTGACTTCTTCTCAACCCTCTCCTTCAGGTCGTCCAACAGGCCCCCGGAGAGCCGGACAGGCTCGGTGCGCATACCCCGGCCATGCGGCACCCACAGTCTGACGTTCATGTTCCGGACGCCGCGGTCAGCCACCAGCGACAAAAGCCACGGCCTCCTGCGCAGGGAAGAACGCAGGAATGTGGCGTACTTCCGTTCGTGCAGATCGTCCACCTTGGAGAAGTGGGCGTGCCCGTGCCCCGGATGAGTGTGCAGGTGGACCACATCCAGCCCTTGCTCGTCAATGAACTGAGCCAGAAACATGTCGACTGCCCTCTTCAACCGTAACCCGGCTGCTTCGCGGTACTCGTAGCAGCCCGGTTCCAATGCAATGAACCGTTTCGCGAGAAATCGTGTCTCGCCAGCCCCCACGTGCCGGCCACACAGTATCACCGCGTAACTCTCGCGACCGTCTCTGGAGGCCTCCCGAAGGTAGGCTCTCGCCTCGGACCATACCCCCGGCGGGCAAACGAATGTGTACTTCATCGCACAATCCTTCCTCACGAGTTGACCGCCTGGCGAGCCGCAGCAAAAAGCGTTGCCAGGTTGTGGCCATTGTCAGCGCGGCTCCCGGGTCTCCAACAACGCCGCCACGATGCCTTGTCGAATCCGCCGAGTCCGTAGCAGTACCAGTACCAACCCTGTCCCTCCATTGAAGGTGTCCCGTAGTGAGCCCTGAGAGTCAGGTGGCGGTCACGTTGGGCTACATCCGGATAGGGCCTGTCCAGATATACGCCCAAGCTTGGCAGCTTCGGATATTCCGGCGGAAGAAGGAACAGGAACGTTCCGAAACTCTGCTTGAACTTGTGGTGGTTCAACCGCACGCGCGCTATCCGAACCCCCACGTAGGATTTGCCCTGAATCTCCGCCACGCCCACCCTGACGATATCCGGTCCGGATGCGCACTCCCGCTTCAGTATCTCAACCTCTTCGGCGATTCTCCTGCTGATCATCGTCCTTTACCTCCTTTCGGGGCGGGGGGGCCGGTCTTTTGGGACCAGCCCCCCTCGAACCTCACTCTCCGGCCCCCTTCACCGTCCGGGGCACGGAACGGTACTTAGCGTCGGGCTCAACCTCCTCGTGAGCCCGCTGCTGCACGTTCGCGTCGCCGCCTACCCTGAGCAGTTGCTCGTTGCTGCCGAGGCGGGCGCGCTTGGCGAGATCGCCCACGGTTGCACCCGCGTTGACCTCGACCAGTTTGCCATCGACAGTGACCGCTATTTTGCTCATGCGTGGATCCCTCCTTCCTGCTCGAAGATGTCGTCTGTCCCCAGAACCGGCGCGTGACCGTTCAGTGGTTCGCACGCGTTGAAGTACGGCTTCAGGTCGACGACCGAGGTGGCAGCTCTGCGCAGACTATTCGCCAGAGCTTCCTGTATCGAGGCCACCTCCACACGTATGCCTCGCCGCCTCAAACGCACGCAGAGCCCGCTGAAATCGCCATCGCCGGTCACCAACACCACGATGTCCGGCCTGATCGTCAAGGCCATCTCCATCACGTCCAATACCAGGTCGGTGTCCATGTTCGCCTTGAACGAACCGTCGGGTCTCGGCACGCCGTTCTTGGACACGACCATGAACCCGTTCGAGCGAAGGAAATTGTGGAAACCTACCACCCGTTCGCTGTTGCCGTTGGGCGGTACCGGCAGGTACACGATCCCTTCGACCAAGAACCTTCCTTCCTCCGGCGACGCGAGAAACTCCCTTAGCCTGAGGAAGTCTGCTTTACGGTTGACGGATTTCGCCTGCCCGACGACGTTCGATCCGTCAACTGCCATGAGCGTCTTCAGCATTTCCCATCCTCCTTTCTGCTTACTGTTCACCGCATCCTCTTTGACAACCGGCCCCGGCCTCCGCACTTTCTCACCGCCTCCTTTCCAGCCTTGATTCGGACCGCCGTCCGTTTCGTCGCCCTCGGATAGAGGAAGAAGTGTGCCGGACGCTGTGCCTTCTGCGTGCCACGTACGGAAGTTCTTTCCAGGCAAGGAATTGTGGAAGCGGCCGGAAAGGAGATTTAAACGAAAATGCTGGGCGTAATGGTCCGATAATCGGACTGCTGTCCGGATACTCCGGACATTTCGGACACCGAAAGCTTTATAAACCCTGACGCAAACACCACTAAATGGTAGCAAAACTCGTGATTAAGGTTACGGAAGGGATTGGCGAAGGCTTTGAGGCAGCCAGAGTGCTCTATACGGGAACCGGAAGGGAGTACTTCCGCGAGACGCTCCGCGCACGGGGAGAGTTCCGTCATGAAGGGATCGACAATTATATCGACCTCAGCGAGGACCCTTTCACAGCCATGGCGTGCGTTCGAGAAAGAGCCCTGTTTTACCGGGATTCGCCGGTCGTCCTGGTTGTCGACACCGCCAAGCTAGAAGGAGAACCATACTTCGACGGCGAATACAAAACGAGGGGACTCAACGTGGGCAGCTTCCTTCCTTATCGGTTTAGCCTGGACGACGAGAAGCGGATAAGCGAGGACGATTGCTTCCGTGTTCTTGGAATGAACGTCTCGTAACCGAAGCCAGCACCGCAGAAATGCAACGCGCCGTTCACAGATTTCTACTCACCTCTCCTTAGAAAGTCCTTGGGCCGTATGCCATACTTTTTTAGCTTGTCGTAGAAGGTCGATTTCGGCATCTTCAGCTTACGTCGTGCCTCCTCAGATCTCCTCGATCCTTTGAGGGCTCTAAGCATTAACTGCTCCTCAGAATCCTCACGGCGCAGCAACTCGGGTTCCATCTCCAAATCTGCTGTATCTATGTCCGCTGCTCCGACAACATTAGCCTTAGCGCCAGGGATCGCCCTTTCTACACAATCCTTCAACTCGCGTATATTCCCGGGCCACTCGTGCGTCAGTAGTCGGTCCATCACCGCACTCGCGAACTGCATTCTCGGTTTCCCCAACTGCTCGCAGAAATGATCCACAAGCGCAGGAATGTCTTCTTTACGCTCACGCAGCGGCGGAATCTCGATATGGAACTTATTCACTCTATAGTACAGGTCCTGCCTGAAGGTTCTCTCTTTAACACCTCTTCTTAAATCTCTGTTGGTAGCGGCGATGACGCGGACGTCAACGCGGAGCGTCACCGTCCCTCCCAAACGTTCGAATTCGCCGTGCTCAAGCACTCGAAGTAACCTCATCTGACAGGTTTCATTCAAATCCCCTACTTCATCCAGAAATATGGTTCCTCTATCAGCGAGCTTGAACTTTCCTTCTTTTCTCTCGACCGCTCCGGTGAACGCTCCTTTCTCGTGTCCAAACAACTCGCTCTCCAGAGCCGTGTCTGGAAAACCCGCCAAGTTGGCTGTTACAAATAGACCATCATGCCTATTCCCGTGGTCATGAATGACGCGGGCAATGAGGTCCTTCCCTACCCCGGTTTCTCCGGTAATCAGCACGGTAGCATCGGAGTCCTTAACCCTTTGGATCTGCTCTACGAGTTTCCTGACGGCCCAACTCTTACCGATTATCTCCCCGAAATCATCCTCTCTTTTCTTTTTTTGGAGCTTCTCGATCTTTCTTTTTGTTCGCTCAAGTTCGGTTCCTGTAGCACGCATTTCGTGAGAACGTTCTCCTCCCGCTTTCGCCCTCCGGGCTCCGGTCCTGGACACGCCATTATCGCGGGGCTTCCTTGCCGCCTCCGCCTCCGCGGCGGCGTGCGTGTCTCCACCAGCTTGTACAGGAGCCGCTTCCCCCTTAACGGTCGCAGCTACTTCCGCCGCACCTGAACGGGTCTCGACAAGGGAGTACCCGAGCTCAGCTGCAGCTAAATGGACCAGCTCTTCCAATTGACTTATTAGCCTCGCTGACAAGCCGGTGCGTTTCCCATGCAACCCGACGGCGAGAGGAACAAGTTCACTCAGTGGCACGTCGCGCTGCGCACTACCAACGTCGAGGAGTATTGTGAATGCTGCTCCACAAACGCGCAGTGTTCGATAGTCGCGCGCCATTTCCTCCCCAAAACCCAACCCTGGAACTGTCCGGGTAGCAAGCAACTTCCGTAGATCCCGCTTGTTGGGCGGAAGCTTCGCCAGCGCCTGCACACGTGACTCGAAAACGGCCCAGAATGTGTCAAAGAGCGGAAGCTCCTCTACGTAATTCCTTTCTATGAGAGTCTTAGCAACGTCACGTGCTTTGTCCAATAATCTTCGATCTGGATGTTTCATTTCCGTGCCCTATCGTGCCTCTCTGGGTGAAAAGAAACGCCGACCCCAGAACCCTGTTTCCCATAAAAGCCTTGGTCTGAAGACGCTCGTGCACCCACCATCCGGCGGCGGCGCGCGCATTCCTCATGGAGCCCCGGCGGTCACATCTGAGCATAACGCCTGCTCCTTCTCCTCAGATCGTCTAGCTGTCGCTCAAGGAGTCTGTAAGCAGACTTGCGCCATGACTCCGGTATAAACTCCGATGCAGCCAAGGCCCCCGCCTTTTCTAACGCCGCGACAATACCCACATAGTGCGACACCCAACTGATGCAGGTGTCTATCCTCAAGCTTTGTGCTGCAACGCGCTGCGGTAACAGCCACGCGTCACGCAACTCTTCCCTCACTGGGGACTCCAGCCTTCCGAGTGCCTCCAAGGACTTCACACACCAGTAAGTGCGTCGTTCATCTCGTCTCCCAACACGCCAATCCTGTATGATTGCTCCGCTGCACCTATCACCGTCCACGCCATCCGTCGCTCTCAGAAAGGACAAGCTTCTTAAGGCAAAGAAGGTATCCTCCAAGGGCGGCCGCCTGCTCAATTCGGACCGATATAAGTGCGAGGGTTGATGGCACGAGGCGATCCACTTAGCATGCTTGTCTTGGCTTACCGTATCCAAGGCGGAGCACATATTCAGAATCGACAAGGCCCAGTATGTCGCTGACAATCGTGGGAGGCTCCCCTCCCAGACTCCGAAGCCTCCGGCATCGCATTCACAATTCAACGCGCGCTTGGCGGCTTTGTTTTTCAAATAGGGGCTTAAGGCGCCCAAAGCGTCTAAGGTGCGACATGCATTGTGCACGTACTCGATGTGCGCGGGTACAAGGCGGCCGTCTATTACCGGCGAGAACAATGACAGCCCGATAGCCTTCAGTTCCGTTGGCACAGACTCTGCGTCAGCACCGTCGTTAGCGACTTCCCTGAGGACTTCTGCACAGGCACCCATCTGCTGCAGCGAAGTCGAAAGGAGCGGAGGTCGCACCCGCCCTAAAACATACCCCACCGCTACAACCGGTAGCACCATAAGCGTGAAGCTAACAAGGGAAGCTCCACCCAGTCCTTGGCTTATCACGCCCGTGGAGTCGTCAAGGAGTAGATACAAGGTTGAAAAGCAGGCGCATGGGATGCCAAGCACCAGTAGTATCGCAAGGGTGCGCCAAGCAACAAGGCTCAATCCAAATGTCCGACCTTCCGTCTTTGTCACCAAATGCTTCCCCCAGACTGCAGCCATGTTCATGTCCTGCAAAGAGCCGTAATGACGATAAGGCCCCTTGACCGAGAAAACATATCCGATGATCGTGCCTGGGAAAAAGGCCAGAGCCACGCAGTACCAACGCTCCCGTAACCAGAAGGCAAGAGCTACCATACTAGTTACCCATAGGAGAATGCCGGGAATATCGTACAAAGCCACGCGAGCCTCCCTGGGTTCCAACACGAAGGAGCTCTGCCTTGAGGAATAGGCTCCCCCCACGAAGACGGCTCCTAGGCCAAGGGTAAAACAGAAGATGATCGGGGTGAATTTGAAGAACAGGAAGCCAGAACACGACGATACAACTACATAGCCCAGGCTCATCATTATCAAGGCTCGCCCTGTACCCTTTACTATCGCTTTGACTGGCAGCGACCTGATGCTCTCCTTGACCGGCAAGGCCAGTACCGTAGCTCCATAAACAGCGGCTGTAGCCAGAAGGGCAGCGAAGAGTCCCCGTTGCACGAAGGAACTTGGGTTGCTCAGTAGGAGTGCAATAGCCCCTCCTAGACAACTAATCAGTCCGACGTTTACTCCAGACCAAAAAGCAGCTTCGTCAGTGAGAAACGGTGCCTTTTCGCTCGCCGTTGGTAAGCTCTCAACAAACTTGATTCTCTCTTCAGCGCGGGGATGTCCTGCAATTATCCTAGATGCGAATTCGCGCATAGCCTCGGGAAGCCTATTTACAAGACGTCTGTAGAACCCAGTGTCCACAGACCAGCCAGCCCACTCGGCAAAGCCGCTCCCACCCCTTGCCGCCTTGAGCACGCCATGCGCCAATGAAGCCAAGAGCATCCGGGCTGATTTGCCAGCATCTTGCTGGCCTTCAGCTCCTGGGGGGAGCATATGAAGCCAGGCGCGTCCGTCTGCGTGGAATTCACGTTGTCTCTGTACCGAACTACACAGAAAGGAGAAGATGGAAAGAAATCCCAAGTTCACTAATAGTACAAGTAAGAGACCACCCGCAAGCTTCATGAAGAGGATATCGTCGGTGTTAGCCTGAGAGGACCATAAGGTACACGCGCCGTAATACAGGGGCCACAATAGGAATCCAATGATGAGCCACTTTTTCAGGGCTGTTCTAAAATAATATGCCCAGCAGATGAAAGGTCCATCTCCGTGTCGGATATGCGAGAGCTCATGCAGCAGAACAAACCGGAGACAGCTGTTGGAGTTGGCTCCAACCTTGCGCGCCAAAGAGCCAAGCATTCCCCGCAGACCGGCGGGACAAACAAGATGGCAGGTGCGGCGCGCCCTGCCAGCCACAAAGGGCCACATTATCGGGCGACCGGACACAACGACCATTGGCGGGGTGCGTAAACCAAGCTGGTACGATAAATCTGCAGTGAGAGCCACCAGATCACAATCGTTTGAGGCCGCCGTAATCGGCTGAGGCATATACTCGTTCTTCAGGTTCGACGGAATTCTCGCATAGGCCCACACAGCGGCAAAAAGGGGACTGGATAGGAACAAGAATACAGCTAAAGCAAGAAGCAAACCGTAAACGTCCTTTGTAGAGCAGAGAACCTTAATGCCACCTGCCACCTCAGCGGCGCTGATGGAAAGTACAAAAACCAAGGCACACAGCATCCGTAGTTTCGTCTCGTAGAGTTGTACAGCATCCCGCTCACGACCATGAGTCAGCCATACTATGCTGGCTACCGCGAGAGCGATGGCGACAGCTATCGCGAATATCGTGACGCCAAAACCAAACATGCCAGAGCACGCCCCGAATTCCGGGATTTGAATCCCGTACCTCCAGACCCCAACTCCCGCTTTCACTGCTATCGTAATTCGCGCGTCTACAGTGCACAGAATTGTCTATATGACCAGGACCCTTCCTATAATAAACCTTCCACACCATCTATACAAGGGCGCGTCAAACCGGTTGAGTAGTTCTTCCTCTGCTGCTGATTCCGTATCACACAGACTTACATGCATGCTTCGCAGCTCACCTTTTCAATGCAGAGGGATGAACGATTCCAGCGGCAAGCCCTAGCAATGCTACACTTGTCCCGGGACAATTGAATAGTCCATTCCGGGTCAGACGAGCGCGCAAGGCCCATGGCTCTAGCTTCTTGACACTCCGTCCACATCACGGCTTGCATTCGGCCATCGTAAGGGATTCGAATGGACTCTTCCAGAAGCCATTCGACGCCGGGTGAGCCGAAACCCCGAAGCTCACGCCTCGGGGTTCCCTTCATCCTGTGGCTGTCACTCGCACATGCTGAGGAACTCGAACGCTTTTCTCACAAGCAGCTCTGAACTTGGCAGACTGTTGTTGAACCCATTGGTGGTGTGCAACTCGCGTAGAGGCCTTTGCACGTCCCTTCCTACGCGGCGGTACGTATCCCGAATTGCCGCTCGCCTCTCGCTCTCATGGTCCCTAATGGTCACCGATGTCCTGGCATGCCTCGCAGAGCTCCCACCACGGGCAGTCGTGACCTCCACGGCAGATACAGCACTGCTTCCATATCTCAATCCCGAGGATTTCGCAGGGGCGTCTCGGACCGCTCTTCAGGTTGCATCGGATACACCTATCTGCGGTTGGGACTTGCGGCCCGCTTCGAGCCCGTGCACGCTGAACCGTCATACCAATCACCTCCGCACCCATCTTGGCTGAGCACTTAATGTGGTTTTCGCGTGCCTCGAGTTGACCGTACCGAAAACAACAATTATGTGCGAAGCAGTCTATCGGGAGGTGATTGGGTGGGTAGTGCGGTGCTAAGCGGCGAGGCGGCGCGGAACACCCGAAGCACGCATGATGAGGTGAGGCACCAACGGCGTTTGAGATATCGTACATCTCTTGAACGTGAATGGCAGCAAACTTATTTAAGGTTGTTCGCTCAAAGAGTTAAACCATGAGCAAACTTCGCTTGATCATCGAGCCCATCCCCTCCAGTTCAGCGATGGCCAGTCTCGCCAAGCTCCTGCCCAGTCCACAGTGGGAGAGAATCAGGAGGAGCGTATATAAACGGGCGGGATACAGATGTCAGATCTGTGGGCAGGATGCACGCCTCAACTGCCACGAGGTCTGGTACCACAACGAGCGCACCGGCTACCAGTGGTTGATGGGATTCCAGGCCCTTTGCGATGATTGCCACGGTGTCAAACACATTCTCTCTATCGGGAACCGCCACGTGTTTGACAGACTCGCAAGGCATTTCATTGAAGTCAACAGAGTCAGTTATGAGGAGTTTCAAACTCACCTGCGAGACGCTCGTTCAAGACAACGGGAACTGAATAGACGCGAATGGCACGTCAGCTTCGACAAGTACGCCTTCAGAGTTCCCGCCTTGAGGGACCGAGAACAACGTAGGAGATACGTGGAACTTGAAAACCCCTGCTATCGTCAAGCTGGCCGCTGAATATGCAAACCCAAGAATCGCTCCCCTCTCACTTTTTACTTGAAGGAACCCGCTGCGAAAAGAGAACCGGTGTCGCATTCCGCCCAAAAACGCGCCACTAACCATGCTTACAACGTTCAATCGAAGGGAGAACTCGGCGAAAAAAGCGTCAGACCGCCGCGTTTATAAAGGATCGCGACAAAGACATACACATGTACCAGTACAAACGCGAACCCCTGGATTCAACTGAGATTGACTTACTCGCAAATGCTTGCGAGACCTTGCCCGAGAAGTTCGTCGTCTGGTCGCTTCTAGACACCGGGATGAGAGTGAGCGAACTCGCTGGCCTCACTCGCCAGAGCATCCAGTGGCAGGAGCGCCGGATTGTTGTCTTCGGTAAGGGTGGGCCCTATGGTAGCCGTAGCAAACGCCGTGTGGTCCCGATGAGCGACCGAGTACGGACCGTCATGAACGCCGTGCTCGCATTTCAAGATACTCCGAGAATATCTGTGCGCACGATTCAGCGGATTGTGAAGAAAGTCGCTGACAGAGCCGGAATTACCAAACCAGTGACCCCGCACACGTTGCGTCATACCTTTGCTATCCAGTGCATCCAAAGGGGCATCAGTACCCGTGCGCTCCAGCAGTTCCTCGGCCATGACAGGCTCCAGACGACCGAGATATATCTGAATCTCTCTCCCGAGGCCGCCCTCGAGGAATGGAGGCGCAAATGGTGATGCACCACCATCTACCACAACGTCGCGGTGAACCCTTGGCTCCGCCGCTTCAGCTCTTTCACATGATGTCGTCGGGGCTGAGCTGCTCTCCTGTGCGGGTTATTTCGATTGTCGCTGTAGGCTTGCCATCTTTTTCACAGAAGCGGATAGTGACCGGACTTTCCTCTTCGTTTTCGTATTCAAATGCTATGACGCCCCGGATGTACCGGCTGACATCCTTCAGGAACTTGCCGAACTCCCGGTACCAATAGCCGATGATTTTGCAGCCGTTCAAATCGTCCAGTTTAACGCGACCGTTGGCACAGATATCCACTGATTCGTAATAGCGCCAACCATCGCCGTGTCGGTGTTCCTCTACTGTCTTCCTGAGCTTGTGAAGACAGCCTCTTCTCACTCTCAGGTCCTGTTTCGTGATGTACGAATACATACCCATTTATGTCACCTCCTTACTCTTGTATTTACAGACGAACCCCAAGGCTCACGCCTCGGGGTTCTCGCCGTTCCCTTCTTCTCGCGGTTGCCTTTCGCGCATGGTCAGGAATTCGAACGCGTTTCGAACGACGACTTCGACGTTCGGTAGGTCGCCCTGGCGGAACCCGTTCGTGGCCTGCCAGTTGTCGTCCTGGTCTTTGTATGTCCGTTCCACGCGCACGGTATGTGTGGTAAATCGCTGGCCATCCTTCTCGCGTTCGTTCTCCCAGATCGTCGCTCGCACCGAACCGGAAGCGAACTCTTTTAGCGGTTTCGTCATTTTCTCACCTCCCGTGTTGTGAATATGAATGTCACGCGGTTCCCGTCCTCTGGCTGTCCTGAGTAACTCAAACTCTGCATCCCATCGCTTTTCCAGCTGTGCCAGATACATCTGGTGTATGTCACGGAAAGCATCTCTCACGAAACCGTGCACGTCAAATTCCTGTAGACCCCGCCTATCGGCGGTCGTCGCTAACTCGCCAGCAAGCCGTCTCAGATCGGACTCTACCCTCATTCTCTCACGTCCTTGTATTCCGCATGCCTTGCGAAGACACCCTCGTCGATCCCCAGACAGCTTTCGTACTCCATCTCTCTTTCTATAACTTCCCTTACTAGCTTCCTGCAGTCAGGGCAAAGCTTGGCGTAGCTCGCCTTGTTCATTATCACCACCTCCATCGTGTTGAAAGGCTGTTAGTTTTCAGCCCTATGATTCTGTGTGCTACTATGTTCGGGAGCCGACCTTCGGTTTCTCTGGTCGATCTACGGAGAAGGGAAAAGCTCAAAGTGGCGGCCGGTCGGAGACCCAGGTCGCCCTTGAGGTTTTAGGCGACCGAACCCGCCGGAGGGCTCCGTTGGGTTTACCTAGCCATCCCCTTGCGCGTGGCTCGTGGACAAGGTGACTCCTGGACGCTTGACGCCGACTAGCCCGAAATGATAGCTTAGAATCACCAAGAGGGGGCTGGAGAGGCGCCCTGGCGAGGCTCGAACCTCGGTCGTACCTTAGTATTGGGGAGATTCTATACAGACAGTTACGAGGGTAGGCATTCGCGTCAGGGTATCTCGTCTGCCGATGGAATCCTAGACATCTCTACCTAGAGATGTCGCGGTCGGAAGTAGACGACGAAATACTAATGGTAATCCAAGTTTCGCCGAAACCAACACGTGTCGTCGACGAAGGATTCGAATGTGACGAACTGCTCGCGAGAAGAACGCAGTGGGGAACGCCCGCGTGCCCGGTATCACAGCATCTTCGTGCGCCGCGTACGGCCAGAGCTCGGATGATTCGCCTTTTTGAGGCAAGTGTTGCGAGGCTGGAAAGCGCCCAGATGAGTAGTGGCGAGGTCCCCTTGTTCTGGGACAGTTCCCCGCAGTTTGAGAATCCCAAATATGTCAAGACTGTTTTCCCATCTGCCGTTGTTGCCGCGCTTTTCGCCGACACCCCTTGCCTTCGGCTGAGGGCAATCGCCAACCACGCTTTAGACTTCCTAGAGAAAGAGAGAGGGCCTGACTGGACCTGGAGCTTCTTTGGGGCGGAGAGCGACTTTCCAGCGGATGTCGACGACACATTTTGGTCGCTGGCAGCTTTGCGAGAACGGTACGGGCTCCTAGTAGTTGCCGAGATTGCTAAGCAGCATCTTCTGGCATTGGTACCCAAGGATGGCCTGTTGCCAACCTACTTTGATGAGAGAAGAAGGGGGACAGATATTACTGTAAATGCCAACGTACTTCTGTGTCTGAGCATGCTCGGCATTAGGGACCGAATCTTCATGAAACTCGCACGCCGCTTGCTCCAGGCCGTGCGTACAGGAGAACATCTTGCCCAGATTTCTTACTACACTTCTGAACTTACGCTTCTTGTGTCGATTTCACTTGCTACCATGAGAGCTCTGGCGGCCCAGTCTGAGACCGTACGACGAACGATGGCGAACCACGCATTCGATATCATGCGTAAGCGTCCTTTGGCGGAAGACAACTCACCTGAGCTATTTGCTCTTTTCCGGATCCTGCGGATCGATTTCCCTGCTGAAGTCCTTTCCGCAAGAGCACTGTCTCGAGTGGCCGGGAACCCAAGCCCATGGTTCCGCCGCCGTTCGAAGCCTGTATGGTACGGTTCGCTAGCCCAGCCAGCTTTGTACGCGCTGCTAGCTTCCTGCTGCGATTGGCGTTTGAAGGAGCCTAAGAGCCCTATACCATGAGCGAAAAGGCTGACCACTTCATCGGTGACGTGAATGCCGCCGGGGAATTCCGTCGTGGCGCGGAATTTGTCGAAAAGGTCTTCGTTAAGCATTCGGGCCTCGTTCAGGTAGTTAGGGATGAGAAGGATCTTCTACTGGGTCTGAAAGGTTCGGGGAAGTCTATGCTATTCCGGGTGCTACTGGAGCTGACCCACCGCGTGCAGGAGTGGTACGCAGACGAGCTCTATGTTGATGCGTGGAAAGAACCGTCTTTTCGAAGGTTCCTCCGCACGCCTCTCATGTATATCGTTTGCAGGTTGCTCGGGACTACTTATCGACAGCAACGCCTGAGGGTCAAGATCACGGGTAGTGAGGGTGACCAAGTACACGAAGTAGTGTTGGCTGGCCTTGACCTTAAGTCTCCCGACTCCGACGTAGAAAAAGCTCGATTAGAGGAGGTGGCCGAAGCCGCTCTGAGAGAAGCGAGGCGCCGCCCCAAGACAGAAGTATGCACAAGCTCCGTGCGGTCGGAATGGTTGAAAGTCATTGCTCGTGTTGCGCTGCAGCAACTCAATAAACGGGAACGGGGATACTACGTCCGCTTTGACCACTGGGGTAGCATCGGGCTCCTCTTGACCGCTCTTTGGACAGCGCTTGTGTGCTTTGCGTGTTACAAGCTCCGGGATCTTCTGCCGACACCTACATCATTCTGGAACGAGATTAGGTTGTGGGCTCACGCGGGATACGCGGTCAGCCTGTCAGTCCTTTTTTTTGGCGCGTGGCTCCTTGAGGTTTTCCACCGGTTACTGGGCTTCACAATATGCAACGCCACGATGATCCGGCATATGGTTGCCGCCGGTGTTACCACGAGCCGAAAGCCGTTGCCCGCTTTGCTCTGGCTACTCGGCTTACCATTGAGAGCTTTCGGAGCATCGGAGTTCTTTCGCCACAGCCTAGGGGTTTCCTGGGTTCTCGAAAAGATAGAGTATAAAGGCATCCACGTCAGGTTCTTTACAGCAACGGATGACCCAGCGGCAGTCCTGGCGGATATTGATGAATATCTTCAGCAAGCACAACTGAGTGACCACGATGGCCGGTTCATGGTTCCCAAGAGAAGTCGAGATCGGAGTCGTCCGTCTGTATTCATGGTGTTCTTGGTCGATAACCTTGAGCACGTCGTGGACCTGAGGGCACGGGAGCGTGCCATGCTGTTAATTGAAGAATTCTGCCATCTGCTTGATGGCTTCGAGCTATGCTACTCAAGCATTCGTATCAAGACCTTTATCCGAACCGACCTCGCAGCATCTGCGACTTTTTCTGACCGTACACAGATGGCGTGTCGTTTCGATCATGTGAGATGGCGACGCGATGAAGACCTCGAGGATATTCTTAAGCGGCGGCTCAAGAAAGAATGGAGAGATAAAGAACTGATCGCAATTATCCGAGGAACTCGTGTCGATGAAATCCTGACAAGAGCGGCTGAAACGTTGCCAGGACTTTGTGAAGCTGCGACCGAGCTCGAGGATGCGTGGGAGTTGTTGAAGACTTACCTGCGTGATGCCTTCAACAGTGTCGAACCACGCTTCATTATTAGATGGGCCAACAGCGCCATTGATTGGGCGAAGGCAGGGCCCGCAGAAAAGAACTATAGGGCAGAGGTCACCCCGGACACCTTCATCAAGGGGGTAGTTGATCTGCAGAGGTACGTTCTTGACGAGATGAGCAATGACTACTGGTACATCTGGCCACAAATCCAAGAATTAGCTGAAACAGTATCGCGCGAGGGCTCATGTAGTCGGGCAGTTTTGATAAACGCTCTAGGCAGATTATTGGCCTCGTGCGAGGGAAGCCAGAGCAAAGATGGAAACGAGAAGCGGGATTTGGACGAGCTTCAGGAACGGTTCAAAGCGCGGGCTGAATCGGAGATAAGACGCCTGCATTACCATGGGTTACTGACAACGCCCAAAAGCAATGATAAAATGAGGGAACCTATCGAAGCCGCTCGGACGCTATACGTTCCGTATTTCTTGCGAGACGTGTTTCTAATGATAGCTCCGGGGCGAGCAGCAAGTTAGTAGATTAGGGATGGAGACACAATCGTGACCCAGACTGGCAGTGTCCTTTGCAACCTCCGACTCGGGGATCCGATCGGGGGCGAGAGTTCTTTGCCGAGGTGTCATCTTGGTCTTCTGAGTATAGCTGCATACGCCAAGACAAAGGGGATAAACGTAGACGTGGTTGACGCAGATGTCGAGCCCCTTCACGACCGCGAGGTGTTCCGGCGACTTGTACATCTGCGACCCAGTCTTGTGGGTTTCGCCACAACTCAGGCAACGGTAAGACGTGCTGTAACCCTAGCGGTTGAAGTCAAAAAGGTACGCCCGTCAACCATAATAATCTTCGGTGGCGAGCAAGCGACTTTCACGGCAGAACGGCTGCTTGGTGAGTGTCAAGCCCTCGATGCGGTACTGTCCGGCGAGGGCGAGCTCTCATTTGTGCAGTTGGTAAAGCAACTTTCGTCGATGAAAGTCGACTTCAACCTGATACCTGGAGCAATCTATCGCGCGGGTGGAAATACCAAGCACAATCTGTCCACTTGTGTGTCCGATCTGGATTCCCTGCCGTGGATTGGCCCTCTCCAGGCCGTTGAGGGCCGACCTGTGGCGCTAATCACGAGCCGCGGGTGTCGCGGAGCATGCTCTTTCTGTTCCACGCCCCGCTTCAACAGAGCATGCAGACGTCCGGCCTGGCGGGGCAGAAGCCCTGAGTCTGTTCTTGATGAGATAGCCGCCGTAGCGTCCCTTTCGCCGAAAGCCTCT
>Ga0180433_10006635_pt1 | contig 15082 bp, 25 predicted proteins | sample SS_ome_8_FD_132980 | JGI IMG/M metagenome (GOLD analysis project Ga0180433, IMG submission 132980) | Hypersaline lake sediment archaeal communities from the Salton Sea, California, USA - SS_1_D_1 metaG | ecosystem: Environmental > Aquatic > Non-marine Saline and Alkaline > Hypersaline >... | reverse complement strand
TACAAAAATGCTCTCCGTTGCAACAATGAACAGTATCATCTGGCTTTAATAATTCACTGCAATTTGAGCAGTTTCTAACTTCTTTCCCGCATTCATTACAAATAAGCTTCATTGTTTTCCCTCTTTTTCTTTGGTCTTGCTATTGGAAACACCTTACCCTCAGTACTCACGAAAATCCCTCGATTACGAATATACAAGCGCACGCGCCTACCACAATGAGGACACGTTATCACATCAATCCTCGGCTTGCCATCAATACTCTTAAAACTCAAGGAGAAACACCCTCCCCGAGAAAATCAATGATGCTCTCACCAATAAAACAATCCGGCGCAACATACTCGCGAAACCTTGTTTTCCCCGCCAAGTCAACAAACGCTCTTAACTCACCCAAGTCACTGCAAGCATAACAAAAACCTTCACGACTAAACTTCAAAGCCAAGTCATGCGCGCCACGCTTGTTATCACCAACAAACAAAACCAGTTTCTTCCCTGCCAGCAAACACTCGAAAATCCTGCCCGCGCCATCCGTTGAAACCACAATCCTCGCCCGATCATACAACTCGCTCAAATCACCCGTGAAACCAAAGCCCTCGCAATTAACCGGCCTGTAAGAACCACTGCCATACTGGATTATGACTTCCTCGCCAACCAAACCAGCAACCTCATCCATTTTCTCCACGAGCAAATCATTCCCGCCATCACCAGTACCAACCAAAACTAAAATCGTTTCATCCACTCCTTCAGCTTGCCCATTACTTCAGGATTACGCTTCAACCACTCGTACACCACGCAACCAACAACAGTCTCGAAATCACACACCAACCCCATGGGCTTAATCAAGCACCTGTGTTCAGTGCAATTCCCCTCATACGGGTAATGCTCGCTATACCTAGCGAAAGGACAATCAAATTCTTTTCCTGTCAAACAACCCGCCCCCACGGTAAACCATGCCAGCAGGAACATCACGCAACACCAAGCTCCCGCACCCAACCAAGGCATTCCGGCCCACGGTAACCCCGCACAAAACAGTGCTGTTCGCTCCAATACTAGCTCCATCCTCGATTACCGTCTTCGTTACCTTCCAATTATCATCGCTCGCGCTCGGATACAAATCGTTCGTAAAGCAAACGTGCGGGCCAATAAACACTCCACGGCCAATCTCAACTCCTTCCGGGATGAACGCGCCCGCCTCGATTTTACTGTCATCGCCCACTTTCACGTTCCGGCCTATCTCAACAAAGCTTGCTATCCGGCAGTTACCGCCGATTTCACAATCGTATAAGTTGCAGTGGTTCCACACGATCGTTCCCTTCCCTATCCTCGCGTTTTTCAGCGTGCAATAATTCCCTGTTTTCAATCAATCACCTTCTCGTAAACACCCAGCAAACGCTTGGCAGCCGCATCCAAACCCGCGTTCTCGACAACCCACTTCCTTGTCATGTACGGGTGGTCCAAAACACGCAACCCACAAGCCGCTGCCTCTAACGCGCTGACGCTGACCAGCCTCGGGTTCAAGCTCTTGCCAGGGAAAACTCTTGCCTCCCTGAACTGATTCAATAAATACGGGACTTGATTATGAGGAATCCACGGGCCTTTAGAACCACGACCCCACTCCAGTACTCCATCACGCTTCTTTATTTCTGGCATCGGCCTGAACACGCTCGTGTCCACGCAACCCAAGAAATGCTCTCCCTCTGGAATCCAGTAATTCAAGTCAATAGTCGATAGCAAATTCACGTCCGCGCGACCCCTCAAAAACTTTTTCACTGGCCAGCCCGCAAAATAATTCCTTGCATCACTCCCATGCCAATGCAAAACCAAGTGCCTTCCCTTAAAAGCAAAACGAGTCTTCCACAAGTGGAACGGGTAACTCAAGTGAACCACGTCATAATCATCATAGAAAACCAAGTCGGTTGGCCGGTCAGGACACCTCAAGCTCCTTTGCACGTAACTCACTGTCGCTCCAAGCCCCTCTAATCCTTTGGCCAAGCCAGCCGCGACGTTAGAACAATCACCAACGAACAAAACCTTTAGCTCATTAACCCTCATTCACCTCGCCCTCCTATTCCAATTCCTGACAGCAACACCACGACTCAAATACAAACGCTTGCTATCGTGAACAAAACCCCTGCAAGAAACACTCCAGCATCCCACGACAAAACGCTTTTGGAACGCGCTACCATGAACCTTCCAAAACACTTCCTTGACAACCGCTTCAGCACCGCAAAACGGGCAAGGCTTCAATTCACTCATCAGCAACTCCCTCCCTTTCCACATAATCACACTCCCTGCAATAAACCCCCTGCTCGGTCACGACCAAGCAAGGCCGCTTGCACTTAGGGCACACAAACACTTTCTCAACGTTTTCTTCCACTAACTCGCCCTCCTAGGCTACCAGCACGATAAGCGAAAGACCGAACCTTGCGAACGCGCTTGAAAAACTGGCTTATAGAATAATTTTCCCTACACTCCGGGCAGACCGTGACAGTGATAGCATTAGGCTTCAAGCAAACCGTTTTGTTCCAGCGAGGAATCCCCCTTTCATCATATCGCCTGCGCCCGCAAAACACACACTCATCAACAGAAATCACTGAAACCACTCCCGCGAAACACCCATCCAATCAAAAAACAAGCGAGCAATCAAACCACAAGCAAATCCAACTCCAATCAAAACAACCGGCTCAAACTTCTCGAAAAACAATCCAAAGTCCATCGCAATCAATTATGGAAAAACAACAATATAAATGTTACACTCTTAACAAAAAAGTAACACCTCTCACGAAGCAAAAACGGAAACAAAGGCAAAACAAAACACACCACAACACAAAAAAGTAACATTTATATACACAAACAACGTTAAAGTAACATAATGGGCAGCAAAACAGACCAACTAACAAAACAAGAATACGAAAAACTCATTCAAACCGCACCAGACATCAAAACCAAGCTAATCATAGCACTAGCAGGAGAAGCCGGGATGAGAGCAGGAGAAATCGCTCACATGACAAGAGACTGGATCGACTTCCAAGACAAAAAAATCAGGATCCCCAGAAAACAAGAACAATGGATGCCAAAAACCAAGAACAGCGCCAGGACCATCCCATACCGCCACAACCCAAGACTAGAAGAACTCCTCGCAAAATACTTCACAATAGAAAACACAATCAATCTAACCCGACAATCAATAACCAGAATCACCAAACAAACCGCGAGAAAAGCCGGGATCACACACAACGTCTACCCCCACGCGCTCAGAAGCACAGCCGCGCAAAGATACGCAGACGCAGGACTCGAAACACAACACCTGAGAAACATCATGGGATGGGCCCAACTCGTGACAGCCGAAGCATACATCAGATCATCAGGCAGAAAAACCGAGCAAGCACTAATGAACCTCAAACAACAAGGAATGATATGATACTCACCAAGGGACCGGGAAAGGAACTAATTTAACCTCCAAACCACTCAAGCAAAAAAATCCTTTCCAGGGATAAAAACTAGCCAGTCAAAAGATGCATAACACCGCCTTTCCCGATCCCAACAACAAAAAAAAACAAAAGGAGGTAAAATAAAATGCCAGACAGAGACGGAAAAGGCCCGAGAAAACGCAGTCCACTCCCAAGCAAGCCAAAAGGCGGGCGCAGAAAAGGAAACTGCTAACAACCACCAAAAAACCCAATACCTTTAAATACTAGTGTTACTTATTCAATGATAGAGTAACATGGAGGTATTGAAAATGAAAAACAACGAACACCTACGCGGATGGCTAGTACAACTAATGCTCGACGGAATCACGCCCCCAACCCAATACACGACAATCAAAGAATGGAACGACGCAGAACAAGCCAAACAAGAACTAGAAAAAATACCGCTAATATAAAAAAAACCCGGGAAAGCCCTCACAGGCCTTCCCGCCTCCCCCCACAAACTAAAACCATCAAGCCGTGCGATTAGCTTGATCAACATTCTTCATCAAAGGCATCCCATTATCCCCCACAGGAACATACAACACGCTACTATGCTCCTTCAAACTCTGAATCCAATACCACGTCAAATACTCCGAGGTCAAAGACTCATCAATCGTCCGCTGAGAATCACGAATCCCCTCAGCCTCAATCCGCTTCCTATCAGCCTCCAAAGACTCCTTCTCTATCACAAACTCCATTTTCTTAGCCTCCTGCTCAGCCTCAAGCTTAACCTCAATAGCATCCTTTACCTTATCAGGCAAAACCACATTCCTCAAAGAAACACTCTCAATCAAAATCGGTCTGCCAGAAAGCTTCTCGCGCAAACCATCCAAAATCTCACGTGAAATCAACTCCCTAGAACCCTGACTATAAACCTGTTGAGCAGAATAACCAGAAACAATCGTCCTGATTACCTCACGAGACTTCGGCCTAATCAAAACCTCATCATACGTAGGACCCACAGTCTTATGTATCTCACTAGCCCGCGCTGCATCCAACCGATAATACACAGTCAAGTCCAAGTCAACAGTCAAACCTTCAATAGTCAAAACCTGGATAGAATCAGCCTGACTCTTCACGCCCTCACCAATAATAGACGACATCGTATAATCCTGAGTTCTAACCGAATACATCACAACAGATTCCCAAGGAGCCTTCACATGAAAACCCTCGGAAAACTCATTATCCTTTACTCCACCCGCAAAAGAATAGATCACTCCAACATGACCCGCAGGCACCACAGTAAAACAAAGGCTCAAAACAAGCAACACTAAAAGCCCCACACAAAACAGTATAAGGTCTCGTTTTGCCCCTTTCCTCCTTTTTGAAACTTGTCTCGTCATATCTAAATCAATGTCTTTCAAATAAATCACCTTTCAAAAGAAACTCTATCATTAACATAAAAAAGCGTTGCAAAACCAGTCACCACGCTCATCCCAAAATACAAGAACAACTCAGGCCAAAACTCACCATACTCATTAACCGTCACAACATTAGCCCTCACACTCTCATCCACGCGAATATTACGATAATCCAACTCCTCCTGGCCCATACAACCAAAACCAAGCAACGCCTGAACCCCAAGCAAAGCCACACACGCGCCAAAACCAATCATCAGCGCAAGCAAAGTCAATTTATCATGCAATACCATGACAATATTTATGTAACACCAACTATATAAATGTTATTGCAAAACCATTAATTATTTATTACTGGTTATTCATAATACAAAACACCCCCCCCCCAAGAGGGAAAGGAGGGAAAAAACCATGACAACAGAAACACTACACACAGAAAAAACCACAGTAAAAAACGAAAACGGAACCATGTACATCCGAATACCACCCAGCTTCATCAAATACATGAAAATAGAAAAAAACACCCACCCAATCAACATAAGCATGGCCCGAGGCAAACACGGAAAATTCCTGTGGATCCAACCCACAGAACAGGAGGAATAAAAAATGGAAATCAACTGGTACATAGAAAAAATAACCGAAATACAAAACAACCTACAAGAAAAAGAACAAAACGAACGAACACACCTCACAACAGCCATCCTCGCGGAAATCGCGAAAGACCAGCGAATCAAGCAAATGAAAGAAGACCGCGAAAAACAAAGACAACTAAAACAACTAAACGACAACGCCCCACCAACAGCCAAGCAAAGCGAATGGCTCAAAAAATACGGTGAAAACCCAGACAACTACAAAACCAAACAAGAAGCCAGCCAAAAACTAGACGAACTATTCAACAAAAAGTGAGCAAAACCATGTACTACCCGAGAAAAGGCACAGCCACCGCCCTACCAGGCGGAGGAATAGCATGGATAAACACAGGATTTCCAAACAAGCTAGAAGAAGACAAAAAGTGCTCGTGCCTCCCTTCTCCCCCGGCAGAAAAAAAACAAAAACGAGGCAAAACAATGAAGGACAAATGCACGCAATGCAAAAAAGAAATAAACGCAGACCAAATCAGAGGACAACAAAAAGAGAACCAACAAATATACGCCCTCTGCCCCCAATGCTATAAAAAATTCCTAGAGGGGAAACAATGATACCCAGCCAACTCCAAAAACAAGTATACCGCTTCATCAAAGTAAAAAAAAACAGTAAACAACCACTAGAAAAAGACTGGGTAAAAACAAACAACTACCAACACAACAACCCCCAACTACAAAAACACATCAAACAAGGAGGCAACTACGGAGTCCTAGGAGGATACGGAAACCTAGTAATAATCGACTGCGACACCCCAGAACTAACAGAAAAAGTCCAACAACACCTACCAAAAACACTAACAATACAAACAGGATCAGGAGGCAAACACTACTACTACCACATCCCAGACCTAAACAAACCCATCAGACTACAAGACCACAACCACACCAACCTAGGAGACATACAAGGATACGGAAAACAAGTAGTAGGCCCAAACTCAATACACCCCAACGGAAACACATACCAAATACTAGAAAACCACCCCATAACAACAATCAAAAAAGAAAACATAAAACTCACATTCAAAGACTACATAAAAAACGGAACACAACACATACTAACACAATCAACAAGATACCAAGACACAGAAAACCTAAACATTCTAGACATAGCAAACACAACACAACTAACAAAACACGGAACCGAATACTACGGCCCACACCCAACACACGGAAGCACAGGAGGACAAAACTTCTGGATAAACCCACAAAAAAACGTATGGCACTGCTTCAGACACGACCACGGAGGCGGCCCCCTCGAACTCCTAGCAATACAAGAAGGAATAATAGAATGCGGAGACAAACTACGAGGCGACGCATTCAAAAAAACACTAGAAATAGCAAACAAAAAACACGGGCTAACAATCACAACAAAATACCAAAAAACAGTCCTACCCAAAGAACTAGAAAACAAAAAAAGAGACATACTAACAAAACTAGTAACAAAACACCGACAAGAAGCCACAGAAGAAATAGTCAAGCTAATCGAAAACAAAGAACACATATACACCATAAGAGATGACGAAAAATCAGAAGTATGGATATACGACAAAGGAATCTACAAGCCAAACGGAAAAACCTACATAAAAGAAACCATTAGAAACATACTAGACGAAGCATACACAACACACATCGCCAACGAAATACTAAACAAAATAGAAGCAGACACATACACAGAACCAAAAGAATTCTTCGACAACAACAACCCAAGCGAAATAATCGTAGAAAACGGAATCCTAAACCTAAACACAAGAGAACTAACACCATTCACACCAAACAAAATATACTTCAACAAACTACCAGTAAAATACAACCCAAACGCAAAAAGCCCAAACATAGACAAATTCTTTAATACAACACTAAAACACCCAAACCAAGACACACAACTAATCCACGAAATCTTTGGATTCACACTAAAAACCGAATACTTCATAGAAAAAGCAATACTCCTAGTAGGAACAGGAAGAAACGGAAAAAGCAAAACACTAGACCTAATCAAACACCTACTCGGCCCAGAAAACTGCGCGGCAACACCAATGCGCCTCCTAGAAAACAACGACTTCGCCCGTTCAACACTACTAAAAAAAATGGTAAACCTACCAGGCGAACTATCAAACAAAACACTACAAGACACAAGCACATTCAAAGACTTAACAGGAAGAAGCTACATAACCGCAGACAGAAAATTTAAAAACCCAGTAGAATTCGTAAATTACTCAAAACTAATATTCGCAGCAAACGAAATACCCCGAACAACAGACGTAAGCGACGCTTTCTTCATGCGATGGATAATAATAGAATACCCTAATCAATTCATCACAAAAGAAGAACTAGAAAGATTAGACCCACAAGAAAAACAAAACAAGAAAATAGCAGATCCAAACATAATAAAAAAAATAGCAACACCCGGAGAACTAAGCGGGCTACTAAACCACGCACTAGACGGACTAGACAGACTGGAAAAAAACAAAGACTTCTCATACAACAAAAGCATGGCAGAAATAAAAAAAATGTGGATGAGAAAAAGCAATAGCTTCAAAGCATTCCTAATGGACTGCATAGAAGAGGAATATGAATCAACAATATCAAAAAAAGAATTACAGCAAGCATACCACAAGTATTGCAGAAAACATAAACTGAAAAGTGTTGGAACAAGAACAATAAAAAATACTCTTGCGTACGAACATGGAGTTCTTGAAGAAAGATTAACTGATGAAACAAGAACAAGAGTATGGTCAGGCATCAAATTCAAGGAAAATTATTATAGTTCATATATGAATAACAAGGAAAATGGACAGGGTGGACAGGATGGACAGGGGTTTCAAAGTAGCTATAGAGAAAAAAGTTTGTATATAGGTTCAAATATGGTGTCCATCGCGTCCATCCTGTCCAAAATGTTAAAATTATTGCAGGACATGGAGGAGGAATTTGACGAGGTTGATTTTGATGTTTTTCGGGATCGTTGTTTGGATGTTGGAATTTCTCCGTTGGATTTCAATAATTGTCTTTTTTCTTTGGAGAGGGATGGTGTTGTTTATCGTCCGACTAAGGATGTCATTAGGCGTAATGTTAAGTAGTTTGTTGTAGTGTTTTTCTTTGCAGGAGATTGCTTGGTGTTTTATCCTGGTGGTTTGCTTTTATTTGTTTTTGTTTTGTGGGCTTGTTCTTTTGTTTTAAGGTGGGGGTTGTGTTTGGGTTGGTGTTTTATTGTTGTTTTCCCTACCTAAGAAAAAGATGCTTTGTTTTTGTTGTTGTTAGTGGGTTGAGGTATGGTGTGACCTCCACGACACCTAATTGTCTAAAGAGAACATACCTCCAACAACACACCCACTAACTTCTTTGTTTGTGTTTTTTGTTTTATTTAATTGTTGTGGGTTGTTGGGGTTGAGTTTAGTCGCTAGAGTCGGTTTGTGTCTTTTGTTGTAAGCACTTGTTTTACATCTCCTTACTTTTGTTGTAAAAAACTTTACAACAGTTTTTCATGATTTGTTGTAAAAAACTTTACAACAGTTTTCATATTGTGTCTTTTAGCTCTTGGTATGCGTGGTATGGTATGTTCCAAGTGCCGTTTATTTTTTTTCCTTTGATTTTGTCGGCTTCTATCCACCGGTATATGGTTGTTGGTGTCTTGTGGAATCTGTTTGCTACTTCTCTTATTGACAGCCAGTCTGTTTCTTGGTCTACCACGCCTTTTTTCCTGCGCTTGTATTCGTTCCATTGCGTGCCTTGTATTTTCGGGTAGTTGTCTCTGAATCGTGGGTCTGGCCATTCGTATTTCTTGGTTTTCGTGTTGACTGTGATCAGGGGTATTTGTGGTTTCGTGAACCACCATATCCACCCGCGTTTGACGACTCTGGCGATGCTTCTGACTCTGTGTTCTATGATGTATTTGTCGAGTAGGTTGAGGAAGTCGGGTGCGTTTATGGCTAGGAATAGGTTGTGTGCTCTGATGGTTGTTAGTAGCCTAATGACTTTTTTGTTTTCTTTTCTCATTGCGTCTCGTTTGAAGAGTAGGAGTGCTCCTTCGTCTAGCATGATGGCTTGGCCTGGTTTGCTGGTTTTGATTGCGTGCCTGAATTGGTCTTCTGTGAAGATTATTTGCTTGGGGTTGAATCCGGGGTCGACGGCTTTGCAGAGGTTCCAGGTGAAGGTGGTTTTGCCTGTTCCTTCGTAGCCGTCGGTGATGTGGACCCAGTCTAGGTCGTAGTCTATTATTGTTTTTTTGATTCCTTGTGCGTTGGCTTTTATGTATTTCATTTTATATCCACGGGGAGTCCTTCTTTCCATGCTTCTTCTGGTGGCATGGTGGCTTCTACTGGTATTTCTATTTTGGTGATGCCGAGTGTTTCGCAGGCGTCTTGGAGTTGGTGGTAGTAGTATGTGAATGCTTTGATGTTGGGGTTTGCTGGTGGCTGGGTGATTTTGTCGAGTTGTTGTTGGAGTTGTTGGTATTTTCCGTTTTCTGTGTTTTGGATGTATTTGATTTTGGGTCGGAGTAGTTCGTATAGGTGTAGGACGCTGTTCGCGAAGTTTTGTTTGTGGTTGATGCATGGTTGTTGGCGGTATTTGGTGAGGTTTATTGTGGCGTTGGTTCTAGCGTCGAGTATTTCGTCTTTTATTTTGGCCCATGCTGGTATCATCCTGTATTCGGTCATTTTTTTCTCCTTTGAAGAGTTCTTTTTTCACGAGGTTTCCTGTGTTGATGCTTATTTCGCCGATGCCGACCATTATTTTGGTGAGTTGGTTGTAGACTCGTTTCATGTCTCCTTTTGCGAGTGTGAGGGGGGGTTGTTGGTCTGTGTGGGTTGTGAGAGTGTTTTTGTCGGGTCCTTGTGTTTGCAGCGTGATTTTGATTGGTTTCATGGTGGTGTGCCTCCGTTTGTCAGGATTTGCCCGGTTGTTTTTTCTGCTAGTGTTTGTATTGGGCCTGCTAGGTTGATGAGTTGGTTTATTATTTGCTGGGTGTTTTGCATTGTGAGGAAGACGAGTAGGGCTGTGACTGCGGTGAGCCCGAGGATGGCGTAGATGTATTTTTTGTAGTTTTCGAAGGATTGGTCGGCTTCTTCGCGTCCTCTTTGTTTTTGGATGGCTAGGGCGACGCTTATTTGTCGTGGGTCTATTTCGCCTGGTGTCCATTCTTGTGTGTTGATTGCTGCTGCGCATCCTTCTTTTATGACTAGGCCTTGGACTTGGTTTTGTGGGTTGTAGTAGAGGCTTTCTGGTTGGTATTGGTATTCTTGTTCTTCTATTTTAATTGTTTTTTGGAGTGTGTCTGGGTTCGCGGCTATTTTTGTTTTGGTTTTGTCTGATCGGAAGTATTGTATTTCCATTATTGGCTTTCGTCGTTTTTTCGCGATCCATAGTTTGAGGCGGTATTTCAGGTCGTCTTTGACTAGGAGTATCGTGGCGATGTTGGTTGCGACGAGTATTATCGTGGTTAGTGCTTGTGTTAGGTTCATTTTTATCACGGTAGTAGTTTGTTTTTCTTGGTGGGGGCTGGGTTGGTGGTGGTTTGTTCTTGTTTCATGTGGTATCTGCTTGTCCTGGAGAGTTTTTGTGCGTCTCCGTGGTATGCTCTTCTGCTTGCGAGCATTGCGTCGTGTTCTATTGTTATGTTGTTTCTGGCTTGGAGTAGGGGTTTGATTTTCTCGGGGTTTTTCGTGGTTTGAGTGTAGTTGAGTATGATGCCGTCTAGGATGTTAATGAGTTCGATTGTCAGGTCGATTTTGCGGGTGTCTTTTCCTATGGCTAGGTTGGAGAGGACTAGGTTTTTCGTGACTAGGCCTTTGTTTCTTTTTTCGTTTGCGGGGGTGTACCAGTCGCGGTCTAGTTGAACGGGGTCTTGTGGGATGAAGTCTGGGTCTATTGGTTGGCCGCTGTATTGGTCTGTTTGTTGTTCGTCGTTTATTTCTATGTTTTCTTCGTTTTCCATGTTTATTCAGGCTCTTGTTTTTTTGTTGCTGTGGTGGCGGCCCATAGGATTAGGAATAGGCCTCCTAGGATTAGCGTGTAGTATGTGATTTGCATTGTGTATTCTGAGTTGTTGAGTGGGCTGGCGGTGGTGTTGGTGTATTGGTTGTTGCAGGTTGTGTAGGTGTATGTTGTGTCCACGCTGTCGCATTCTCTTTCTTCGAAGGTGCAGTTGCAGGTGCAGCCGCTTGTTTCAGTGCATTTTTCGTCTCCTCCGTATATGTAGAGTTGTTCGCAGGTCCAGTCGGGCGTGCCGCTGCATTGTCCGCTCCAAGTGCAGCCGGGTATGTCTAGGCATTGTTGGTTGTCGTATGCTGAGCAGCTGTTTTGTTCTGGCGTGCCACTGCAGTTTTCTACGAGGATGCTGCAATTCCAGTATTGGCTTGTTTCGTTTGTTGTTGCTATGCAGGGCACGCCTGTTTGTATTTGGAGTCCGTTGCTTGCTATGATGAGTCCGGTTGCGAGTAGGAGTAGTCCGCTTATGACTAGGGGCATGACTGGGCTTTTGTTGATTGCTTGGAGTAGTATTGCGGCTATGAAGAATGTTGTTGCAATGCCTGTTAGCATTAGTGTTATCTCGAATAACATTTTGGTTCACTTGTTTTTTTAGCTGGGCGACGTTCCCGGTTTTTGGCGCGGGGGTCGCCCAGTTTTTTTTTGGAACTGCGTGGATTTTATCTCATTGCTATCCAGCCTATGGCGAGAACGAGGCCGCCAATGGCCAGTAGTATTGGAATGTTTTCCGTTACCGTGTACAATGTTCCGGTTCCGCCTCCGAAGTTGGCGTCGGTTATCACGTCGTTCACGATTATGACTCCGACCACGAGGAGGACCATTGCAATGACTGTTCCCAGTATTGCGCCTACGTCCACTTATATCACCTCATTGCAATCCAACCGACTGCGAGCACTAGTCCACCGACTGCCATGAGTATTGGGATGTTTTCAGTCACTGTATCTAGTGTTCCGCCGAAGGCTGCGTCAGCTATCACGTCGTTTACGATTACGACACCGACAACTAAGACCACAAGGGCGATTATTGTTCCTATTACGGTTCCAATGTCCATTTTATTGTCACCGTTAAGTAATTTTGCGGTTGGGGTATTTAAGTTTTAATGCTTTGCAAAAACCTTCAATTTTGTTTTTTGTGCGTTTATATTGTGTTTATTTTGTGGGTTTGTTTAAATGCACTTTTTCGAGGCTTTGTTTTTGTAACTTTATACAAAAACTTAAATACTCTGGGTAAATAATTTATTGTTGGTGAGTTTTATCGCGGAAGCCGTTTCAATGAGCGAGTATTATGATAAGAAGATTAGCGAGAGCGGTATCCAGACTGGTTCTAGCGGCAACGAGATTGTTGAGATAAAAGCGTCTCAGGATTTTTTGTCGGGTCCTCAGGCGGGTCCTGAACCGTTTTCAAAGCGTAAGGTGAGGCGTTACCCTGCTGGGGAAGAAAGGTATGCTCCTGAGATAATGCAAGCCGAGGTAAGACAGGAAAGGCCTGGAATGGTTGTTTCGCAGGCAGAGTTGGTTGAGGTTGATGGTGGTTCGCGGCAGCCTATTGTTAGTAAGAGAGCAGAGCAGAGTTTTTTCACTGGCCGGACAACCGGTGACGTGGCTGGCTACAAGGATTTTGAGGGGGGTGTGAGCCAGTCACGTTTAGCAATGGATCAAGCACGCTTGGCTGAGTTGAGGGGTCGGATTGAGCGTAGTCAGGAGGATATGAAGAAGTTACAAGAACAAGTTGCTGCTGATCAGGAGGAGCTTGAGGTCTGGGGGAATCAGACTGTTTGGGGTGTGACGAAGGAGCAGAAGGCAGCTGATTTTAATGAGCTTCAGAAGAAGTTGAAGGAGAAGGAGCGCGAGCAGTTGCGGTTGGTTGACGCGTATTATCGTGAGGTTGATGTGGTTAAGGGGAAGGTTGAGGCTACGCCTGGCTTGGTTCTCGCGGGCGAGCAGGAGAAGGCGAAGGTGGATTTGGCTGGTGGTTTGCGGGAGGCTGCGGTTTCAATGCGTTTTGGCGGGCCTGGTCAGAAGACGCTTGAGCAGTTGCGTGAGGAGGAGAAGAGTGTTCCGCAGGAACCTTTGTTTGCTGTGCCTAGCGTGCCGTCGCTTGAGGCGGTGGACGTGCAGCAGTCTTTCACTGTTCCTCGTGGTGTTGAAACGAGGGGTTATCCTGGCTTGGAGTTTAAGCTTGAGAGTGTGTATGGCTTGCCTGGTAATGTGGAGTTAGGTTATTATGATTTTGTTCGTGGTCTTGGTTCTTGGACTGCTAAGGGGCAGGCTGAGACTAAGACGGTGACTTCTAAGATGGTTGCTGGCTTGGAGTCGACTGGGTTGAGTGTTCCTGTGGGTGCTCGCGTTGGTTCTGGTCGTGTTGTTGAGTGGAAGCCCGTGGCAAGTGTTTTCGGTCAGCCTGTTAAGTGGGGTTATGAGTATGTTAGTGGTTTGGTTTATGGTGTTCCCACGTTTGTTGCTGGTGTTCCTGGAGCTGCTAAAATGGCTTTGGACAGGCCGAAGGAAACAATTTTAGGTTCTGTTGGCGTGTATGCTGGCTTGGCTTCGTCTGTTGAGAAGAGGCCTGTGGAGTTCGCGAGCAAGGCTATTTTTGGCTTGGCTTTGTTTAAGGGCGTGTCTTGGGGGTTGGGTAAGGTTTCGGCTCCGAGTAGTTTGGAGCCTGGGTTGGCTTTCAAGGCTAAGTCTGGCTTTGAGTCTTTGGTTAAGGGGTGGAGGGAGCCTGGAGTGCCTAGCGTTGCCCCGGCCGTGTTGAAGCCTTCTTTGTCTGTTTCAAGTGCTTTGAAGAGTGGGGTTGGCAGGTTTTCGTTTAAGGTTGGTGCTTTCGAGCGTAAGGCTAGGGCTTTGTTTGATTCTACTGCTGGTTATGAGAAGCCTATAGTATATACTAAGGCTGAGGGGATTCCGGCGGGCTGGCCGGTTTACAAGACTACTTCTTTGTCTGACTTAAGAGAGTTTTTTAAGGGGCAGAGGTTTTTCACTGAGTTTGGCGTTAAACCAACGTTTGCCGAGCAGCAGGCTAGGTATGATCCTACTTACAGCGTGCCTGGTCGGTTGGTTGGAGAGCAGTTGTCTAGTCAGAAGTGGGTTGCTGGGATGAAGCCGCTTGAGTCTTTTGGCGTTAAGGATATTTGGAAGCCTTCTTTTTTGGGTGATACTCCTCCGGGTTTGGATGCTAGTCTTGGGAAGGCGGTTTTTCCTTCTGAGCCGTTTTACTCGGTGTTGAAACGTCCGGGTGAGGTAATCACGGCTGATAAATTAAACGTTCAAATGGTTTATGCTCCTAGTGATGCTCCTTTGTCTTATAAGCTTGGTGAGGTGCTTGCTCCTCTTTCGATTGGCGAGAGGGGTGCTGTTTCGCTGGTTCAAACACGGAAAGTGTCTTTCAAGCCTGTTACCACGTCTTTTGATTATGGTGGTTTTACTGGTAAGGCTTTATCGTTTGATGTTTCTTCTGGCCAGCTAAAACCTTTTTTCATTCCGCTGGACTTTGATAGTGTAGTTGACTTTAAGCAGGCAACCGGTTTGGTTGAGGAGACTGGGTTTAGGGAGGTTCAAGTTGTCTTGCCCACGATTGATTCTGCTAGGAGTTTTGATTGGAGTGTTCGCGCGCAGCCAGTGGTTGAAACTCG
>Ga0180433_10006634_pt1 | contig 15083 bp, 15 predicted proteins | sample SS_ome_8_FD_132980 | JGI IMG/M metagenome (GOLD analysis project Ga0180433, IMG submission 132980) | Hypersaline lake sediment archaeal communities from the Salton Sea, California, USA - SS_1_D_1 metaG | ecosystem: Environmental > Aquatic > Non-marine Saline and Alkaline > Hypersaline >... | reverse complement strand
GGCGAAGGTGGGCTTCATCCCAGGCTATACAAGTATGGGAACAATACAATCGTCCAGGTAGCATCGGGGCGCTTCGGCGTTCATCCTGAGTATCTTGATGCGGCCAGGGTGGTTGAGATCAAGATCGGACAGGGGGCCAAGCCGGGCATAGGTGGGCACCTCCCGGGTGAGAAGGTAAGCGCCGAGGTATCCCTGACCCGAATGATTCCCAAAGGGACAGACGCCTTATCCCCGGCACCACAGCACGATATTTATTCGATTGAGGACCTGGCACAGCTTGTCTACGCCCTCAAAGAGGCGACGAACTATACCAAGCCGGTATCGGTCAAGATAGCCGCTGTCCATAACTCGGCGGCCATTGCCAGCGGCATGGTGCGAGCTGGGGCTGACATCATAGTCCTCGATGGGCTGCGCGGGTCTACAGGTGCCGCGCCCAAGATAATCCGCGATAATGTTGGCATCCCTATAGAGATGGCTTTGGCCTCGGTAGATACACGCCTGAGACAGGAGAGCATCCGCAATCAGGCCTCGGTTGTGATCTCAGGTGGAATCAGGAACAGCGGCGACGTAGCCAAGGCGATAGCCCTTGGCGCTGATGCCGTCTATGTCGGAACCGCAGCTCTGGTCGCTCTGGGTTGCACCCTCTGTCAGCAATGCCATACTGGAAAATGTGCCTGGGGAATCTGCACTACTGACCTAGCCCTGACCAAGAGGATCAACCCCGACATCGGGGCCAGACGGTTGGCTAATTTGCTCCGCGGCTGGAGCCTGGAGCTCAAGGAAATACTGGGCGGCTTGGGTGTTAATGCCATAGAGAGCCTGCGGGGCAATCGCCTGCATCTGAGAGGTGTTGGGCTTACCGACACCGAGCTTGAAATTCTGGGAGTAAGGATGGCAGGAGACTGAGATGGCAAGGAACGTTCGTAAGAGAAAAGCCAATTCGGTGGCGAAAATTGACGCCGACGGCGTTTTCTATCGTGACCTCAACGCCAGACTGATGGACACGGTCTCCAATGGCACTAACAGGATTGTGCTCCAAAACGTCTACGGCCAGAGATATATCGGCACCGACCTGGACAAGCCGGTCGAGATTGAGATATTTGGCACTCCAGGCAATGACCTTGGGGCATTCATGAATGGGCCCCGGATTGTTGTTCGCGGCAACGCACAGGACGGGTGCGGAAACACGATGAACAACGGCGAAATAGTCGTTCACGGTCATGCCGGGGATATCACCGGTCTGTCAGCCCGGGGTGGAAAAATCTTTGTCCGAGAAGAAGTGGGCTACCGGGCTGGCATCCACATGAAGGAATATGGGGAGAAGAAGCCGGTGCTGGTCATCGGCGGCACCGCTCAGGACTTCCTCGGCGAGTATATGGCAGGTGGAATCCTGATACTTCTCGGCCTCAGTCTGAAACAAGGGGAGCGTCACAAAGCCAACTTCATTGGCACTGGGATGCATGGTGGTGTTATCTACTTGAGCGGCACCGTCGATGATTTCCAACTGGGTAAAGAAGTAGGCGTTGCCGAACTGGAGGAGGAGGATCGCCAGATTCTCAAGCAGTTTGTTGGCGAATTTGCGGCCCATTTTGGCTACGATGCCGATGAGATACTAGAACGCAAGTTCACCAAGCTGTTCCCCCTCTGGCTCAGACCTTATGGCCGACTCTATGCTTATTAAGTGCAGGAGTGGAACATGATCGGTCAAGAAACCCGAGAAGTTGAAAGGAAGACAATAGCAATTCTAAAAGTCTTGAGCGACTCCCAAGAGCCTCTGGGTGCCAGGGTTATCGCTCGTCGGCTGGGTGACCTCGGCATCGATCTGGGGGAGAGAGCGGTTAGGTACCACCTTAAGCTAATGGATGAACGAGGTCTTACTCGCGCTGCTGGGAGGAGGAATGGGAGGTCTATTACCCTAAGAGGGATTGAAGAAGCCAAGAGCGCCTTGGTTGGTGACAGGATAGGCTCAATAGTTGGTAGGATTGAGCTACTTGCATATCGAACCACTTTCGACCCAGAGAAACGCAATGGAGAGGTCCCTATCAATACAGCCATATTTCCCAAAGAGGAATTCGCCCGCGCCCTACACATTATGAAAGATGTCTTCAGCGCCGGCCTCTGTGTCAGTGAACTGGTAGCTGTGGCTGGTGAAGGAGAGAGATTGGGCGAAGTGATTGTGCCTCAGGGCAAGGTGGGTTTGGCTACGGTGTCAAGCATTACGACAAGCGGGGCTCTTTTCAAAGCTGGTATACCAGTGAGTTCCAGATTTGGAGGCATACTCCAGATCCGTGGCTATAGTCCGTTTCGCTTCGTTGAGCTAATAGAGTACGCTGGTTGTTCCCTTGACCCGCAGGAAATATTCGTTGCTAGCAAGATGACAAGTGTTGGAGAAGTAGCAAGGAGAGGTGAGGGTAAGATACTGGCTAACTTCCATGAATTTCTAGGCCCATCTAGGCCAGCAGTGGAGACCGCTATTGCGAAATTGAAGGAGGCTGGCCTCGGCGGCTTGGTTATTATGGGGGAGATGAGTGAGCCAGTATGCGAAGTTCCGGTTGGGCTAAACAAGATTGGGATGATACTTCAGAGTGGACTCAACCAGGTGGCAGCCGCTGTAGAGGTGGGGGTAGAGGTGGAGAATCATGCCATGAGCGGGCTAATCGAATACCGGAAACTAGTCAGCTTCTGGAATCTATGAATAGTCAACTGGAGGGCATAGCCGCTTGTCAAAAGTGCTCATTGTAGCCGACCAAACTCAGCAGATACGAGAGCTGAGCCTGGGGCTTGCTCAGCGCGGGTTCGCCTGCTCAATCATACCGTGCAGGGATGCGGCCATCGAGCAGGCCATGGAGAAAAAGCCAAATTTGACTCTCATAGCTATGGATGGCTCGCTAGCCAGCCCGGGCATGAGCAGCCTGCTTCAGGATATCACGGAGGAGTGCCAGCTACCGGTTATCGCTCTCCTATCCAGAGGGGCGCTTGACCGCCTTGATTCAAGCTTCGCTCTGGACGATTTCGTCGTCGAGCCGTGGGAAATAATCGAGGTGGCAGCAAGGATAGAGGGGGCCTTGCGGCGAAAGAGTCAAGTAGCCAGCAACGAAATAGTCGAGTGTGGCAACCTAGTGATAGACCTAGCCAAATGCGAGGTGACCATTGACGGTAGAAGATTGGCGCTCACTTTCAGAGAGTATGAGCTGCTCAAGTTCCTGGCAAGCAACAGCGGTCGGGTCTTCACCCGGGAAGCCATGTTGAACAGAGTCTGGGGCTATGACTACTACGGCGGTGACCGAACGGTGGACGTGCATATCCGGAGACTGAGGAGCAAGATCGAAGACCCCGATCATACCTATATAGAGACAGTGAGGAACATAGGCTACAGGTTCAGAGGGGAGACATAGGCCGGTGTGTGGGATTGTTGCCATCTACGGAGATAAGGCTAGCTATTGGGCATCACATCTGGATACCATGCTAAGCAGGTTGTCCCACCGCGGACCAGATGATCGAGGTGTCCATATCAGTAATAACATTGCACTGGGACAAACGAGGCTCTCTATAGTAGACGTGGCTGGTGGCAGGCAGCCAATATTCGCCGAGGATGGAGATAAATGCGTCATATGTAACGGCGAAATCTACAACCACCTGGCTTTGAGAAGTGACCTTGTGCAGCACCAGTTCCGCACCAATTCTGATAGCGAGGTAATTCTCCACCTGTTTGAGGAATTGGGTGAGGACTCTGTTTCTCAACTGGACGGGATGTTTGCCTTTGTTCTCCATGATGGGCAGGACATCCTCGTCGCTCGAGACCCATTGGGGATAAAGCCCCTCTATCAAGGGAGAAGAGACGGTTGCCTGTTCTTCGCCTCGGAGCTCAAGGCGCTGGACGGCGTGGTAGATAGTATCCAGGAATTCCCTCCTAGCCACTACTATCACTCCAAGCGGGGATTGGTTCAATACTATCGTTTTCCCCAAACTGAATGTGGGAATGGCGACGTAGATGAGATCTGCAAGACGCTACAAGAGAAGCTAAACCGAGCGGTGCAAAAGCGTTGGATGTCCGATGTGCCGCTGGGTTGCTTCCTCAGCGGCGGTATCGACAGCAGCCTGATAGCCGCCATATCAAAGCGAAACTTCGACCACCTAGATACTTTCTCTGTTGGCCTGGGAGAGGATGCCACCGACCTTCCATATGCCAGGACAGTCGCCAAATTCCTCGGGACCGACCACCACGAATACACCTATACCCGTAAAGAGGTCCTAGAGGCATTACCGGAGGTAATCTATCACCTCGAGTCATTTGACCCCGCGCTGGTGCGAAGTGCCATTCCCTGTTATTTCGTGTCCAGGCTGGCGAAGGACTATGTGAAGGTCATCCTTACCGGAGAAGGTTCGGATGAGGTATTTGCCGGCTACCACTACTTCAAGCGATATCGCAATAAGGACGAAGTGTATAAGGAATCGGTGAGGATCCTCACTGGCCTTCATAATTTAAACCTCCAGAGGGTTGATCGCTCCACTATGGCGCACTCAATAGAGGGAAGAGTGCCGTTTCTCGACGTTGATTTCGTGGAATATACCATGTCTATTGACCCGGAGTTAAAACTAGCCGGAAAGGGAAGGCGGATTGAGAAGTGGCTGTTACGGCACGCCTTCGCCGACTACCTCCCCGAGGAGGTCGTGTGGCGACCCAAGATGGAATTCTCCGCTGGCTGTGGCTCCGAGCGATTACTGACTGATTTTTTAGAAAACGAAATCACAGATGCTGAGCTTGAGCGAGAGAGGAGACGGCTTGATCCCGTCCAAATCTCGTCTAAAGAGGAGCTCTATTACTTCAGGATATTCCGCAGTCTATTCAGCACCGATGTAGATATCGAAGCCATTGGCAGGTGGAAAGGCGGTTTCGCCTCCGAAGGCTCAGACCAGTAGCATAGCCAAAGCCTTTTCTCAACCCGTAACAAAACCTTAACCTGGCTGTAATCTGTTGGAAACATCTAGGTGGTATCTTTGGACGGGAGGCAAAGATGGAGCGGATCTTGCGCAATGATATCTATCAGAAGCTAGACCTTTGGGCCAAGTTATCGCCGTCTATCCACCAACGCAAAAGTGTTGCCAACTGTAATCGGCCAGAGAAGGATAGCAATTATGAGCCAGAAGACGGCATTGAGGGGGCCACGGAGGACGGAAGGATGCTGGGCGATGTAGCCAAGGCGGCACAAGGTGTCCGCTAATCCCGGTGATACTGCCTGGATTCTAATTTCGGCAGCTCTAGTAATGCTGATGATGCCGGGTTTGGCCCTATTCTACGGCGGCATGGTGAGGCAGAAGAATGTGCTGTCTACCATCATGATGAGCTTCGTCCTTCTCGGTCTCGTCGGCATCCTCTGGGTGCTTTACGGCTACAGTTTAGGCTTTGGACCCGATATAGGTGGCGTTTTTGGGAACCTAGATTGGATTGGCCTTAGGAGCGTGGGGCAGGAGCCCTCTGGCATTTACGCCTCAACAGTCCCCCACCTGGCCTTTATGATGTTCCAGGCCATGTTTGCCATTATCACCGTGGCGCTCTGGACAGGAGGCGTAGTAGAAAGGATAAAATTCAGCGCTTTCCTGGTTCTTGCCGCCCTGTGGTTCACCTTAGTCTACTGTCCGGTGGTCCACTGGGTATGGGGCGACGGAGGTTGGCTCGCTGAGCTAGGCGTTCTCGATTTTGCTGGTGGTGCTGTGGTTCACATAAATGCTGGTATGTCGGCATTAGCTCTGGCGCTACTGCTTGGTGCTCGCAAGGGATTCAAAGAAAGGGAGCCTATGGAACCTCACAATATCCCCATGGTGGTGTTGGGCGCTGGTCTCCTCTGGTTTGGCTGGTTTGGCTTCAATGCTGGAAGTGCCCTCACTGCGGGAGAACTGGCCTCCAGTGCCTTCGTCGCCACCAACATTTCGGCAGCGGCTGCTGCCCTGACCTGGATGTTCTTGGGCTGGATCTATCGTCGTCCCTCTGCACTCGGCGTCGCTACCGGGGCGATAGCCGGGTTGGCGGCCATTACCCCAGCCGCTGGCTTCGTGGAGCCAATTGCCGCAATACCCATCGGGGTCATCGCCTCAGTTGTCTGCTACTATTGCATGCTACTGAGAATAAGGCGGGGTGTAGACGAGTCCTTAGATGTCTGGGCGGTACATGGAGTGGGAGGCATTTGGGGCGTTCTGGCCACCGGTCTTTTCGCCAGTGCTGCCGTGAACGCAGCCGGCGCCGACGGCCTATTTCTGGGCAACGCCGCGCAGTTCGCCAGGCAGATCGCTGGCGTCGCCGCTATTGGAGCCTTTGCCTTCGTTGCCACTTTCGGTTTGGGTAAATTGGTCGACGCAACTATGGGACTCAGGGTCAAAGAGGACGAAGAGATAGTGGGACTGGACATATCCCAACACGGGGAGAGAGCATATGGAGGCACCTTGCCATGAAGAAGATAGAAGCGATTATAAGGCCAGAAAAGCTGGAACTAGTAAGGAACGCCTTAGCTGAAATTGGCATATTGGGTATGACCATTGCCGAGGTCAGCGGCCGCGGCCGCCAAAGGGGCATTCCATTGCAATGGCGAGCCGGGGAATATAGGGTGGAGTTCTTGCCCAAATTGAAGGTCGAGATCGTAGTCCTCGACGAGGATGTGGGCAAAGCTCTGAACATCGTTGTCAGCAAAGCCAGGACGGGTGATAGAGGAGACGGCAAGATATTTGTCCTGCCGGTTGATAACGCGGTGCGCATAAGGACCGGCGATGAAGGCGAAAATGCAATCTAAATAAAAGGGAGGAAGGAAATGGTAGAAAAAAATAAGGAAGAGAGCAAGGAATATATTCTCAAGATGGCAAAGGAGCACGATGTAAAATTCATTCGGCTGTGGTTCAGCGATATACTGGGCATGCTCAAGAGCTTTGCCATCACCGTCGAGGAACTGGAAGGAGCCCTTGAGGATGGCATGGGCTTTGATGGTTCCTCTATTCAGGGTTTTGCCCGGATTGATGAGAGCGATATGGTGGCTCTGCCCGACCCCGATACTTTCCAGTTGCTTCCGTGGCGGCCCAGGGAGCACCGTGCCGTGGCCCGGATGTTCTGCGACATCTTGAAGCCCGGCCATGAACCTTTTGAAGGTGACCCCAGGTATGTTTTGAAGAGAAACCTGAAGCGGGCAGCGGACATGGGCTACACGTTCTACGTGGGGCCGGAGTTGGAGTACTTCTACTTCCAAGATTCGGAGGGGACCAAGCCACTGGATCAAGGGGGATACTTCGACCTAACGCCTCTGGATGTAGCCACTGATCTCAGGCGAGAGACGGTTCTAACCCTTGAGGAGATGGGCATCGGCGTGGAGTACTCTCATCATGAGGTTGCCGCTAGCCAGCATGAGATTGACATGAGGTACACTGATGCCCTGACCATGGCCGACAGCGTCATGACCTATCGCCTGGTGGTCAAGCAAATAGCCCTAGAGCATGGTGTTTACGCTACATTTATGCCAAAACCCATTTTCGGTATCAATGGCAGCGGCATGCATGTGCACCAGTCGCTGTTCAAAGGCGAACGGAACGCCTTCTTTGACAGAGATGATGAGTATCATCTGTCTAAGGCGGCTAAGTGCTATATAGCCGGGCTGCTCAAGCATGCTCCTGAAATCACGGCGGTAACTAACCAGTGGATCAATTCCTACAGGCGGCTGGTCCCTGGCTATGAGGCACCGGTTTACCTTTCTTGGGCGCGGCGGAACCGGGCCGACCTGATCAGGGTCCCCGAGTATAAGCCGGGGAAAGAAAATGCCACGAGGATAGAGTTCAGGTCGCCCGACCCTGCCTGCAATCCCTATCTCGCCTTCAGCGTGATGCTGGCTGCCGGGATGGAAGGAATTGAGAAAGAATACGAGGTGCCTGCGCCAATAGAAGAAAACGTGTATGAAATGACTGGGGAAGAGAGGGAGAAGAGGGGGATAGCGACCCTTCCTGCCAGCCTATGGGAAGCCATTCAGTTGACTGAGAAAAGCGAGCTGGTGCGGAAAGCGCTGGGTGAGCATGTTTTTAGCGCCTTCATCAAGAACAAGAAGATAGAGTGGGATAACTACCGTATCCAGGTAAGTGACTACGAACTGAAGAGATACCTGCCGATACTGTAGGTCGACTGTAGAATTAGGAGCAGGGCACAGCCGTCAGTTAAGTAGTCCGGTCTGAGGGAGAAAAGCATGCGTAGGCTGCGGATTGGTATGGGTCAGATCAATACCACTGTCGGCGATTTCAAGGGTAATACCGGGAAGATCCTGAAGACTATCTCGGAAGCTAGGTCCCTGGGCATTGATCTCATCACGTTTCCCGAGCTTGCCATTTGTGGTTACCCACCAGAGGACCTGCTGTTCAAGCCCAAGTTCATTGAGGCGAATCTCAGGGCCCTCGATCAGGTCGTCGCGCACTCTTCAGGCCTGACCATCATGGCAGGCTTTGTCGATGCCAAAGGCGACATCTACAACGCTGCTGCGGTCATCCATGATGGCAGGCTTGTTGGTGTGTATCATAAGATATATCTGCCCAACTACGGGGTCTTCGACGAGAATCGCTACTTTCAGGCGGGCAAGGAGTGCCCGGTTTATCTCGTAGCAGGCGTTGGCGTTGGCCTCAACATCTGCGAAGACATCTGGTACGAGGCTGGTCCAGCTACCGTTCAGGCCTGCTCTGGCGCTGAGGTCATAGTCAACATAAGTGCCTCGCCTTATCACCGCGCCAAACATAACTTTAGGCAGAGGATGCTGAGCACTCGGGCTTCGGAGAATGTGGCTATCATTGTTCACAATAACCTGGTCGGCGGGCAGGATGAGCTGGTCTTCGATGGCAACAGCATGGTGCTAAATGAGTTGGGACAGCTCATTGCTGGGGGCAAGCAGTTTGAGGAAGACCTGGTAGTAGCAGATCTTGATGTAGAGGCTGTCTTTCGGACACGTCTTCACGATCCCAGATGGAGAAAAGCGACGCTTTTATTGGAACAGCAAGAGTGGCACGTAACCAAAACAGTTGTGTCTGAAGAGCCATCTGCAGCACCCAAACCACCGCTGCTGCAAAGGGAACTTCAAGTGCGTGACCTTCCTGGTGAAGTTTACGAGGCGCTGGTACTGGGCACGCGCGACTATGTTCTCAAGAACGGGTTTGAGAAGGTAGTAATTGGCCTCTCTGGAGGGATAGATTCAAGCTTAGTGGCAGCAATTGCAGTGGATGCCTTGGGGCCGTCAAACGTGGTTGGGATGGCGATGCCTTCGAGATACTCCTCAGCCGGCAGCATATCAGATGCTGAGTCGCTGGCTAAGAACTTGGGCATCAAGCTCATCACTATCCCCATTGATATGGTCTTCCGGGCGTACCTGGAGGTGCTGGCTGAAGCTTTTACGGGAACCGAGCCCAACGTGGCTGAGGAAAACCTGCAGGCAAGGATCCGGGGCAATCTGCTCATGGCTTTGTCCAACAAGTTTGGCTGGCTGGTTCTCACCACGGGCAATAAGAGCGAGATGGCGACCGGCTACGCCACGCTATATGGTGACATGGCAGGAGGATTTGCGGTGATAAAAGACGTGCCTAAGACTCTGGTCTACGAACTCGCGAGGTACCGAAACGATATGGGTGGTTCGGAACTGATACCCTCTGCTATCATAAGTAAGATCCCATCAGCCGAACTCAGGCCAGAGCAAAAGGATACTGACAGCTTACCTCCGTATGACCTCCTCGACCCTGTACTAACTGCATACGTCGAGGAGGACAAAAGCGTTGAGCAGATTACTGCCTTGGGAATTGATGAGGAGGTGGTTAAGCGGGCTGCACGCTTGGTGGACAATAGCGAGTACAAGCGCCGCCAAGCACCACCAGGGATCAAGATAACCCCAAGAGCCTTCGGTCGGGACAGAAGGCTGCCGATAACGAATCGGTTCAAGGGATGTTAGGTCCAGCTGCAAACATAGGCTCGCCAGAGCCCGAGCGCATTCCACCTCTTGTTAGAGCACGGTGCCAGACTATCCAACCCCAGTGACGAGGTGATATAATGGCATCAGTCTTCTTTGGACCGCTGAAAGAGGTTAGCATGGTACAAGGTGCCGGTTCGGATACGGAGAGGAAGATAATAACCATCCTAAAGGTTCTAAGCGAGTCATCTGAGCCACTAGGCTCGATCACCATCGCTCGTGAGCTTGAGCACCGCGGGATTTTCCTGAGCGAGCGGGCGGTCAGATACCATTTGAGAATAACGGACGAGAGGGGCTATACTCAGCCTTTGGGTCGGGACGGCAGAATGATCACGCCGCAGGGGCTTGAGGAACTGAGTATGGCACTAGCACCTGAGCAGGTGGGCTTTGTTCTTGAGAAATTGGAACTGCTGGCTTTTAACACAACGTTTGACCCCCAGAAACGTACTGGCCGACTCCCGATAAACACTTCACTATTTGACAAGGACAGATTCCCTCAAGCCCTGATGGCTATGAGAGATGTATTCAAGGCCGGGCTGTGTGTGAGTGAACTGGTAGCAACGGCATCGGAGGGTGAGCGGCTTGGCGATGTAGTTATACCAGGCGGGAAAATAGGCTTTGCCACAGTTTGCAGTGTGGTCATAAATGGGGTATTGCTGAAGTCGGGTGTCCCAATGGAATCGATATTTGGGGGAGTGCTTGAAGTTAGGGACTTAAAGCCAAGGCGCTTCGTAGCCATCATCAACTATGATGGCACATCTCTGGATCCGTCCGAGCAATACATCCTTGCCGGGATGACCAGCGTTGGCGACGCAGCTCGGACAGGCAACGGCAAGATACTGGCCAATTTTCGTGGAATCCCAGCGCCATCGAGGTCAATCGCCGAGGAGGTTATTGCAAGGCTCAAGGAAGCTGGTATCGGGGGAGTGTATGTATTGGGCAATGTCAGCGAGCCTGTGTGCCAGATTACAGTGGGTCTCAATCGAGTGGGTTTGGTCCTTCTCGGCGGTCTTAATCCCGTGGCCGCTGCCGTGGAGGCGGGAGTCTACGCGGGGAATGTGGCTGAGAGTGGAATGATAGATTTCGGACAGTTGGTGAGCGTGTGGCAACTGTAGGTTGAACATCCTGTCTGTAGACGAAAACCCGCAGGGGACAGTGTCCCAGATTCATCCTTCATGAACAACGCATCGCCAGTGTTTCGCCCCCTTCCCAGGTTGACCCGACTAGATTTCGTCACCCTTCAGAATTCTCACCGAGTTCCGAGCATGATTTCATCACTCTCAAGAGCGCCTGCAATGAACTGAACAAAACATCGTTTCGTTCAACGCCGTTCAGGGCCAGCTGTAAATCCGACTGCTGAAACAAGAGCGAGGCTGAACTATGTGTCCGGCCTCGCTGCCATCCAAACGATCTTCGAACTCATTGGTCAATAGACCAACGCGAAAGTCTTCCTGAAAGTTTTACCTTTTGTCTACGATGGTGGGCCTAAGTGGAGAGTACAAAGAACTTTTAGCCTTGCCACCTCGCCGTCACGATTCAAAGACACGATTGTGACACCAATAAGCGCAGGGCAATGGACTAGTTGGCTGACAGCTTGGTTTCTGGGTGTGGTTCAACAAAACGTTAGATTGCTGGCTCAGATCCGTTGGTGCTATCTTGACTAGTGGAGAACATTGGCGTAGGGTATGAGAGGGTTTCTAAAATCTGAGGCCCTAGCGGGAGTACATTGCTTGGGCACTGAGGAGAACTAAATATGGCGAACTCCGAGATAGTCGAAGGCTTGAGGACATGTGAGTTGTTTGCCGGACTAGATGACCAGGAAGTAGAGGGGTTAGCTGCCTTGCTGGCTGGTTCATGTCAGTTAGAAGCTTACCAAGCGGGTGATACCATATTCGTTCAAGGTGAGCATAGTGCAAGACTATACGTAGTCGCAGAGGGTCAGGTACTACTGCGAAGGACTTTTTACATGGGAGACCGAACGGCAACGACGCCGGTTGCCCTTCTGGGAAGGGGCAGGGCTATGGGCTGGACCGCATTGCTGTATGGACCTCGCTATGCGACGGCATTAGCCATTTGCCAGAAGCCGACCCGAGTCATATCTGTGGAAGGCACCGCCCTTCGTTCAGTTTTGGAGAAGGAGCCAAGCATGGGCTTTAGAGTAATGGAACGGCTCGCCTGTATGCTGGGGGATAGACTTCGGGCCGCATATAGTGCCATGGAAACGCATCTCTAGTTTGACAGTCGCCGCTCTGAGATCGCCTGAATAGGAGAATTCAGCACCCTATTGAACAAAACATCGAATTGTCGGGTGACGCTCCGCCATAAAGTGCGACAGCCGCGACATAGACACGTGGCCCGCACCATTATCTAAGCTCTCTTATCTGTTCCAACCACGAGTTAAGCTCATCATAGAACGCCAGTGATTTTTCGTCAGGCAAGGCGCGCTGAAGATATGCTTCACTGGGATGGTATAGCTGTCCTTCCTCGCAAGGATTCATAGGAAGCAAAGTGTTACTGATGCCATCCCATTTCTCGTTCACAGGGAGGCCTAATCTTTTCAACGGCAGATCCAGCGTGGCATCGACGAGAACGAATTTCCCACCTACTTCCACCTTGCAAGCAAGATGATAGCTTGTGGGCAGCGCTTCAGCTAGCTTCTTAAGCCGAGGCGGATAATCGATTTCAAACTCATCCCATCTGAAGGGATAAACCACGTATAACACTACCATTTCAAGCCTTTGATACATATTACAGAGAAGGAAATGCTTAGGCGTGCACGAGCCCTTGCCAAGCTTTAGTATCTCTACATATCTTTGGGCATCGATGAGTTCGGGAATCACGGCGTAAGGTATGTCTCTTATCCTCTCATAAATGCTTACCCTCGCAGCCGTGGCATCCCTCCCTTGAGTCCATTCCCTGAATCTTTCCTCGATTAACTCAGTCATGACTATAGACCTGTTCTCCTGCCGTTCAAGACTAAATGGAGGCAGCTGGAACTGGGAAGCTGCCTAATCCGAGGCTGATACTCGCCGTTGCCCCCTATGCATGAGATAGCCGCTTACCTTCCGGCGAGTGCCAGATTGACTGCTGCTTCGGCATGGAGACGAGTTGTGTCGAACAGTGAAACACTTACATCGCCAGCACGGATAAGCAAAGCGAGCTCGGTGCATCCCAAGACAATGCCCTGAGCGCCTCGCCCCACCAGACTGCTGATGATCTTGTCACAAGTACGGCGTGAATGGGCTTTGACTTTTCCTTGGCAAAGCTCGTCGTAGATGATGCGATCGATGATAGCCTGTTCACCCTTTTCGGGCACAAGCACCTCGATGCCAAAGTGCTCCTCCAGTCTCGCTCGATAGAACGGCTCCTCCATAGTAAACCGTGTTCCCAGCAGCCCGATAGTGTGCAGGCCGCGCCGCCTGATTTCTTTGCCCACCACATCCGTGATATGGAGCAGTGGCAGGCCAGCTCTCTCCATCACCATATCTGCAACTTTATGCATGGTATTGGTGCACAGCACTAATAAGTCTGCGCCAGCCTCTTTCAGGGCAATGCCCCCTTCCCCAAGGGCGGCAGCCGCATCATCCCAGCGACCTTCCCGTTGCGCCCGCTCTATCTCAGCGAAATCAAGGCCATCAAGGATTAGACGGGCGGAGTGAGAACTACCCAGACTTTGGACAACCAGCTCATTGATGAGCCGGTAATACTCCAGTGAAGAGTGCCAGCTCATCCCTCCGATCAATCCGATCACTTTCATGAGCCCTCTTCCCCTTTTACGCCTCTATCGCTAGCCCTGCTCCGCATTCCAGGCATTCGTCAGCAAATAGGCGCTTTATCTCAGCCTTGTACTGGGTACAATGACAGGGGCATATTAGAGACAGACCTGTCAGGCGGTCAAAGTCACGGAAACCGTGAAACCCCCCGATAATGCCATAGACCTTCCCCCATCTTGAAGCAGCATCTATGATTTCTCCCACCCCAGGATGGGAGCACCCCGCTACCACAAATATCCCTCTTTCTGTTTTGAGCGCTAAGGACTGCTCTATGCCTTTAAGCTCGCCGGTAGAGAAGACCTCTTCAGAAATCTGAAGTGGTCCTGTAACCTTGGTCACTTTTCTTCCTGGGATTGTGCCCCTGAGCGATGCTGGAACATAAATCTCAGCGTCCTTGTTTAACTCTAAGATGCCCGAGAGACCTCCAGTATGATCCCCGTGAGCATGCGAGATTACGATTATCCCTATGCCCTTTGGGTCAATGCCTAATTCCCTCATATTGTGGAGCAATGTCGGACTGTCGGCTCCGGTATCAAACAAAATCGGTGGCGCACTTTTGGTTTCTATAAGAGATGAAAAACCCCAGCTTGCTTTTAGCCCCTCTTTGTTCACTTCATTATCATAAACAACTGTGACCTTCACTCTCTTGACCTCCCTTCAAAGTACATTTTCAGCTGCCTATGGAGAGAGCTCCTACCAAACATGTGCGTGGCAGTGGCCAATAGGATGGCTCCACGCTTCATACACAAAGCTGTCTATGGTCGGCAGTTCGACGGAAACAGTTGTTGGGACGCCATTGACAGAGCCATCCCAAAACAGCCCTTTTTCGGATTCCTCGAAATCATTGTCAATAAAGTCTAATTCAAGAGGTCTCAAGAGCCAAAAGAACGTAGCATGGTAGCTATTCCCACCTTCCCATACCGCACCGTGGATATCACACGTTAGGATGGTTGATTTTCTGCCTTCATTGAATTCGACGTTGGCATTGGGGGCATGCTCGCCTCCTTCGCCGCGTCTTGATAAATCGTTGATGAACTTTTCTATTTGTTTGGAGCTAAACTCGTCTTTATTTTCTAATAGCCTGGGCATTTCGTCCCCGCTCCAAAATGACTCATTTTGATAATGAAGGACTATCCCGTGTGCTTCGACTTTGATGATCCGCTCGGTTTCCCCCGTGATTGTAGTTGCTTGAGTGCAGCCAGACAAGATCGACACGCTTACAATCAGGGGAATAAGATAATTCCACCTCATCACAGCTGCCCTTCATTGGACGTAGTTCAATGACACTGGCTATTGTATCAAAAACAGCAAATGGGTTAAAGGAGCTGCTCTATTCTTGTGTCTT
>Ga0180433_10006632_pt1 | contig 15083 bp, 10 predicted proteins | sample SS_ome_8_FD_132980 | JGI IMG/M metagenome (GOLD analysis project Ga0180433, IMG submission 132980) | Hypersaline lake sediment archaeal communities from the Salton Sea, California, USA - SS_1_D_1 metaG | ecosystem: Environmental > Aquatic > Non-marine Saline and Alkaline > Hypersaline >... | reverse complement strand
CATTCGAGGCCACCAGGGTAAATTGAGGTGCATCCACCGATAGAAAGGTACAACCAAGTCAGACAGCATTACACCAGATTTGCCGATAGCGGAATAATCGCCCATTATGTCTCTGGCTATTTTGGCTGCTTGTTGTGCAGGATTGGTTATACCTTTGACAACAGCGGTATCCTTGACTGAGTATTTAATAATATCCACATCCTGAGCTTGCATTTCCATCAGACGCTCAAAAAGAGCATATCTGAGCCAGTCTTCACGACTTTCGCCAAGTACCTTTAAGGCATTGAATAACCGTTTCAGCTTATTCAAAAGCACCTCTGACGCTCCTGATAGTTCCGCACGTTCAATCTCTGGAATAAGTGCTTCCATGCTCTTAACGTCAGCACCGAGCCAACCTGAGCCGATAACACCATATTCCTGAGCTTTTCCGAACAGTTCCGGCTTGTTGCCTTTGTGAGTGTCAATAATCGCTTTCCAGTAGTTGACCAGATGTTTCGTTTTTAACGCAGTAGGCAAGGCGGTAAGGATTTTGTGAGCATCACCTGTAAAATTCGTCATATGGAACGGTATAGCGTACAGTGGGTTAAATAGAATGTTACGCTTGACAAAAGTATTAAAGCTCTTAATAGCGTTGTATAAGTCCGCATCGCTTACTGGTGCAGTCGGCATATCAAGCAGTTGTCGGGCGATTTCTTCACGAACCACAAAAGACCGCTTTTTGCCTACCGCAAGCATTTGACGTACCTTTGGACGCTCGCTTTCGGCTATCAAATCTTCAATAGCTGCTAAATTCTGCTCTACCAGTGCGGTTGCAAGGTCTTCGGTTACTCCGTGAGTTTTGTAATAGTATCGCCCTGGAAGGACAGTTACTTCTTTGAAGCCAGCCGGTACAGGCTGACCCTGTTTCCATTCAGGGTGTTCCTGTTTAAAGTGGTTGGCCTGTTCTTCTTTGAGAACCTTCGTTAAAAATCTCGATGTTCCAATGTCTCTGCGTACCTGTGCCCAGTGCTCGACCAGCCGTTCCAGAACGTCTGTAGAGTAGTCGAATCCACCTTTCCTCTGGCGAAGGTATGCTTTTCGTGGTTCAGACGGCTTGCGAGTGATACCGCCAAAGAAACTATCCTCAGCACGCAGATACTTGATTACCTTGTGCGGAAAATAAAAGTCTTTGGCCTGTTCAGTATTGAGCCAGCCTTCCTCGACAAGCATATCAGTAATTTCTTTGGTCGCTTGACGTATCCGGTCGTAAGACTCCCGAACGGTAGGATACTTCTGGTATAGCTCATCGGCTCTTGTCTTCATTGCCGTAATGTCATCAGTAGACAACTCTGGTGGAAGCTCAAGTCCGCTTTCGAGGTCTTCGTGCAAATCATCAGCTATCAGCTTCATCCGTACAGCCTGCATTCGGTTTCGAGCCTCTTTGCTCGTACCCTCAACCGGAGCTAATGCCCACTTCATTTTTTCAATAGCCGTGTCGTACGATATTTTAGGTACTTCCATAATATGACGGAACGCTTCTCGAATATCAGCGAAACTTGTTGTCTTGGGCAGGTCGGCAAGGAAATGGAATCCTTTTACGAATCCGGCCATACGCTTGGCCATATTCCGCAAAGGCCCGCCTCGATGCTGGTCATTGACATAGCCTTTGGTTCGTCTCAGGAAAGCATCAGCGTTCTTTGAGCCGGTGCTCATGTCTTCCTTAATAATAGCGGAAACTTGAGCGTTGGCCGCAGTTCTGGGACGACCACCAATGAAACCACCTTGTTTAGATGGTACGTCAACAGTAGGGTCTGTGTCTTCTGTTAATAAATTATCAAACACTTGTCTCAGTTCAGGTGATACCTCTATATTCAACGGCGACTGACCAGTAATAGCCTTATAAATGACTGTTAGCCAGTTTTTGAACTTCTGGAAGATGTCAGCCAGTTTGGAGTTAGGAGCTTTTCCTTCACGTAGATACCTTTCGAAACTTCTGGCAAACAGCTCCTCATTGTCAGTTGTCCAGTTACCGCCTCGCACACCAAACAGTCTTTCAACTGTCGCTTTATCCTTTGATGTGAGTTGCCTGCGGAAGATATGCCCCGTTTCATGTACAAGGCTGGATATATCAGCCGATTCAAAAGCATGGATGATAGCCTTGCCATCGGGCAAAAATTGAACAGCAGCTTTTTTGTCTTGAAATAAGGATTGTCCTTCCATCACAGCATCGGCCATAGAAGGAGTAATGGCAAGTGAATGAACGGATTCATAAGCAGCACTGGGATTGTGTTCTTTTAGTCCTGGTAGAGTGAGCACAGAGGATTCCACAGTCTTTCCGCCCCATTTTTTTGTATATTTGTTTACAAAGACAGGTAAGATTTTATCATAAAATCCCTTCATGCCTTCGCCGCCTATTTTAAGGCCTTCCTCTTTCAGGGATTTCCATCCATTATCACCAGCCGTTTTTTGTTGAATTCTTTCTGCGATTTCTTTGCCGACATAGTTGCTCAAATTGTCGCTGGTTACATTTTCCTGACGAAAAATTTCTTCCATTCCGCCATCAGTTTTCTTGCGGACGGACAGCAAACCTTTGGTCTCGTTATACGAAACTAAATCAGCTTGCTTGCTTAGGTCATACCTATCCGCTTGCTGTTCGCCGGTTGTCCATGCAATTTTATCGTAGCCATTTTCAACAGCATATCTCAGCATTCGCTTGAAGGCTAATTCGTGCCAGGTTTTCTTGAATGGGACATCTGGAACTCTGCGACCGTCCAATTGTATTAGCTGCATGATGTTACTATGTATTTCAGCTTGCCTTGCATAAGAGGACAGTAACATTGTCAGTTTTTTGTCCACTTCCATCGCATTCCGAGGCTTAAATTCACCCTCGTTAATATGCCCAATGGTTTTATAGTCGCCATCTACTTCCTGACTGCTGTCCCATACAGTGATTCCATTACCTTTAAAACCAAGACCTATGTTAGGATATTCAGCTTTGATAGTGCCCAAAATCTCATTAACTTGTTTTTGCTTTCGCTTTGACTGTTCTAATAATTTCTTGGATTCTCGATACCCCTTCTTCCTTCCTTCCTGATGCCAGTCTGACTGAATTTCTTCGATAAACAGTATCCGGCTATCATCAATATCCGTACGGTCGTCAAAACGAACATGAGCCAGGACATTGGATTCGTTCCAATGGGACGTTTGATATCGTTCAACAGTCAAGCTGTCTGGTTCTGTTAAGGAATGTAACTCTTTGACAAGAGTCTCCCTTTGTCTGTCCAGATTGGCAACTTCCTCTGGGTTATGTTCTTTTGACGGCCTGCGGACATGCTCCATAATCTCTGTCTCGATACCGTTTATCTTGTCAGCAAGTCGCTGGTAACGAGATTCTTTCCCCTTGGCAATCCTCCGCTTTGCTTCACTTTCCTCAGGTAATCTTAGCAACAACTCCCTGTAGCGTTTTCCGCCCGATAATGTGTATTGGGAAAATTTAGTATTCGTTGTACCGAAATCCAGTTCCTCTAACTGTTTTGTGTCGCCAATAGCGTTTTCTGCGTATTTGTAACCATCGTACAGTAGTTTATTGTCAGAGTTAAATATTCCCCAGTTATCAACGTTTTCGCTTTCCGACAATCTTTTTACTCGAACACCATCTTCGCTGCGATACTCAGTCTCGCTTATTTTCTTGAACTCACGTTCACCTTTTTTTACTTCCTGAATCCGGATATTGTGAGCTACCAGAGTTTCAAGTGCTTGCTGTTTTGTGATATTGCCAGTTATGTCATTTAAACCCGACCATTCCAATTCCTCTGTTTTGATACCTTGCTTGGCAATCCAGCCTTTGAATTGTACTTCGGTCATTTTGTTCGGCATTTTACTTTCGATTATTTGCCGGAGTTTAGAGTACCATACTGGAGAGGACGGCGACTTCTGGAATAGCATCTCGCCATCAGCATCAGCATCTCTACTGCTGGTTACGTCGGCTATATTATCCGTCAGCCACTGGTCGAGAGATTTGCCTTGTGTCTCGGCGTTAGCTTGCCAGAGTGCAAAGATGGAGTCTATTTGCTCATCCGAGACATTTTTGAAGTGAGACTTGAGCCTTTGGCGGATTAGTTGTTGCTGGTCTTGGATAACCTGTAATTGCGGTATTTTTGTGCCGCTGCGTTCAGCCCCCTCATTACTCGCTTGCCTGTCGGCGAAATAGAGTTCTGCTGAACCTGTGAGTTCTGGGTGTTTTCTGAGTTCTTCGCTTGTGATTTCATCTATCTGTTCCTTAACAACATCCAAATCATACGACTGAGCTTTAAGTTCGTCAAGGGAAATTTTTCTCGCATTTTTTCCTGTCTTGTTTTCCCATATTTCGATATTGATTTTATCGCCATATTTATCAGCAGCAGCAATCACATTCTCTTTAGCTGCAATATGAGTAGCTAAATGTATCTTGGGTTTAACAAAATGACCGCCTTCCTCGCTCCATCGAGGCCAGACTCCGTGTTCCCACGCATCGACAGGATGTCGGTAAACATAAACAATTTCTGGGGTATAACCGGCCTCAATCGCCTTGTCGATTTGTTCAAAAGCATATTCTTTACTGGTAAATGTCGAATCTACCTGTATAGCATAATCTTCGGTCTCATCTAACGCTCTTGTGTTGGCTACAGTGCTTTTGCCGCTTCCAGTACCACCGGCCAAGAATATGATTTTATCATTTCCTTGTCCTTTGTGTGTCTCAAGCCATGAATCATAAACTTTACCTGTTACTTCTGCTGCGTCCCCAAAATATTTTTCTTCATTGGAAATATCAGCAGGGTCGTATCCTGGCAGAATTCGTCTCGCCATATCAGTATTGATAGTTTTACTGTTCGCATAAGTCTTACCGTACTTCTGGACAGCATCACTTATATATCGTTTATGTTCCGGTGTGTTATATTCCGGTCTATCAAATCTCTGTTGTCCCTCAATATCATCTTCGGCGTTAATTCGTTCTCGTTCAGCGACGGTCTTGTAATCTTCCTTGTTTAAGAACTCAGATTGTTTGCCGCTTGCTCCTCCCTGTAAAACAGGTCTCCCCAATAGGTCAGTCTGACGTTTTAGTTTAGTTTTTGATTGCTCTTTTTCTAATAATCCTGTCCGTTGACGCATTTCTTGATATAATGCTGGAGTCGTAGAAAATCTGCTTAAATCGTCTAATCTGCCCTCTAAATACTTCACCTCATCACGGATAGACTGTTCATCAGAGAATTCCAGCCCCATCTGTCTGGCTGTTCCAGGCCTTTTTAATGCACCTTTAACCGCGAGTATGCGGTCTTTGATGGCCTTTTCTTCTTTTGCCACTTCTTTGGCAACCGCTTCTGCTTCAATCAATGCAGATTCGTCGAACCCGAAAAGATTGCCTTGCGTTGCTTTAATTTTGTCGGAAGGTTTCGTGCGGTGAAGAATTGCGGCATATTGTTGGAGTTCTTCGGCAGACATTTTGTCTGCTTTTGCAATAGCGGCTAATTGAGCCGATTCATTATTTGGAGCACCTTCGGCTACTGCGTAGGTTTTTCGTTCGGAGAGTTTTCCCGCGACGAATTGGGAATAGACATCATCGCTCGTGCTTTTTCCAATGACGAATCCGGTCTTTCCCTTAAATCTCGCAAGTAAGCCTCTCTGTCGAGCTTCTTCTTCTGTGATTCTGGTGTTTCTGAAATATTGGGCATAGTCTTTTACCTTTCCCTGTCCATCTCTTATATTACTTTCAGCGTCAATTGTCAAGGCCATAGCCTTATCGAAGCCATCAGACTCTTTGACAATCTGAGAGGGAATCGTTTCTTCTTCGTTTCGTCTGGCTAAGTCAAGGCGATGTCGGCCAGTAATGACCTCTAAATCGCCATTATTACGTTGCCATACAATAATAGGTGCAGTACCGAGCCGGTTGTACTCACCCGACAACTGTTCACCTCCAACTACTCCAGTTTCAGGGTTAGAACCTTCTTTGAAATTAAGCACTTCTTTTGACAGCTTCAAGTTCTTAATAGACACTTCAGAAACAGGAATATTTTGTAATTCATTCGCCGTTACAGGTTCTTCGGTCTTTTGTGTCGATTCTGGTTCAGAAGGCTTCGCTTCCCGTTCAGGCTTGACTTCGGCTTGCTGTTCCTGAATCTGCTTAACCTTTATAGATTTATTGTCATATTGAATTTCGACATCAATGTTGTTCTCTTTTGCGACTTTCTCTATTACATCAGCAACCGCCTTAGACTGCTCCTGTGATTCGGTCTGTACTGTTCGGAATCCGTCTTCGTCCGGTGTTTGCTGTCTAAACTTCTCGATTATCTCTGCTTCCGGCGTAACATGAGTACCACCGAATACCGCACCAGCACCGCCCAAGAATCCGCCAGCAACACCACCACCAAGAGCAGCCGAACCAATACGCTGCGGAGCAGTCTCAAGTACGGTCGGGTCAACTGTTGCCTGTGCTGTAACACTGGTTGTCTCTTGCAGAGCTTCTTCCAGTGATTCTCGAAGTATCGTTTCCAACTGCTGATAACTCAGTTCCTTGCCAGCAGATAGAACTTCTTTCCATGCCTGCTGTCTCGCTGCCTGCATGATGGATTTAACGCTACCTCTACCGCTCTTGGCAAATTTAATAACATCGCTGACCTGTAACGACTCAATAGCACCGTTGAGCGTACCAACAATAAGACGGTTCATCTGGGCGTGTTCTTCGCTTGCTCCGGCCTCTATAGCCTCACGGTAAGCACTCTCACCTTCTACGGCATAACCAACACCGAAAGCGGCCAACGGCGTTCCTGTCGCTGCTGTGGCTGCTACAGAAGCGGTCATATAAGGTAAGGCTTGACCAATGGCATTACCTGTAAACTGTTTAACTTTGTTCCACTTTCCTTCTGGTGTAGCAGGTGCAGAGATAGACTTCGCTTGGGACTTCTCGTGCAGCCAGTCTGACAAATCCCGAAATGTACCTTCCTCCCAGATTGCAGCATCGTCAACCTGGTCAATGGCACTGGCTAATCCACTTGCTACATTGAGAGAGCCGGAAGCAATAGAACGACCTAACTCGTCCCAGAAACCCTTAAACTGCCTTCGCTGACTCATTTCGAGCTTTGTTAGTTGTTTAGCGTAAGCCTCTTGTAGGGCATGGATTTTATCCACCTTCTGGCGAAGCGGGTCTTCTGCGTCTAACTGCTCGTAGTTGTACCGGAAAGTCTCATCCAGAGACCGCTTTCGAGGAATGGACATACCTGCCAGTAGGCCGAAGTGGTTATTGGCGTTCGTATCAATATCCGGTGCTCCTTTCATCAGCGGTTCAAAGTCGGTGGGATAGCCCTTATCGTGCAGCCACCTTTGTTGCGGTGTCATCGCCTGATAAGCAAGCCTCACCTTGTACCTTTTCTCGGATTCCTCGTAGTCCGCTATCTCCTCTGGTGTCAACGGCACACTGGTGATAATCTCCGGCTCTGGCTTCACCTCAGACACTTTGTTCACAACCACATCTTTAGTTGCACCAGTAAGCAACGCATCGAGCTTCGCCGCTCTGGGAGAAGGCTGCATCGGCTGGCTATTATCAACAACCTGCGGTTGCATCTGCTGCTCTGGCTCGGCTATTTGTTGACCGCCCATCAGGACGTTTAGTTTCGACAGTCTATCCACGTTTAACCCCTGATTAAATCAATGATTTCCTGAACACTGAGCTTACGTTTTTGCCCTGGATTCTTCGAGTTGGGGACACCTTCTTTAATGGCCGTGAGCAGCTTTTTGTAAAACTCAGGGTCTTTTTTGTAGTCCGCTCGAAGGTCGAAGTCAGGTATTGATTTGCCAGTAATCGCTTCAAGGTCTGCGAACTGTTCGGCTATATCCGGGTCTTGGATTCCTAATTTTGAATATGTATCGACAGTCGTATCCACTCCGTCTCCAGTGTTAACAACAACGTTTTTGCCGGAATCGACCGCCTGCTTGCGTGTATCTTCATTTACGAACAGTTGAGCAATATCCATCTTAGGATACTTTTGTCGGTTGCCGGAATCTTTAGCCATAAGGTCAGCATACTCTTTTGTGGCTTGTTTGCGTGCCTGCTTTTCATCGACACCCTGAGCTTTTTGCAGTTCAACATAATTCTTCGCTCCGGCTTTGACGTTATCTGGACTGATAGTATCATCGCCGAAATTCCAGAACCATCCTTTACGGTCGGTGTCCTGAGAGTAACCAGCCAGCATGTCCGCCAGAGTTACCTTTTGTTTCGGTTGGCCGGTAGATGCAACAACTTCTGTTCCAATTAAAGAGTCAATTGTCTGGTTAAGTATATCATCGAGTCGCTGGTTAGTTACGCGGTCGGGTGCATTTTCGTTTTTTGTTATGTCAATATTTTCGGATTTAATATCGTAAATCGTTTTCAGCGTCTTTAAAACATCATTTGAAAGACCCTTTGGCTGCTGCTGTTTGCCCACACTAAGGCTTGCAAATTTTTCTGCCATGTCAGGATAACCAAGCTGCGTCAATGTGTTCCTAAAGGCTTCTTTCCCTTCCGGTTGACCCATACCGCCGTATCGATTGGCTACATCAAAGCCTATCTGTAACACCTTTAACTGTGAATTGATGTTTGATTGCAGATTGCTAATCTGCCGTTGTTCATTTTGTGTTCGCATCTGCTCTTTTGTCAAGTCGTGTTGCTCTGCCATTCCCGGTGCTATGCCACGAAAAAAACCCCTCACCATATCACCTGCAGGAGATAATAGCATTTCAGCAATGTTTTTTTTGTCTTTAGCCATATCTTACACCTTCCTTAGAAGCTTCCGCCGTAACCACTTCCAAAACCACTGGCAAAACTACTTGCCATGCTATAACCAAGTCCTGGTCCTGATGCACTGCCCGAACTTGACGTCGAACTGTAATTCATACTCAACAGACTGAGCAAAATAGCTAAATTATCGCGGTCGGTAATCTGATTTTCCTCGGCAAACTTAGCTATAGCTGCTGTCAATTCCTGCTGCTGTTGTGTCTGTTCTGCCTGTCCGAACCCAAACAGGTCGCTCATCCCTGATACCTGTGAAGCGGCAATTTGTAAATTATTCAACGTCTCCTGTGCGGGCATCTGACCATACTGCATAGCCGAGCCGAGTGTCGATAACGTCCTGCCTGCCTTTGCCTCGTCTATTGCCTGATTGTTCTGTAGTACGTTCCAGTTAAGGCCTGCTTTTTGTTGTGTCAAAGAATTTGCGACATCGGTCGTTACGGCGTCTCTTGCCTTGCCTCTGGCAGAGCCGAAGAAGTTACCGCCAGCATAACCTTCGTCAACGGTCGGCAGTATATCTTCTTTAAGCATACGCATAGTGGGGTCTTTGATTTTGTCCGTAAAATAGCTTTCTACCTGCTGATCTGTTATCTTCTGAGCGCCAGCATCACCGGACAATAAACTGGTAATGGACTGACCGGTCTCATTAAACAGAGGCGTACCTGTTGGTTTAGGAGTGCCGAATATATTCAAAAAATTACCAGCATTGCTCAATACATTCTGTTGCAAATCTGTAAAATCAACAATGCGGTTTCCCTGATAAACATTGTTATTCTGACCAAGTTGCGGGCCGTACAGTTCCAATGCTTCTGCTAACCATTTTTTTTGGTCTTCTGTATAGCTTTGACTGTTTGATTGGCTTCTCTGGCTGCTTCCACTAAAACATCCCATATCTATATCTCCGCAATGTAAGAAGTTTCAAATTTCTTCATTCCAAGCCGTTCGTATAATTGACATACTTTGTTATGTGCTCTCGAAGCGAGGTTACTGGCATTCATTATCAAGTGCGAGCAAGTCTTCTCTTTAGCCCATTGCTGGGCTAACTGAATAAATCTCATACTGCCAATCCCACGTTTTTCCGGCAACACATACCAGTAATGCTCGTTAGCAATTTTCTGTGTGCTGAGCGGACTGGTGAAAGTCTCAATGCCCATATAACCAACGATTGAAATACCATCTATCAGCACTAATAAATCAGAGCCATCCGACTTAATCAGTTTGTGTAAGTCCGCAAGATGAGCGTCAATATCAATATCGACATTGAAACTATTTCGATGTGTATCATCGTACCAGCTTCGAGCTACCGGTCTTAATGCTTCAATATCACCATTATAAATAATTGCTTTCATTACGCATCCTGCTTTGTGTCGTATAATTGCTGAATATCCTCGTTATGACCTCGCAATATCTGTTCGAGATAAATCGCAAGGTCTCTCGCCCATTCCTTCATATCGCCCCTGTACTCTGGTACAGGTGGCACATCGCCGGAAAGTTTCTCGCTCATATCTGACCCTCAACTGTTGGAGCATGTAGCTTGAATTCTCTGATATAAAACGAACTGCCTTCGTAATTGGAGAATTTGAACTGTATCTGTTTGCTCGTCTCGTTAAAAAAGAAGCTGTAGTCCTGATAATTATCCGTTAAGTCGATAGCGTCGAAATCCTGCCATCCATCATCCTCAGTATCGAAACTGCCTGTACGATAACTGACAACCAGCTTAGAACCTTTGGCAACTACCGTAATCCCTTCGTGCCATTTATAGGTATCCGGCAGACCATAATCGAAAATCTTGCTAATAAAATATGCAGGGATATTTTCGCCGTCGTCCGTTGTCAGGTCGGAATCATACTGATAAATGTTTCCTTCGCTGTCTCCGAGCGTGAGCCGTTCCTCGACCAGCACCTCCTCTAAGACCTCACGGTAGGTCAGTGCTGCGGTGATTGCCTGATTGTACGTCTGTGCGGTATCAATAGCCTGCTGATAGGTATCTCCAACCATATAGCTTTGAGCACCGATAGTCGCAACGGCAGTGATACCACTGTCTGTCCAGACATGGCTAAATTCTCTTATCATCCATGCTCCGGTCTTAATATCAACACCGTATGCTTTGGTAATGTATTCCTGTCCTTCTGGAACGTAGAATATCCAGAGCCTTGAGCCATTCGCACCTATAGCCATCCAACAGCGTCTTGCGTAAGGGAAGTCAATCTCGTTTTTCAGCGTATCCCGAATCTTGTCCCCGATACGCTCCTTATAGCTTCCACCGAAATAAGTGTAGATATTGAAATCGTGTCCAATGAAATAATGACGATTGCCATGCGATACAAGTAAGTGTGGAGCTAAAAGCCCTAAATCCGGTATCTCCGTGCGAAAACGGAAAACGTCAGAGCCACCGACATGGCTGGCAGACCAGATTGAGTGTTTCTGGTAGATGATAAGCTGATTGCCAAGCTGTTTCGTCCAGACGTTACTGTCTCCGGTGCCCACCAGTTCATTGTACCCTGCACCTGTATCGGTTATCTTGAACGCATCGCTACCCTCTAAAAGACCGGCTTTGCCCCATAGAATAGTCTGCGGATTACCCTTAAACAGTTCTGCCGTAGCGTCCCACGTTTTCGGGTTAACCAGGATAACATGATTGTAGAAGATATTGACCTGTTGTGCATAGTGGCCAGTAACAGCCGGAGTATCTGTATCGTGATAACCGTCCGCACCTGCAAGAGAATAAAACTTCTCTTCAAATTTCCCAGCCCATCTCTGGATAGGACTCATTCCACCATCACAAACCAACAGATGATAGAACGCCTCATTTGCTCCGCCGTCAAGTCCGATTCCGTCAGTATGAGCAACAGCAACAAAACTGACCGGTTTTTCAATGTTCGCTCGAAGAACATTGTTTGTCAGGTCATTTATAACGATATTATCCCATTCATCGTTGGCATTATCCTTCTGGAAAATCTTATCAGTAGTTACAACAACAATATGCTCCGTACCGTCTTTTTCTGCATACGGAGTAATGCCGATAACTTTATCGCCGCTATTTAGCGGTAAACCACTGGAAGCGAGCTTCGCAAAGCCATACGGGGTCTTAATAACGCCACCGGCAAACAGGACGTTTTTTGATAGCGGAGTCTCTCCGTTGGCTATCATATTAGCCGGCACTAAGTTATTTAATCCCTGTGAAGGTGCTTGTATGAGGATGGGTTTTGACATTTAGTATCCCCATACCTGCCAATAAATTATTCGTTCTCGGCTTGTCCAGTTCTTGATTTGGAAGATTGATTTTACCGAGCCTGCTTTTGGAACAGCGGAAATACCTTCATTATAATCGCCTGCCTGGTATTTGTCTGTTAGCTGAATAGATACTACTGCATTCGGAAAAGCGGACGCATAGGTAACATCGTCAACTGCATAAGCAGCAACAGTCTCCGTACCTTGCTTCATAATTAGTCCGTTAGGGAATGTTACACTTTCTTCTCCGGCGTAGGAATTTGGCGTATAGTTTTTTGCTCCAACATTGTCATCCACATATTTTTTATTCGCTATCTGCGTATCTTCGGTTGGTGCAGCATTAGACGCAGTTCTCGCTTTATCCGGCACTTGTACAACATCGGTATCATCCGCTTCGTTACGGCCAATCTTTATCATATCAACATTGCCGTCATCAGCAGAGTTACGGCCTTGTAAATATGTATCGTTAGCCACAACGCCTTTGGTAAAGACTGGAATTTCAGAATTAGTAATCACTCCGGTTGCTGTAATTGCTCCGGCAAAGGTAGCAAGTTTCGCTGAATCAATCCGTAACACTTCTGTTAAGCTGCCTGCTGCATCATCGCCGTCATTGGCGTAAAGGATAATATCGCCTTTGTAATCGTCTCCAGTGCCGTCATGGGACACTTGTATCATTGCAAGCTCGTGTGCAGTGCCGTCAGCTTTTACACCCTTAAAGATAAGTTTGGTCTCTCGTCCGCCGTCAATGTTCTCCTGCTTCTCGTTCGACAGATAAACAACCAGCGATTCATCATCGACCAGCATACGGCCAATTACTTCCCATGCAGAGCCGTCCCATCGCTTTAATACTGGTGGGTCGTAATTATCATCGAGCCACAAACGACCTCTATCGTAGGCATTGTCCGCTAAGTCGGTTGATGTGTCCGGTCTCTTGGACGGTTCAGACGAACCTTCATACGCGACAGCAGAGCCGTTCAGATGCTCTCCACCAGCACTGTTCGTTGCCAGTGTAGCAGCAGCGGCATTGTGCTCTTTTTCCAGCCTTATACGCATACCTTTTTTGATATGCTGCAACTCACGATAATCGTAACCGTGTGGCTGGTCTATATCTGGACGGTCTTCATTAAGACTTAATCCGTCTCCTGCTTCTTGTGCCATGACATTATTCCTTTATGTTAATTCTTCTGTTTGAAGGTCGTGGTAATCTGAATACTCATCGAGCCATTCATTGAACAACAGTATCTTTTCATCTGCCACAGACGTAAGACCGGCATTGCCTTTCGCCAGAACTCTCAACGATTCAGACCATGCGAACAGAATCAATCCCTGGTCAGCTTGAGATAACTCCGAAGTTTCAGTTGAGGCAGCAGAAGCGAACTCAGCAGCCCACTTGCAATAATCAATCCGAATGGCATATCCATTGTATTCGCTGCTTACTGGACAGTTGAATTCGATTTTATTGCCTCGCCTTGTATAATAGTCCGGCATAGCCGAAGCGATTGCTGAAACATCAGGATAGAGTTTGTCGAAGTCGTCCTTGTGCTTGTAGCGAAGTCTCTTTGATTCCGTGCCGTTCAGTATCCACACAGTCATTAAGTGAGCGATAACAGGGTCGAAACCGCTTAAATCATACTCGTACTGGTCAGTAGTCGCATCAAGAGTCGTCGTATCCTTGACCTGCAACTCAAGGATATTAGGCACTTTGCGAGCGATTGTTATTTGAGCTTCGTTCAGAGCATCAAGAATGATATTATCAAGGTCTAATGTCGAACTGCTGAAAGTGCATGCTCGACCAATCAACTGTTTCACTCTGGAGATAAGCTGTGCACAAGTCTTTGCCATTACTTGATTCCTTCTGTTTCACGAAGTTTCAGACGATTGATAATTTCCTGCAAACTCTCGGTATCTTTGATATTCGCCTCAATAGCTGCCTTCTGCCTCTTTAGGTCTGCAATCTGCGTCTCAAGGTTGGTTATCTGGGTGCAGATAGTCGCAAGCTGCGTCTGGGTTTCGCTTACCTCAGTTTGCAAACTGGATTCGTTGAGAAACGCTGATACTTTTACTGCTTTCAAGTCCATAATCACTCCTTAACTCCCTGCCTCTGTGGAGCCGACACGAATGCCGACTCCACAGAGGAGGTGAGATTAACTAATATCCAAACAGGACATAGTTGAAGTACGCTCCGCTTGTACCACCGGAAGGACGAGTGAACGTTACACATCCACTGGTAATTGTCGCATCCTGAGACACGCCAGTCCCGTCCTGGGTAACACCAAAACCACAAATGATTTTAGTACGGATTTTGGTCGGGACTTCGATAGTCAGGCTCGTAGTGGTAAAGCTCAGTTTGCCCACTTCGAGATACAAGCCAGCCAGTTTCAAAATCTTTTGTACTACTGTATTGAACGCCATAATAGGTCTCCTTTCAAATTGAACTCGTTGTTTCTATTTCAAGCGACCTGATTAAGCGTCAGCAGCACCGGCAAACGCACCAACAATACCGACATCAGCAGCACCCAACAGTCCGAAAGCTATCGGGCCTGAATTGTCCACCATGTCCATACCAACACCGGCTGTAACATTCTCATCGGTGGCATAGTTGCCATCGAGACCAGCAATGGTATCAACCGGACATACTCCACCAGTCCAGAACCAGCCGTAATAACTGGTGTTGGCTGTGAAGTTGGCTGCGGAAATCGTGCCAAGCTGAATGGCAATCGGGCCATTGAGCAGAGCCTCTCCGCCGTCCGGTGTAATCGTATGCTGCCAGCCAGCAGTACCAGCCGCAGCAGTAGAGGTTTTCAGTCCGCAGATGCTCTTGACTGCTGAACCGTTGGCGTTGCCTTCTGTACCACCAGTTACTTTCAGGAAGGTCAGAATAGCAAAGCCCTTGTTGGTTGCGTCATAGATACGTCTTTTTGTTCCCAGAGGGAAGTCCTCAGTCGTGCTGTAGGCCGTCCAATCACTGGGAGACGGAATGAGATTGTCCCCGAAAGAACCTGGAAACTGGTCAATCAGGTAAAATTTTGCATCATCAATTGTACTCGCCATTGTAAATACTCCTTTAACAGAGGTT
>Ga0180433_10006628_pt1 | contig 15092 bp, 10 predicted proteins | sample SS_ome_8_FD_132980 | JGI IMG/M metagenome (GOLD analysis project Ga0180433, IMG submission 132980) | Hypersaline lake sediment archaeal communities from the Salton Sea, California, USA - SS_1_D_1 metaG | ecosystem: Environmental > Aquatic > Non-marine Saline and Alkaline > Hypersaline >... | reverse complement strand
CCATGCATTGGCCATTGACATGGATCATAGGAACAAAATGACGCATCCATGGTGGCACGCGCCATTCCTGCAAAAGTTTTTTCAGTTTACGACTCCCCTGGCGGTTTCGCAGCTTGAATATTTGTCCCTGCTGACGAAAACTCACTTGAGTATCAGCCAGTTGTTCATCTGAAAGTCCCGGTACCAGTTCAACCTGCAAAGTCCCTGAAGGATAAGGCAGATCAATTTTTCCCTGCCTGAGCGAATCAACAGAAGCTGTCACTGAATGAGCCTGATCAAACAGCGAGCTGCCAATCAAGTATAGAAAACCATCAAAACGATACAACTGGACATATGACCAGTTCAAAACAGGCTGAGCATCCCGACGCAAATCGATAAACTCGGAACAAATTCTGCGTGTGGTATTTCGGTTAGGTAAAGGAAAATCATTTTCTTCTACCCATGCACGTACAAGTGCATGTCGTCTGGCTTCAGGCAGTCCCCTGAGCTTGTTGATCGACAGAGAATGTTTATATGCTCCCATGGAAGCAAACAAGTCATGGAAAGACATATCATCTATCATCACCGCGGCTTCACGACAGTTTTCGGCACTGCGGGATATGGTTTGCCTGGCTGCCGACCAACGACTTTCCAGCAACGGCATCACCTGGTGACGCATAAAATTTCTGTCAAAGCGCTCATCTGAGTTACTTGGATCATCTATCCACTTGAGCTCATGAAAGCTTGCATAGTCTTCTATTTGTTCCCTGCTGAAATTCAGCAGCGGCCTCATCAGTTTACCGGGAGGAAAGTTAGATACTTCATCCATGGCACTCAAGCCTTTCAGGCCTGCTCCTCTGAGCAATTGCAACATGAAAGTTTCAGCCTGATCATCCTGGTGATGCGCTGTCAGCAGAACATCGCCTTTTGACATCAGTAGCGAAAGAGACTGATAGCGCTGGATTCTGGCCTGTGCTTCGATATTGCTGTTGATTGCGCCCAGGTTCAGGCTTACCGACTGGTATTCAACACCCAGATCAGCACTGACTGACCGACAAAACTGGTCCCATGCCTTCGATTCGGATTGCAGGTTATGATTGATATGTACGGCCAGAATGTCTGTGCAGCGATAGAAGTTCGTCAGTGCATGTAACAATACGGTGGAGTCACAGCCACCACTGTAAGCTACAATCAAGCGACCTTTAACCGGGTGCTGCTCAAAAAATGTTTCTATCTGTTGCTGGATTGGGTATCTGTCAGCCACAGCAACACTTCTCTTGACTCTCAGGCCTTGAACTCACCATAAGCCATCAGCTTTTCATAACGACTTTCCAGCAATTTATCCATGGGCTGTGACACCAGGTTTTGCAGCTTTTCTTTTAGGCTCTGTTTAAAGTTCGCTGCCATTTGCACGTAATCACGATGCGCGCCACCCAGTGGCTCGTCAATAATGTCATCAATCAACTTGAATTCCTTGAGGCGATCTGAAGTAATTGCCATGGCCTCGGCAGCCAGGTTGGCCTTTTCTGCACTCTTCCATAAAATTGAGGCACAGCCTTCTGGAGAAATGACCGAATAGGTACTGTATTTCAGCATCATCACCTGGTCAGCAACTCCAATGGCCAACGCACCACCTGACCCGCCCTCACCAATTACTGTAGCGATAATCGGTGTTTTCAGGCCTGCCATTTCCAGCAGGTTGCGTGCAATAGCCTCACTCTGACCACGCTCTTCAGCACCGACTCCAGGATAGGCGCCCGGAGTATCAATCAGGGTGATTACGGGAATGCCAAAGCGCTCGGCTGTGCGCATAAGTCGCAGCGCCTTACGATAACCTTCCGGACGAGGCATGCCGAAATTACGCTTGATCTTTTCCTTGGTATCACGGCCTTTCTGATGACCGATCACCATCACCGAATGACCATCGAGTCTGGCCAGGCCGCCAATAATAGCCGCATCATCTGAAAATGCCCTGTCACCATGCATTTCATGAAAATCATCGAACACATGATCAATATAATCCTGCGTATAGGGTCGCTGCGGATGGCGTGCCAGCTGGGATATCTGCCACGGCGTCAAAGAAGAAAAAATGGATTCTGTCAGACTCTTGCTTTTGGCTTCAAGTTTTCCGATTTCTTCCTGGATATTGATTTCATCATTATCACTGCCCAGAAGTCGAAGTTCTTCGATTTTAGCTTCCAGTTCAGCAATAGGTTGTTCAAATTCTAAAAAGTTGAGATCCATGTTGTTATCTGTTCTCTGGTTTTCTATCTAGGATAGATCACAGTGACAGGAAAATGTAGCTTTCTTTCGTGAAAATTCGACAAATTTCACAGATCAGGCCTGTTTTGCCTGATCCTGGCTATCTTTTTTCCGGTAACCGAATCCTGTTTTTACCTGGCCCGGGCCAGCAAAGCGCTCCAGTTGCTTGAGTAACTCATCCCTGGGATAAACCGACCATTTTTCATTAAATACCATCAGGCACTTGGCGGTCGGAATCTCTAAAACTACGCGAATTATACAGCTACCGCCCTGAAATGGGGCAAGAATTGTTTTCAGGTAGTCTGCCGCTGCCTGGGCGGGCAGATTTCTGTCCTCAAGCTGCTGTGTATTGAGTTTCATGGTGATATTGGTGGCCTTCAGTTCCCTCGCCTGCTCGATCTCCATGACATTGTTAACACGCAGGCTCAAGCCACCCCGATATTCATCATGACTGAGATCGCCCTCCACGACAAGCACATGATCATTAACCAGTAACTCGTTAAACTGTTCATAGGCATCAGAAAACAGAGTCACTTCAATCCTGCCAGTTCTGTCATCCAGCAGAACATTGGCCATCATCGTACCTTTCTGGGTTTGGCGCTTGGAGACGGCAACAACCAGGCCGGCAACAATAACGCGTTGCTTGCGGCGATACTTTGTATCCGACTTTTCAACGGACAGATTGGCAATGCGTGATGTTACCAGGCTGGGTAATTCTTCCTCGTAACGCCCTATCGGGTGCCCGGTAAGATATAGCCCCAGCGTCTGTTTCTCACCCTGTAGACGAATGTCGTCATCCCATTCTTCTGATTCAGCCGGCACAACCTGTAAATCCGGCTGACTGACGGTACCGATATCATCCATGCCGAACAAGTCATTCTGCCCGGTCGATTGTAACGACTGGTGCTGTTCTGCCATTTTCAGTGCCAGCGGCAACTGTGCCATCAAGGTCGCACGATTGGCACCCAGCTGATCGAGGGCGCCTGCCCGGATCAATGATTCAAGCACGCGACGGTTGACTTTTTTCAGGTCGATGCGATTACAAAAATCAAACAGATCCTTGAATGCAGTCACCTGCTTGCGTGTTTCAACAATACTTTCTATGGCTGACTCACCTACCCCCTTGATTGCGCCCAGACCATAAACCACGCGTCCTTCATCATCGGTGGTAAACATGAACTCGGAGTCATTGACCTGTGGCGGTTTGACTTCCAGTTTCATCGCCCGGCATTCCTCGATCAGTGTGACCACCTTGTCGGTATTGTCCATATCAGCCGATAACACGGCGGCCATAAAGGCAGCCGGGTAATGCGCTTTCATCCACATGGTCTGGTATGACACCAGCGCATAGGCAGCCGAATGTGACTTGTTAAAGCCATATCCGGCAAACTTTTCCATCAGGTCAAAGATGTATTGCGCGGTTTCTTCCTCAACACCATTCTTAACAGCACCTTCACGGAATATCTCGCCCTGCTTGGCCATTTCCTCAGGCTTTTTCTTGCCCATGGCACGGCGTAACAGGTCAGCACCACCCAGTGTATAGCTGGCAAGCACCTGCGCGATCTGCATCACCTGTTCCTGGTAGAGAATCACACCATAGGTTGGCTTGAGTATGGATTCCAGCTTGGGATGTGGGTACACCACTTCCTGCACACCATGTTTTCGGGCGATAAAGTCGTCTACCATGCCGGAACCCAGAGGACCGGGACGGTACAGGGCAACAAGCGCGGTAATATCTTCAAAGCAGTCAGGTTGCAACTTGGCGATGAGCTCTTTCATACCGCGCGATTCAAGCTGGAATACCGCTGTGGTTTCACAACGTTTGAGAAGATCGAACGATGCCTTGTCATCAACAGGAATACTGTTGATATCTATTGGCTCTTTTCCTGTAGCCAGCAGATCTCGATTGGCATTTTTTACCGCCCAGTCAATGATGGTCAGCGTTCTCAAGCCAAGAAAGTCAAACTTGACCAGGCCCACGGCTTCAATATCGTTCTTGTCGTACTGGGTAACGAGGTTGGCACCACCGGGTTCACAATAGAGCGGCGAGAAATCGGTGAGCAGCGTCGGTGAAATAACCACGCCACCGGCATGTTTGCCGGCATTTCTGGCGATACCTTCGAGCTTGCGGGCCATGTCCAGCAGTTCGGTCACTTCCTCGTCATTTTCATAGGCCTGTTTGAGCTCTTCACTTTCTTCCAGTGCCTTGTCGAGCGTGATACCAATGTCCATGGGAATCATCTTGGCAACACGGTCGGTAAAGCCGTAAGGATGGCCCAGTACACGGCCGACATCACGCACTACCGCCTTGGCCGCCATGGTCCCGTAAGTAATGATCTGGGATACCGAGTCCCTGCCATACTTTTGTGCAACGTAATCAATGACAAGATCACGTTTATCCATGCAGAAGTCGATATCAAAGTCAGGCATGGATACGCGTTCGGGATTGAGGAATCGTTCGAACAGCAGCTCATGTTCAATCGGGTCAAGATCAGTAATCTTCAGTGCGTAAGCGACCAGCGATCCTGCACCCGAACCACGGCCGGGGCCAACGGGTACATCATTATCTTTGGCCCACTGGATGAAGTCTGCAACAATCAGGAAGTAGCCGGGAAAGCCCATCTGGTTGATAACGTCCAGTTCGATCTGCAGGCGTTCTTCATAAGCCTTTCTATGTTCTTCACGCTCTTTTTCGTCTGGAAAAATCTGTTCTAGCCTTAACTTCAAGCCTTTCTTGGATTCTTCTGAAAAAAACTGTTCTTCTGTCTGCCCTTCCGGTATAGGAAAATCGGGTAAAAAGTTTTTCCCCAGTGTTAAGTCAATGGAACATCGCTTGGCGATTTCAATGGTGTTCTCTATCGCTGACGGGATATCAGCAAACAGTTCGATCATTTCCCGGGGAGTTCTCAGGTATTGCTCATCGCTGTAGTCTTTAGGACGACGGTTGTCATCCAGTGTTCTGCCCTGGTTGATACAGACGCGAACTTCATGTGACTGGAAATCTTCCTGCTTGATAAATCGTACGTTGTTGGTTGCGACAACAGGCACTTTATACTTTGAAGCAAGTTTTACAGAACCGTAAACATTATCTTCATCCTGGGGATGTCCGCTACGTTGCAACTCCAGGTAATAGTTGTCACCAAATACTTCCAGCCAGTGATTCAGCCGCGCTTCGGCCAGTTCCTCGTTACCACTGACAATTGCCCTGCCTACATCACCATCAGCCGCTGCCGATAAAGCAATGAGACCCTCTGTGCTCTCAGCTGTCAGCCATTCGTAATCAAGCATGGCTTTGCCCAGGTGCTGTCCTTCAACATAGCCTCTGGAAATCAGGCGCGTGAGATTTTTATACCCGGCAGTATTTTTTGCCAGCAACACCAGACTGAAAGGATTGTTCACATCTTCCTTGTCCTGAATCCAGACGTCAGCCCCGATGATGGGTTTTACACCAGCCCCAAGTGCAGCCCGATAGAACTTGACCATGGCAAACAGATTCGCGCGGTCGGTCAATGCCACCGCTGGAGAGCCCATCTCTGCCAGAGCCGACATCAATGGCTTGATACGGACAGTGCCATCTACCAGTGAATATTCGGAATGTATATGAAGATGTACGAACTGGTCAGTCATCGCTATCAGACAGCCTCCAGAACGCGTTTTACAGGCCCGAAAGAGCGCCGGTGAATTTCTGTCACACCGAGCAACTTTAAAGCTTCCATATGTGCTTTTGTTGGATAGCCTTTATGTTTGGCCAGTCCATATCCCGGATAAACACTATCCATATCAACCATCTCGTTATCACGTTCTACCTTGGCGATAATGGAGGCTGCACTGATGCAATCAACCAGGTTGTCACCGCCGACAATGGCTTCGGCACTGCATTGCAGGTCCGGTATACGATTACCGTCTATCAAAGCATGATGTACAGGGACTTCAAGCCCCTCAACGGCTCTTTTCATTGCCAGCATGGAGGCGTGAAGAATATTCAGTTCATCGATTTCACCAACATCAGCGCGTGCAATACACCAGCTGTAGGCCTTTTCACGAATCTCAATATTGAGTTTTTCTCGTTTTTTTTCAGATATTTTTTTCGAATCACGCAACCCCTCTATCGGGTTGTGCGGGTCGAGAACGACAGCCGCAGCTATCACCGGTCCTGCCAGCGGCCCTCTGCCTACCTCATCAACACCGCAAACGATTCTATCTGTCATTGTTTCACCAGATCCAGGACTGCTTCGGCTGCTTTATCAATATTATTTTGCTCGAGTTCGAGCTTCATCTGCGAGAAAGTCTCAATAATGTCATGGCGTTTTTTACGGTTGGTAAACCAGGTAAGCACATGTTTTGCCAGCACTTCAGACTGACATTTATCCTGGAATAACTCGGGTACGATTTCCCTGCCCGCCAGAATATTAGGCAAGGCGATAAAGGGGGTTTTAACCAGCCCCAGCCTGAAGATAATGAAATGGGTCAGCCAGTGTACCTTGTAAGCGACAACCATGGGCTTTTTATAGAGCATGGTTTCCAGTGTTGCCGTACCGGATGCCAGCAACACCACATCGGCTGCTGCCAGCACTTCACGTGAACGACCATCAAAAAACCGGATATCCAGAATTTTGTGTTGGGTGGACAATTGCGACATGAAAAATTCCTGGATACGTGGTGTTGCCAGTGGAACCAGCACCACCAGCTGGGCATTTTTCTCAGCGACCCGTTTCGCCGTATCCAGAAAATCGTGAGTCAGTTGCTCAACCTCGGATAATCGGCTGCCCGGTAACAGTGCCAGCGTTGGGCGATTGGCAGGTATACCCAGTTGCTCACGCACGGTCTTTTTATCTGGAATATGCTTCAGTTCATGACCCAGGGGATGCCCCCCAAATAAAGCCTTTACCTGGTGTTTTTTTAAAAGAGGCACCTCGAACGGAAACAGGCTGATAACGAGATCAGCGGCTTTTCTGAGGGTTTTAACACGCCCTTCCCGCCATGCCCATATAGAGGGACAGACATAATGCACGGTAGGCACGCCCTGACTGTGCAGGCGTTTTTCGAGGCCCAGGTTGAAATCCGGCGCATCGATTCCAATAAAGACATCAGGGGGAAATTCAGTCCACCGCTTGACCAGGTCTTTGCGAATCTTGAGCAACCCGGGTAAATGCTTGAGAACTTCAACAATGCCCATCACTGAAAGTTTTTCCATGGGAACCAGGCTGTTAAGGCCCTCAGCAGCCATTTTTTTACCACCAACACCCTCGAAGCGAACCTCGGGATCCAGCTTTTTTATGGCGGCCATCAGGTGACTGCCGAGTTGATCACCGGAAGGCTCTGCTGCAACAAGACCGATGTATTTCATATCTCCTAACGAATAATGCTACGGGTGCAACTATCCAGAAATTCACTGATCAGAGCGGCATCATCATTTTTCTGGGCAAGTTCGGCCAGTTCTGTTTTTGCCTGTTCAAGCGGCATACCGGATTTATAAATCAGCTTGTAGACATGCAGGATGTTTTTGAGTTGCTGTTCTGAAAAACCACGGCGCTTGAGGCCTTCCTTGTTGATACCGTGAGGTTTGGCCGGCTGGCCTCCCAGCATGGTAAAGGGCAACACATCCTTGGCTATGGCACTACCCATGGCAGCAAAACAATGTGCCCCGATGCGGCAGAATTGATGCACAATGGTAAAGCCACCCAGTATTGCCCAGTCTTGAACATGAACATGACCACCCAGGGAAGCAGCATTGGCCAGAATGGTGTGATTGCCAACCTGGCAATCATGAGCCACATGGGTATAAGCCATTAGCAGGTTGTCGTTGCCAATTCTTGTGGTTACTGCATCCTGGGATGTACCACGATTCAATGTGACATATTCACGAATGACATTGCGATCGCCTATTTCCAGATAGGTTTCCTCGCCTGCATATTTCTTGTCCTGCGGATCCTCGCCAATACTGGAAAACTGCAGGATTTTATTATCCTCGCCAATTCGCGTTGACTGTTTAATCACCACATGGGAAGCAATGCTGGTGCCGCGACCAATAGTGACATCAGGACCAATAACCGAGAAAGGCCCGATACTGACATCATCAGCAATTTCTGCAGTCTCATCGATAATGGCTGATGGATGAATCAAGGTCAGACTTCCCGTGACGTACACATGATTTGAGCGGTGGAAACCACCTTGCCTGCAACCCTGGCTTCACAGTCAAAAGTCCAGATATTCATGCGCCGTTTAACCAACTTTGCATGAAGTTCGAGTTGATCGCCGGGAGAAACGATACCTTTGAAACGCACCTTGTCGATTCCGACAAAATAATACAGTGACTCTTTGCCACCAACATCTTCAGGCGCAGTTTCCATGGCCAGCAATGCCGTTGCCTGGGCCAGTGCTTCGACAATCAGCACTCCCGGCATAACCGGTTTCACAGGGAAATGCCCCTGAAAGAACGGTTCATTGAAGGAAACGTTTTTATAGCCAGTCAAATACTCTCCCGGCTGGTAATCGGTAACACGGTCAATCAACATGAAAGGATACCTGTGCGGTAACAGATCAAGTATTTTTTTTATATCCATGTCCATTCCCATATCTTTTCAAGTTCCCCCGTTTTCAAGTTGTTTTAATCTTCTGGCTATGTCATCAAGCTGTCTGAGCCTGACCATATTCCTTGACCAGTCACCATGAGGCAAGGCAGGCATATTACCGGTATATTGCCCTGGAGACGAGATTGATTTTGTGACAATGGTCATGGCTGATATATGTACATTGTCAGCAATCTCCAGATGTCCAATAATGCCTGAACAACCGCCTATGGTACAACCACTTCCTATAGTGGTAGAACCGGCAATGGCTGTCGATCCTGCAATCGCTGTATTGGCTCCGATATGTACGTTATGGGCAACCTGAATCAGGTTATCGAGTTTGACGCCATCTTCGATGATGGTGTCATTGATCGCGCCGCGATCTACTGCTGTATTAACGCCAATTTCCACGTCATTGCCTATACGGACACTGCCAGTCTGGGGGATTTTTACCCAGCGTCCATTATCAGAAGCAAAACCAAAACCATCGCCACCAATAACGGCCCCAGACTGGAATAAACAACGCTTGCCGATGCTTATGTCGTGATAAAGGGTGACATTCGCACATAGCTTGGTTTCGGCTCCCACCTTACAGTCATTACCGATAACCGAGCCTGCACCGACAAAAACGCCATCATCAATCACAGCATTTTCACCAATGACGACGTTGGCTTCAATACAAGCCCCGGGAGAAATACTTGCGCTAGCGGCGATTACCGCACTCTGGTGAATACCGGCAGAAAATTGAGTTTGCTCCGCTGCGAAGTATGATGCAACTAATGCATAAGCCAGGTATGGGTTATCAACAATCAGCCTGTTAGGTACATGACAATCAGATGCAAAATCATCATGCAGGATGACAGCTGATGCCCGGGTTTGCTGCAATTGTAACCGATAGCGTTTGTTGGTCAGGAAGGCAATGTCCCCTTCCTGCGCATCAGATAGCGTGTTAACGGCCGAGATGAGCGTTGAACCATCTCCTTCCAGCCTGGCATCCGCGATTACAGCAAGCTCTGAAAGAGTAGCCTGCACCTTCAGAAACCCACTAAATTTGCCTTATTTTCCGGACTTCATGCGATCCAGTACCAGCTGCGTAATATTGGAACGCTTGCTGGCATAAATAACACTTGGCTTTTCCAGAACAATATCGTAATTATTATCTTTGGCTACAGAAATAATCAGCTCTGCAATCTGCTTCCTGATCTTGAGTAACTCCTGGTTTCTTTTCAGGGCAATATCTTCATTGAAAGCATCTTTGGCATTCTTTAATTCACGACCGCGTTTACGGATATCCTTTTCCAGCTTCAGGACTTCGCTCTCGCTCATTACGGCTGCATCACGCTGTTTTTTCTCGACCAGGGAGTTGAGCTGTTTATTCTGGGCAATCAGTTTCTGTTTTCGTGGCAGGAATTCTTTTTCAAGTTTTTTCAGCAATTCTGCCGTTAGAGGTGACTTGTCCAGGAGAACTGCACCATCAACATAACCAATCTTGTATTCTGCTGCCTGAGGAGCGCTGAAAACCAGCAGCATGAAAAGAGCAGTAATAGATAAGGTTATTTTTTTAAAAATCATTCAATTTATCCTCAAAAGGTTTGTCCAAGATTAAACTGGAAAGCTTCAGTTTCATCACCGGCTTCGTCATTAAGTGGCTGGGCAATACTGAAACTCAGTGCTCCAATGGGTGACAGCCAGGAAGCAGCAATACCCACAGAAGTGCGCAGATCATCAAAGTCAGGGTCTGCCACAGTGGTATCAAATACGTTACCAATATCTAGAAAAACACCCATACGAGCGGTGTCCTTGAAAGCGTCAATCGGCGTTGGGAACAGCAACTCGGCATTTCCGACAATTCTCATATTACCACCGAGGGGATCCTGTTCAGCCGAACTGTCTTTTGGCCCAAGGCTACTGGACTCATACCCTCTGACAGAACGTGGGCCGCCTGCATAAAAACTTTCAAAAAACGGATATTGTCCAGAATTTCCATAAGCGTCACCGTATCCGATATCAGCATTCAAGGCCAATGTAAAAATCTTCGACAAGGGGAAATAATGTTTGTTCCTGTAACTTAATTTATAGTACTCAAGATCACTGCCTGGAATGGCTATTGACGCTGATATTTTTTGCAACCCTCCACGAGTTGGGAAAATGGCGGTGTTTCTGGAATCATGACTCCAGGAGGCTCCCAGTACAAAATCCAGGTAACTGTCACCATAGGTGGTTACAAAATTCCTGATTTCCGGGGAAGCCAGGGTGCCCAGTCTGAATTCGGTATTACGCACATCAAAAGAAAAACGCACCCGGTCGAATTCATTGGTTGGAATTCCAAAGGACACGCCCCCGGTAAAAGTATCTGTGACATAGTCCGAAGAAATCAGCTCATCAAAATCCGTTTCACGATATTCGATGTTAAAACCGCGACTGACCCCGTCGATTGTGTAATAGGGATTGAGGTAGGACAGCTGGTATTGGGTGTTAACTTCACTGTTATCAAATGCCAGCGTTACCTGTTTACCTGTCCCGAAAAAGTTTTTCTCGGTGATACTGGTGTTAAAGACAATACCCTGCGACTGTGAATAACCTATACCGGCCAGCAATGCGCCAGAAGATTTTTCCTTAACCTTGACATCGACATCGACCTGGTCAGCAGTACCCGGTACGGCCGGTGTCTCAATGGTGACATCTTCGAAATAACCCAGTCGCTGCAGACGCTCACGCGAACCTTTGACTTTTTCACTGGCATACCAGCCGGATTCCATCTGGCGAATCTCACGACGAAGCACCTGGTCACGCGTTCTGTCATTACCACTGATATTGACCCTTCTGACATAGACTCGTTTGCCCGGGTCAACGTAAAAAGTGACAGCTACTGTTTTTTCCTTATCATCGATATCAGGAATGCTGTTGACGTTGGCAAAAGCATAACCATTGTTGGCCAGCTTTTTATTGATACGGTCAGAGCTTTCCACCACATCCTTACGGGAAAAAACCGTTCCGCGGGTTAAATGAATAAGCGGAAAAAACTCTTCCTTCGGTAAAACAAAGTCACCCGCCAGCTTGATATCCTTGATGGTATAGATGTCGCCTTCATCAATGTTAATGGTGATGTAAATATCTTTTTTATCCGGAGAAATACTCACCTGGGTCGAGGTGATCTTGAAATTGATATAACCTCGATTCAGGTAGAAAGAGCGCAAGGCTTCCATATCGGCCGCCAGTTTTTGACGCGAATACTGGTCAGACTGATCGAGAAGATTCCACCAGCTTGGCTGGCCCAGTTTGAACTCGTCAAACAGTTCCTCTTCTTCAAATGCCTTGTTTCCGACTATGTTGATGGTTTTGATTTTGGCTGATTCGCCCTCGATAATACTGATGCGAACCGCTACACGATTTCTTTCCAGTGGCGTAACAGTTGAGGTCAGTTCTACAGCATATTTACCTTCGCTGAAAAACTGTCTACGTAATTCCTGTTCAATTTTATCCAGCACCGAACGATTGAAGGTTCTGCCCTCAGCCAGGCCGATCTCTTTCAAACCAGCTAGCAGAGCCTCGGTCTCGATCGATTTGTTACCCTTGATTTCGATTTCAGAAATAGCCGGACGTTCCTGTACAAAAACAACCAGCACATCCTCTTCATATTCCAGCTTGATATCCTTGAAGAAACCTGACTTGTACAGTGACTTGATGATGTCTGCGGTATCTTCCGACTGCACGGTCTGACCAATCTTGACAGGAAGGTGATTAAAAACGGTTCCAGCAGAAATACGCTGCAAACCTTCAACCCGAATATCCTTGATGACGAGTTCAGCGGCGCTGAGATTAGAGACGACAAACGACGCCAGAATGGAAAACAGAATTACTGCTCTGCTGAAATAATTATTATTCATAATATTTTTATAAAACAATAAGTTAAGTTAACTTTTTAAACTTAATTATTGAAAGCATTAATCTTTGTTGCGCTGAGTATAAAGCAATTACCGGGTTAATCCTAATAGTTCACGGCATTAATTAAGGAAGCGGTTGATATCAACATAAAACGCCACTCCCATCAGCGCGATCAACAACGCAAAACCAATTCTCTGGCCCTGCTCGATAAAACTCTCTGACAGTGCGCTGCCCTTGATTGCCTCAAGCAAAAAGAAAAACAGATGGCCGCCATCGAGTACAGGTATCGGTAACAGGTTCAACACACCAAGACTGATACTGACGATTGCCAGAAACTTGAGAAAATACATGTACCCAATACTGGCTGACTTGCCGGCAGTTTGCGCAATGGTGATAGGCCCGCTGAGATTATTAACCGAAGCCTCACCTATGAGGATTTTTCCGAGCACCTTAAGGGTAAGGACGCTGAAATCCCAGGTTTTGGCAACAGACAGCTGCAGCGCATCCAGAGGCGCATAACGTTCTCTGGCCTGATACTGATCGAAGAATCCTTCAGGAATCTCGGCAGCTGCACCAATACGCCCAATTTTGTTATCACCCGATTCAACCATCGCTGGTATCAATGTTGTGGTGAAAACCTGTCCGTTTCTTTCATACTTAACGGGCAAGGGCTTCTCGGGATTATTGCGAATGATTTCTACCCAGTCAGACCAGCTGTTAATAGCTTGCTGCCCGGTTTGCAGTATTCTGTCTCCGGCTTCAAAGCCCGCCCTGGCAGCCGCTTCTCCGGCCAAAACCTGGCCAATGACCGGTGGCAGTACCGGCGAGAAAGGCTTGATACCCAACTGGTCAAGTAATTTTATTTCCGTATTTTCTGTATCGACATCAGAGAGGTTCAATTGTGCATTCCTGTTAAACCCATCTTTGTCACGCACAGCGATCTGTATCGAGTCTGTTTCTATGGCACCAGCCAGAAATGCATACACCGTAATTTCCCAGGTGGCCGTTTTACGTGTGCCGACTTCAGCTATTTGATCACCGGGCATCAGTCCGGCCTCGGCTGCAGGCGAGTCAGGAATGACCTCCCCGACTATGGGCTTGAGCCCGGTATCACCGATAACGAAAATCAGCCAATAGGTGAGAATGGCAAAAATAAAGTTAAATAATGGCCCGGCAACCACAATGGCACTGCGCACTTTAAGGCTTTGACGATTGAAAGCCCGGTGCAACTCTTCTTTCGCGACCGGCTCTTCCCTTTCATCCAGCATTTTGACATAACCACCCAGAGGAATAGCGGCAACCACATACTCGGTATCATCAACCTTGCCTTTCCTGCTCCATAGGGGCTTGCCAAAACCAATCGAGAAACGCAGGACTTTGACGCCGAGTTTGCGAGCTACCCAGAAATGTCCAAATTCATGGACACTGATCAGAATCGCCAGGGCGACAATAAATGCCAGTAATGTAAATGGTAACGAGCCCATTAATGTTTCCATCCGGTAATGAAATTGCCAGCCATGATTCTGGCCTCTGAGTCAACTTCCAGCAAATGTTCTATGGAATCTGAATTTTCAGATTCCATACCTGCCAGTACTTTTTCATTAATAGCCGCAATATCCATAAAACCGATTTTATCATCGAGAAATGCCTGCACTGTCACTTCGTTGGCAGCATTTAGAATAGCTGGGGCTGAATCCTTTTCTTTCAAGGCATCAAAAGCCAGGCGCAGGCAAGGAAAACGCTGATAATCAGGTTCAACAAAGTCCAGTTGAGCCACCTCGAAGAGATTCAGTTTCTCAACTCCCGACTCTATGCGTTCTGGCCAGCCCATCGCATGGGCAATCGGGGTTCGCATATCCGGATTACCCATTTGAGCGAGTACAGAGCCATCACTGTATTCAACCATGGAATGAATAACGCTCTGCGGATGAACCACGACATGAATATCATGCGGACTGATATCAAACAGCCAGCGAGCCTCAACCACTTCAAGCCCCTTGTTCATCATCGTGGCAGAATCCACTGATATTTTTTTGCCCATGTCCCAGTTTGGGTGGGCCACGGCCTGCGCAGGTGTTACGTTCAACAGTTCTTCTACCGGCGTATGAAGAAATGGTCCACCTGAAGCGGTGAGCATCAGGCGGGTCACCCCCATTGATGCCAGGTCTCCTGAAAAACCCGCTGGAAGACATTGATAAATGGCATTGTGTTCACTATCAATTGGCAGTATCTGCGCATTGTTCTGGCGAGCCGTTTCAATAAACAAATGACCGGAAAGAACCAGTGCTTCCTTATTTGCCAGCAGCAGCTTCTTTCCTGCCTTGACCGTGGCCAGCGCCGGCTTAAGTCCGGCAGCACCGACAATGGCCGCCATCACCATGTCGTTTTTTTCCAGTG
>Ga0180433_10006627_pt1 | contig 15094 bp, 13 predicted proteins | sample SS_ome_8_FD_132980 | JGI IMG/M metagenome (GOLD analysis project Ga0180433, IMG submission 132980) | Hypersaline lake sediment archaeal communities from the Salton Sea, California, USA - SS_1_D_1 metaG | ecosystem: Environmental > Aquatic > Non-marine Saline and Alkaline > Hypersaline >... | reverse complement strand
TCAGGCAAGATATCATCCACATCATTTTTCGGTAAAATTTTAGAACTATTTTCTATTTTTTTATAAATATCGGATCGGATATAATTAAGGAGCGTCTTACTGCTTTTTATTTCAGTTAGATCTACTACACTTTCTAATTCATCAAGACTTCGCTTAATTAAATCAAGATAAGAAAGTACTGGTGTTTTTTCCAATACAATATCATCTTGAACATTAAGCTGTCCATCTACTTGAGATGTCTTGACAACATTTTCTGATTTAATTCTTTTAAGATCTTTATATTTCGCAATTTCTAATATCGAAGAGAAAATTTCCTTAGGATTTTCAAAAGAAAAAATATATAATTGTAATGGATATTTTTTATCGATTGGACATGCCAATATATCTAATAACCATGGTTTCATATGTTTTTTCACATAAAATAAGTAAATTATAATAGATAGCTACGTAATTGTTGAATTAATTTATCGATGGTTCTATCTATCTTTTTTCTTCTTTTTATGAAATCATCTGAAAGTTTCTGGTATGCTGCCTTTGAAGGTAAGCGCCCCCTTTTATATCGTGTTTCCAGTAAATTTAAACTATCATCTACACTTATTCTCTCTGCATCTAAAACATCTAATTTCTTAAGTATATTTTCAAAAGTTTCATTAGTATCCATTATAGTTTTTTTGAATGGGAGTATTTCTTGTTTAATTTGATCGACTTTTAGAGAGTTTTTAGCTAAAATATTTTTGAATGTTTTCTTAGCCATTTTTTTTCGTTTAGTTTGTTCTTCAGCTCTTCTAATTTCTAGCATTAAAGCATTTTTCTCTTCAAAAAGAGAGCAAAACTCACGGATTTCGTTGAATGGAATAAATTCACCTCTTAACTCATCTTTTTCTTCTTGCTTTTTACGAGTTTTAATAAACACAACGTAAAAAGACATTATTAATGCTAAAATTAGCATAATGGTCAACGGTCGAAGTAATAAGTTAAAGAGATCCACACTATAAGTCAATTGAATTATTAATGTTTCAATTGGACTCACATTTTTAGAATTGTAAGTGACAATCGTCGATCCCCGAGATTGAATAACCGCATCGGGAGGCAAAGAGAGCGATTCAATATTATTACAGCCTTCAATAATGATATTGACATTCTCCTCAATTACATAAAATTCATGAGAACTGGTTAGTAAATCAATTTTTATAGATTGTTCAAACCAATTAAATGAAGTGTATTCCTCAAAAGGTAGTTTGTATTCAATTGAAAACTGATATTTAGAATTTGGAAGTAATATTGCTCTTTTACCTGCTAGAATAATAGAAAAGGTGATAAATCCCGAATTAACTTCACTTTCACTCAAATCTGAGATATCTAAATCGCTAATATCATCATAAACATAAAGATTTTTTGATGATTTTGGTATCTCAAGTGAGAATTCGGGAATTGGTAACTCCCCAATATTTTCAATGAGTATATCCTCTTTTATTTTAATTATACCCCATGCAGAAATGAAGACTTCACGATTTATGGATTGAATTTGCATTTTTGTAAGTTCGCTATTCTGATATGTAATTGTTATTTGTCTCTCCTCTTCTTTGAGATTTCCAAGGAAGGGATCCAAATAATCAAGTAAAAAACTCTCATCCAAGTCATATACATAGATATTTTCTAATATCATAGCTCCTATATCTTCTACTTGTTCATTGTAACCTACTTCAGAATTCTCTGGCATTCTAATTATTGTTTTTACGTCCTTTTCCGTTTTATAGGGCAATACGGGAAAGGGGTTAATTATATATTGAATATTTTGTTGATCGCCCAAAAAGAAATAACTTTGAATATTTGTATAACTATGCGTGAATGATATAGTTTCATTTTGATTTGGGAGAAGAGGACTATCAAAATAAATAGTCAACATTTCATTATCGTTCATAATAAAATTTGATTTTTCAACAAACAATGAATTAGCATATGATCCTTTCGCTTGATAAAAAATCAAATTATCAGTTAAATTTAAAGGAATACCAACTAGCATTGAAGAAATAGGATTATTATAGGTATTTAATATGGTTATTATATCAAGAATATTAATAATCCCATAAGCACTGACATTAATATTCCTCAATATATTTGTAATGATTACATCTTCAGCACCTTCTAAATTTGTTGAAGAAAATAATTCAGTTGGTTCCTCAGAAGTAACAAATTGATTTTCGGATTGGAATTGAATACAGGAGAATACTATAGTTAGTATAAAGATTCCAGCAATGAAAAGTATTTTCGTATTTTTTTTTTTCATAAATTTTCTCATATCAACCTTGAATTATCTAAAATAATTAAGCCACCAAATAAAAATTTATTATATTTTTTTTCTTCCTTTCAAAATAAACCTTAATATTTGTCTTAATTTATATTAATATAATCAATAAAATATTGTTAATGATTTGACAATGTCTTCACGAAGAGTGCAATCAAGACGGAAAAAAAGGAGGAGTGGTAATGCTCCCATGCCTTTAGGAGGTGCGGGTTTAATGCGTTTTTTTGAAGATAGTTCGATTGGAATAAAAGTCGGACCAGTTACTACTGTAATATTCGCGTTAGCATTAATTATGATCGTAGTTTTCGCTTGGTTAGGAGTCTTTAATTGGTTATTTGCATAATTATTAGAAACTTCTTTAAAAATGAGATTCTCAGAATTTCAAAAATTAATCAAAGAACTATATTTCAAGAAAGATCAAGCTAGAGGGATTAAGAGAACTTTTTTATGGTTAATAGAAGAGATTGGAGAACTCGCGACCTTATTAAAGGATACTGATTTAGATAAGAAAAAGATTTCAGAAGAAATTGCAGATATTATTGCTTGGACTAGTTCTATCGCAAATTTATTAGATATTGACGTAGAAAGTGCTTTAAAGCATAAATATCCTAATAAATGTAGTAAATGCAGTTCAAATCCTTGTATATGTAAATCATGATAACTTTTAGATATATATGAGTGTGTCTTAACATCAAAATAAAGCTAATGAGTTAATATGAAGCAAGAAAATAATAATAAAATAGAAGAGATTCATCCAGAAGCCAAGATTCATGAGGATTCTTTTATTGACGCTTCGTGTATCATAGGAAGTGGGGTAATAATTGAAAAAGATGTCTATATCTCTCAAGGAGCAATAATTTATGGCGAAGCTGTAATAAAAGCCGGGACTTACATTGGGGAGAGATGTATCATCGGCCACCCTCAGCGAGATAGATTACAAACACTAATTGAATCAAAAATTAAAAAGTTGGAATCTAAAGGTGCATTAGTCACTATAGGAGAGAATAATACTATTCGGTCTGGAACAATTATCTATTCGGATGTATATATGGAATCAGGCTGTCAAACTGGACATAATGTACTCATAAGAGAAAATACCAAAATAGGGGAAAATACTTTAATAGGGACTAATAGTGTAATCGATGGAAACGTAATCATTGGTAAAAATGTAAGTATTCAAACAGGAGTCTATATTCCTCTATATTCAAAGATTGGAGATTTTGTTTTTATGGGTCCATATAGCAAACTTACAAATGATAAATATATGATGCGAAAGAAATATCCTCTGAAAGGACCAATAATAGAAAATTATGTCTCAATTGGTGCGAATGCTGTGATCCTACCAAATATAACCTTAAGAGAGCGAACGATCGTGGGAGCCGGTTCAGTAGTGACGAAAAGTACTCAGAAAGAAGATGTTCTCATAGGAAATCCAGCTAGAGTATTAAAGAAAGTTCCTGAGGATTGGAATTAAATTGCGGTTGAATCATGATTAGGTGTATCTAATTGAAAGAAAAGAAGAAAATATGGATAGATATCGAAGAACCCAAGACAGGAATAATGTTTAAATCATTAATTGCTAACTTTCAAAGCCTTAATACTAATCTTCTTATAACCGCAAGAGATTATGATGCTACCTTTAACATTTTGGATGATTTAAATATAAAATATCATAAAATAGGCAAACATGGTGGAGAAAAATTAGAGGATAAATTAAAAGAGTATATCATCCGATTAGAGCAATTATTTCCGCTAGTATCAAACTTTGAACCGGATTATTTTGTAACTTTCTCTTCAGTGGAAGGGGCACGAATATCCTATGGATTAAATATTCCATCTATTGGATACAATGATGAACCAAGAAATAAACATGTATGTAAGCTGATATTTCCCTATTTAGATAATATTATTACCCCAAGTTGCGTACCAATACAAGATTATGTTAAACTAGGTGCTCAACATGAGCAATTATTAAGATATAATGGCATAGATGAGATTGCTTGGTTATCTGATTACGTTCCTAATCAAGAGGTATTAGAAAAATTTGATTTAGAAAAGGGAGAATATGTCATCATGAGAAGTGAACCCTCTTTTGCAAGTTATTTTATAGAACAATTGCCGGCAGAAGAGACACTTATTAGTCATTTCTTTCCTAAGATTTATGATGTGTGTCCTGATTTCAAATATATACTTCTAGTAAGGACGCAGAAGCAAGAAAACTTTTTAAAATCTAAATTAAAAGATTTTCGGAATGATAAGAAGATTATAATTTCACGATACATGCCCGATATGGTGGATCTATGCTTTTTTGCTCGATTGGTCATAAGCGGAGGGGGAACGATAGTACGTGAATCAAGTCTCCTTAATGTTCCGAGTATAGAATTTTTTCCAGGAGATACAGCACCCCAAGAAAAGTTTCTAATAGAAAATGGGTTTCCATTGTATCATATTAAAGATACGGAATTAATTATCAATAAATCAAAAGAAATTCTTTCCAAGAGTTTAGGACCTAACAGATTTAACAACTCTTTTAAGAATAAAATTAATGAATTTGAAAATCCTAATACATTATGCTTTAATATCGTAAACGAAAATTTATGGTCTAATTCGGATTAAGTCGTGTATAGATCTTTTCTAATCTATTGATAACAACATCCCAACTATATTTGGATAAAACTTTTTGAGCATTTTGAACTAATTCATCTCTTAAGTTCTTGTCGCTAAGAAGGTTTAAAATAGAATCTGCTAACTTCTTTGAGTTCTTGGGAGGGACGAATAAGGCAGAATCCTCAAAGATTTCTTTATAGACCTTTATTGAAGAGCAAATGATGGGGGTGCCACAGGCGAGTGCTTCAAGAGGAGTTAATCCAAATCCTTCCGATGAGGAAGAATAATTAATAAACATATCCGCCATAGAATAATAGTATGGTAATTCTTCTTCGGATACATAACCAACAAAGGATATATCTTGATGTTGTTTTATCCATTTCTGATACTTTTTTCCCATTGAAAAGTCAGGGGTACCACCAATTATCAAATTAACTTTAGGATTGGATTTTTTCACAATATGGTATGCCGAGATGATATAATCTACTCCTTTATACGCAGTTATTCGTCCAACGTATAATATAATTGGTCCTTCAAGCCCTAATTTTCGTTTTAATTCCGTACTTTTTCGAGGATAAGGCTTAAATCTTTCCTCTATGCCATTATAGATAGTTAACACTTTTTTTAAGTCAATTCCAGGAAGAAACTTCTTAAATTTATTTCTTATAGTGTTAGAAACTGTCGTAATTATCGCCGATTTGCATGCAATAAATTTGATTAAATATTTTTCGAAAGGAAATCTTGTTAATTGTGTTTCGAAAGGAGTGAAATCATGAATAGTAGTGATTAACCTTTTCGTATTTGAAAAAAGGACGGGGATCGCCGCTTTAGCACTGTTTGCATGTAAAATATCAAAATTGTGAGTTCGAAGGAATTTGATGACTTTGTAATTAAAATGGAAAACCCATAGGAACCGTTTTCGAATTAAATCAAATTGAATTATATCTGGATGCTTTAAATCCGTATTCCATTTACCAGAGATTAATTTGACATCATAACCCCTCTTCCTTAAATAATCAAAATGAGAGCGAACGACTTTAGCCTCTCCATCGGCAGTATCCGGGGAAACCGTTAATGAAACTAAACAGATTTTCATCTTTTTCATATTCAAATGAATAGCCATCTAAGTTAATTGTTCATATCCATCTTCAGTAACTAAAACTGTTTCTTCGGTTTGAGAAACATAAATTCCTTTCTCTTCTGCTAATACATAATGGGCTTTCAATTTATTGGTTCTCACAAGTTCTTCAAGACCAAAGACAATTCCCATTTGAAATTGTTTTGCCAACCACCTTTCGGCAAAAGGCAAAGTATTATAATTCTTATTAATAAATCCCAAAATTTGCTTTGAGGCTTTTCTTCTTAATGGTACTCTTCCAGTATAAGGATTTAACTCATAAATATAGGAGGCATTAGTTGGGTGAACTGATCCCCGTCCTGTTGAGGCAAAGATTTCGATAGCGAGAACATCCCCCTCTTCGATGATGTCCCCCCCTTGAGATCCGAGTTCAGGTACCTGTTTTTTACCATGAACCTTCCATCTCTCAACTTGGTGGCCTCCAAGTTCTTTAATTGGATTATATTTAAATCCCTTAACTATACTTTCAGTTTTTTTCCCAATTTCTTGAGTATTGAGTTCGGGTTTAACCATCATTTTCGCAGCCTCAACTGCGACTTCGGTAGATTGAATTATATTTTCAAGGGCTTTATCATCGTTAAAGCTAACTGTAAATGCAGTGTCAACTATGTATCCCTCAATATGAACCCCTAAATCAAGTTTAACTATATCCCCTGACTGGATGACTAGATTATCGTCCTTTAGAGGAGATGTATAATGAGCCGCTATATTATTTATACTTACATTTACAGGGAAGGCACATTCTCCACCTAATTCCCTAATTTTTGTTTCAGTGATGTCTATTAGTTTATAGACGTTTTCATCTTGCTTGATTTTAGGTTTAATGAATTTCTTTACTTCTTGCGCTATTTTTCCTGCTTTCTTCAAAGATTCGATCTTAATTTTCCGCTCTTCTTCTTCTTTTTCTAATTCTTCACTACTCTTTTGTGTCTTTTCTTTCGGACTAACTTTTTTATTTTCATTCATCAAGATAGAGAAATGTAAAAATTGATAAAAATATTTTTTAATTAATTAATATCAAATTTAATAGATAATTAAAAATAAATAAAGTAAAGATTAATAAATAAATAAGGTTAAATAAATAGATCAATTAAGTTATAAATCGATTACTCTTTCCCATTATTCTAACATGGAATAATGTATATTAGAAGTTAATCATACTATCCTATAAAAAAGTGGGGTTAATTAGTTTTGTCTGAAAATATTAGTGAGCTCACAGATTTACTGAGAAAATTATCTGCTGTTAATTCTGACATCGAAGGTTCGGCAATAGTAAGTGTTCAAGGGCTTCCAATATGCGATGTGTTAAGTAGAGATGTGAATTCTGGGATAGTGAGTGCGATGTCTGCAGCGATTCAGAGTGTTTCAGAACGCGCAGTAGAGGAACTTGACAGGGGAGATCTTAAAAGAATCCTCATTGAGGGAGTTAATGGAATTATTATCCTTTCAAAAGCGGGAGAGAATGCGATTTTATGTACTTTATGCAATGCTAATGCAAGTTTAGGGATGGTTTTTTTGAATATTCAAAGTGTCTCAAACCGAATCGCCGCATTATTAGATTAATGAGATGATTTCCTTAATTTTTTAATATGTCTTTGAATAATAAATATAAGCAGCAAGTCTATAAAGAGTTATCTCGTTATTTAAGAGAAAAAGATTTTAAAAAATTTATTGAAGTTGCTAAAGATAAACGAGAAAAGAACTTTAATTATAATCCTTCGGACGTTCAAAACCGATTTGAAATTTTGTCAGATCTTCTTATGCATACGATTAGATGTGTAAGTGAAGGCTATGAAACTTCCGCTCTTGGAGAGTTTATAGAAATATTACGTTTTTTTAATGAACAAAATTTATTAGAAAGGAAGTTAAGTAAGCAAGATCATATGTTACTTAGACAAATAAAAAATGACGATATCTTTCTAGCTAATTTAATGGATCTTTTTGGCACATTAACTAATTACTTTATTCTCTATATAGTGAAGGATATTCCTAAACATTTTCTCGACTTTTTTATTACGAATCCAAACCAATCTTTTCCTAATTCAGATATGTTAATTCATTATATTAAAAACGTGTTTTTCAATCAATATACAATTTATGGTTTAAGCGTACGTTATTTAGGGACTGTAGAGAAATTTCTTACAAAAGTTCAACAAGAATTAACGAGGGTTAACTTCCGTGAGAAACACAAAAATAATGAATTTATCGAGTTAGATATGAAATATGAATTTTCAGATTTTTACTTTAGTTATGGAGATACTACCCAACGAATTATAACTAAAAAGCATTTAATTTATCCAGAAAATGTTTTAAAGTATATTAATGAAAGCTTAGATAAGAAAAAAAATCAAAATTATACATTTCAGAGTCTTTCTATGGTTTTATTAGGGGGAATAGGCCCTCAAGGTCATGGATTCACATATTCTACACCAAGGGGGGAGATTATAGAAATCTGCTCTGACATTAAAGAAAACGAGGCAATTATCGTTAAATACAAACTGTTCTTAAAAGAGCAATTTGTCAATCGTTTAGACAAAGAATTAATCAAAATCAATTCTCAAATAAGATCTCAAACCATTTCTTTTCTCAATCATCTTCTAACTCCCAATGAAATAATTGGATATAATAAAATGGACCATATCCTATCCAAGGTGGAAAATTTTTTACATAATTTTGAAGAAGAGGAGAATTTAGACATAAATAAATTATATCATAACATCTCAGATGCTATTTCTATAATTCTTAGACCAATTAGAATGGTAGACCAATTCAAAGCAAGAAGGGAATTAGTATCACGAGATAAACTGAAATCTGAAGATCTAGCTAAATTAACTAGTCTAAAAAATAAGTCCCATTATGATATATTAAGAGAAAGGCTGTTTTTTCAATATATCGTCGATCTATTCTACGAGATATACCAAAAAAGTAAATTTAAAAAAGAAAAATGATAGTTATTTTATTTTTCTAATTCTTTGAACAAGATAGGGCTTTAAAAGGATTGAAAGGGAATATCCTAAACCTCCTCCAAATGCTCCCAATAGGAGCCCGATAATTAGCACTATAAGTAAAATTAACCATCCAAAACCGGGTCCTATCATTAATGTACCAACTTGATCAAGAATTGCATAAGTATTCCTCGTCGTTAGGGCCGTGATCATATAGAGGGTCCAAGAAAGCGTAACTCCTGCTAAACCACTTAATATAGCATATCGCAATCGTTTATTGAAGAATCCTGCAACGATTCCGGGAATTATGATTAATTGCCAAACTGGAATCAAAGTAAGAAGCATGGTTAGCGCCATCGCGAGAATAATTGTATATAATAAATACTTGTAATCTGTTTCTATTTCAGACACCCCCTTTAGGATATAGATATATCGCGGATTCAAATGAATTAATAGGGAAATTCAATGGAGTATTAGTATAATATTGGAAATGATACTTTCCTAGGAGAAAAAGCTGTTCTAATTGATCTGAGTAGTGTTTTGAATTACTAAATCCTCTTTGCCCTGAGGGGATTACACTTAATGATTGATTTAAATTACTGAAATCTAAAATCATTCGTTCTGAGGCACCACCCCGAGCATAACGTATATTATTGATATCATTAAGACTGATTCCGGAAGGATTGATAGTATTACCCTCTCCATCTGCTGGATATGGGCCTTTACTCAAGGATGCTAAGCCAGTTAGATGCGGAAAGGTAACTTTATGCACTTCCCCCCATTTCCATTTGGATGGATCATTCGAATCATAAAGCTCTGTTAACCAATCTATAGTTGCATCAAGAGCTAAAAGCATTGTTTGGTTTCGCGTTTCAACTGCAGGTGTAGAAATGTTATCAAACCAATTGTTAAGAAACTCTCCCTCTTCTTTCATCAATTTTTCCAATACAGCTAGTCCCGGTTTTCTTGTACCCTCAAGTTCATCGAATGTAAATTCCATGAAATAATCCCTCCATTTACGATAAATAGTTGGTGCTGCTAAGTCTTTTGACATCAAAAAACTCCATGGTTCCAACTCTGTTAAAACATCCCCAATTAATGAAGGTGGAGAAATTCCATATTCCGATTTTATTACTTCTATTAATGTTGGTACAAACGCTTGCGCTGCCGTTGAATTTACATCGTTTTGGATCAATTTCATATCCTCCACGCTAATGTTTGTCGATTGATTGAGAAGTTCATTGATTCTTCTTGCACGATAACCAGTATTATATTCGCTTTGTAAATGATATTTGACATATCCCGGACCAGCAACAATTTGGTTTGCAGAAGCTAAATAATGTTGGCTTGGGTTAAATGAACTTGGCAATTCATTTAAAATATCGATATATCCAATCCATTCACCTTCTCCATTAGAGGCATTATATGGGAGTGTCCCATTTCCATATGTACCATCATCATCTCGAATAGGAACTTTTCCAGTGGGGCGAATTGCAATATTTCCATAAACATCTCCATAAACAATGTTTTGTGCTAGTATGGTCCAATACTGGGAAGCATTATCAAAATCAGCTCTATTTTGAGCTCGACAGAAACCATTGGCAGCAAGCAAAGTATAGAAGTAATTATTTGCTGTCCATTTAGAGGATAATACAATATCCCCAAAAGCATCTGATAAACCGAAATCCCCTATTACGTCATTCATAACAGGACCATGAACTGTATGACGCACGGTGAAATCAACATTTCCTTGATTTTTCACTTTAATTTTATATGTTTCGTAGGTGTAATCTTGTGGGGTATTATTATAGATATAACCATCATCGCCATTTGTGTTAAAAAGATACCAATCAATAACATCATACCCAGTATTTGTAAACCCCCACCCCACATACTGATTATGTCCAACAGCAAGAAGGGGCATTCCAGGTATCTGGAAACCATAGGCATTAAATCCTGTATTTTCTGCGACCATATGCTGCTCATACCAAATACCAGGCATGTTCCAGCTTAAATGCATATCATTACACAGAATTGGATAACCAGTACTGCTTTTTACTCCATCAATAACCCAGTTATTAGAACCACGTAATTCTTGTTCTTCCATTAATTCCTTTTGGGAGTCAATCTTCTCTACGTTTTGCATAAAAGTGGAGATCGTAGACTCAACTTTAGAGGAAATTTTAACACCAAGTCCTGGAGCCATAGGAATTTCACCAAACGAGCCATAGTCAGGACAAATTGGTATTTGATAGGGATATGGGAGCCCGAATAATTCAGTATAGTTTGCTGAACCCAGTAATGCAAGATTTTGATACCGATATAAATCATTGTAATTCCATGTAAGATCCATTGCCATTAATTGGACGATGCACATGGAATCTACTTTACTCCATTCTGCTGGTTCAAATCCAATTAGATAATACTCTAAAGGAAGTTGCTGTTTATGATTATTAATAAAATAATTAATTCCATCAACGTAGCGTTCAATTTTGGGTACTAAGTTAATTGTACCATTTGATTGCATTTCCTCTAAGATTTTAACAGTATTAATGGCCCAGGTTTCCATTCCAGTTGCGAGCATGAATTTATCGGTTGAGAGATAGTCTTCTCCTAAAATTTCCGATAATTTACCTCTAACTTGTCGTCTTAGCATATCCATTTGAAAAAGTCTATCTTGAGCTTGACAATATCCTTGAGCGAAAAACATGTCTTCTTCATAAGTCGCATAAATATGGGGAACACCCCACTCGTCCCTAATTACTGTGACTTCACCGTGTAGACTATCAATATTAAGGCGCTCAGCGGTAGGGACTTCGCCCGGTACATTCCATACACCGTTTCCGGGTATTAAGAGGTTACCTAATGGGGGGATTCCTAATAATGGAATCGAAAAGACAGTAAGTATGATAATTGTCAATGGAACAAAAATCGAGAGCTCTATATAGGCTTTTTTATGTTCTTTTCTCATATTATCACGTTTATTATTTAATTCTAGAACGAACTATAAAATTTATAGTAATGATTTTGTTCTCTTCCTATATATATATGTTTATTTCGACTTATATCGGGATAGAGATCTATAACAAATGAATTAGAAATTAAAGAAAATCTTACTTGGTAGATAGCTTATAGGATTTGTATATTATTGTTAAATTTATATATAACTTCTTTTTTGATTTTAGTAATAATTTTTTTAGAGTGATTTTAAAATGGGATTAGAATTTGTTACTCCTTTAGGCTGGCTTGATGGATTGACTGCATCAGGTATAATACTCTCCTCAGTTATATTTGGACTATTATCTCTTTACAAAGCGAAAAAGTTAGGAGCAAAATTACTTGCTGTCGCAGCACTTACGATGTTTTTTGTTGGTTGTTTATGGTTAGGTCCTTTTATAGATTTTATTATGGTGCTCTTTTTTAATACAAACATTACCCCAAACTGGTACTACTCCCTTCTAAGTTATACTAATGTTGTCCCCGCATTAATTTTTGCGATGTATCTTGGGGGATCGCTTCTTTTGCCTAAAAGAAAATGGATAATTGTAGGAATTTATGTTGTTTTGGGAGCAATTTTCGAATACTTTCTATGGTTTCAAAATGCTTCGTCTTTTTCCTACCCTTCCTTCAACCCTGGTGATTTAATTAATGCGGAATTTGTCCGTAATTATATAACTTTTTACTTTGTAGCGCTCTTTTTAATATCATCGTTAATTTTTCTTGGAATAGGTTTTGCGGTGAAAGCAAAACAATCAACTGGTGAATTACGGAAAAAGTTTATGTATTTATCTTTAGGATTTATTATATTTGTCGTATGTGGCGCACTTGATTCTATAGTTACCTTACCAGTTGCGATTGGAGTGGTCCGAGCAGTTATGATGACTTTTGCTCTTTGGATGTACCTGGGACTTAAAACTTAAATTTTTTTTTTAATTTTTTTGTTTTTTTGTCTATTATTAGTTCTTTTTAATCCACGATATAATCCTTTAAATATAATTTACTCCATTTATTTATAATAGGATATTTATTTTTAAAAAAAAAGATTTGGTATAAAACTATGGCATTTCCAACTTCAGCAACGTTTTGGTTAGAAGGTTTAACAGCATCGAGCGTTATTTTGGTGGCAGTTATTACAGGTTTAATTTCTTTTTATAAATCTCGAAAATTGAAAGCAAAACTACTTTCTTACCTTGGATTAACAATTTTCTTTATTGGTCTATTATATTTGGGACCTTTTACTGATTTTATGTCAGTGTTAATTACGGATATTAACATTGAAGTCCCTCCTTTCACTATAGGACTATATGGACTGTTGAGTTACATGTGGATTGGTCCAGCTATAGTACTAGCTATGTATATTGGAGGGGAACTATTAATTCCCAAAAGAAAATGGATTATAGTGGCAGTATTTGCGGTGATTGGTGTTGTATTTGAATATTTTCTGTGGTTTCACACGTTAGAGACTTTTGATTTTGACCTTCCAAGTCCAGGTAATGAAGTAATAGATTCGAGTTTTGAGACAGCATATCCAACATTCCTTTTAATGGCATTATTTATAATCTCAGTCCTTGTATTCAATGGCATCGGTTTTCTTATTAAAGGAATTAAATCTACTGGAGTTCTTAGAAAGAAATTTATATTATTAGGATTAGGTTTCTTAGTTTTCACTATTGCGGGCGCAGGCGACTCTTTAGTCAACCCAGATATCGCTTTAGTAATAGTCAGAGTTGCAATGATAAGCAGTATAATATTAATGTATTACGGGCTTAAAACCTAAAAAAATTATTCAATTATTACTTTTATTTTATTTCTTGTTTTAAGTTAATGGCGAATTTCTTGGATATAATCAAATATCGTGTCAACTCGATCTTTAATAGTCCCAAATAAGCCTTCTTCTTCTGAGACTACAGAATTTATGGCTGTTTTTAATCCATAATGACTTTCGGATATTAATACTCTTACTGGTAAAGTCAAAATCTCACTCATCAGCATAAATAATTCTTGAATAATCCGAATTATTTTTGGAAATTTCTCTTCTGTTATTTCCATAACCGATTGGTCAGAAGAAACCAATCCATTTTCCCGTTCTCTTCTTAATTCTTCCCAGACATTTTCTTTTAATTCAGCAAAATTTATCCCTAAGTTCTCTAATGCTAATTGAGCGCCTTCGAATAGATAATTAATATCATCCTTTCCAGTGAATTGTTTTATATTCTCTACCATCTCAGCTGGTGCTAAGCCATCGAGAAATGTAATCAATAATTGATGATAATCGTTAATTACATCAATTGGAATAAATAGCAAACTAAATTCTTTAATTTGTTGAAATATATAACCCGCAACTTTTGAAAAGGTTGCATTAGCAAGTATTTTTTCAACGATCCCACCATATTCATTAAAGAGATGGATTGCTAGAAAACCGATGATTCTAATCATATCATCTTCATAATTTTTAAAATAATCAAAAAAATGTTCTGGCTCCATGTTCAATTTATCTTGGATCAGTTCCCGTACCTTTGATTTGATTCCTCCCAAGGGTTCATCAAGCATTTCCTCAATTTTGTCTAAAGATAGCATATCTTGCAGGGTGTCAATTATATCCATTTTCGTCTCTTGGAGTACTTCCTCTTCTAAAACCTCGTCAAATTTTACATTAGACTTTAGCTTGTCCTTTAATTTGACCTCGGAGAGTTTCTTCCATTCTAACGCGTCATATATTTTACATTTAAATTGAAGACACTCTTCTCCTCGTGCCATACATCGTTGCTCAACGATATTGATTCGATAGTCATTTCTTTTAACTTTTAAGATAAAATTTGCTACACTTTCCAGCATACCCGTTAATCCACAGGCTAAACCCTCTAAATTCTCGTTTTTTACTTTTTTAAAATCGAACGTATCCGCATTATCCATTCCATAACCCGCACATATAGGACAAGTTTTAATACGTATAATATAATCATTATATTTGGATCCTTCATGTGGGATTTCTTCATAAGATAATTCGCCTTCTCCTATCTCTTTACCAAATACTACAACCCAGAGTAATTCAAAATAATCAAGTACTTTTTTCGGGCTTCCTGGCATAAATTTAAAGAC
>Ga0180433_10006626_pt1 | contig 15094 bp, 25 predicted proteins | sample SS_ome_8_FD_132980 | JGI IMG/M metagenome (GOLD analysis project Ga0180433, IMG submission 132980) | Hypersaline lake sediment archaeal communities from the Salton Sea, California, USA - SS_1_D_1 metaG | ecosystem: Environmental > Aquatic > Non-marine Saline and Alkaline > Hypersaline >... | reverse complement strand
CCAAACCTTACCAAGCTGCTTAGTAGAAGCTCCAATTGTGAACTTCTTTCTACCATCCTTGTGATTGTAGTAAATATCAATCATAGTCATGTCCTTAGACTTGACCTTCCGGATCTGAAGTTCGAACTTACCATCTGTTGCTTCAAACCTGTGTAGGGTTGGCCTAAACTTACCAGGGGCCACCTCACTCCACATGTTAAGGAAGCTAGATGTTGCATTCTCCACATTAGAGTCTGCTACTGTCTTCTTGGTTGCCTTTGCGGCCATCTTCTTAGTCATATCTTTCTCCTTTTCTTTTAACTACATTTTAATTTTCTTAACAATGGGCCTTTTTAGGTGATGCCCAGCACCAGTGCTTTACAGAGTAGCAAAGGTCCAGGTACGCTGACCATTGCCATCTACGCCTACACCTGAGGATACTACGACGGACTTGTTCCTCGCCCATCCACATCCATGACACACCTGTACAACGACATGTGCACCATCTCTCAGGCGCTTACGCTTGTGCTCACGAATGAGCCCAGCTTTCCCGCACTTAGGACATTTCATATAGGCCATATTACTCACCTCCTTTGAATGTTATAGACATTGTTCTTGATACACCAATTAGAGTAAACACGGTTGCTAGTATAACCAAGATCAAGGCTCTTAGATCATGCATAGCCAAATACACAAGATCTAATATACTTAATCCTACTATCAACCCAGTGACTACATTGCTTACCTTTTTGCCGAGCAAATACCAAGATAAGCCCCATATAGCGAAATACACTAACCATGCTAATACTAACATGTCGAACCTCCTTCTTTTTCTTGGGAATCACAACATAGGCATATAAAGTGACCATCACCATATGCCAACATAGTATCGTTCTGAATACCACATTTACAACAACTCATACCTACTCCTTTCTTACTGTTTCTTTTCAACAAACACTGTTCTCTGATGTCTATTACGACACTCAAACACCATTACAGTATACAATCTAAGGTCATCCCTTAAATCTTCGTTCTCATACATGGCTTCGCCGCAATGAGTACAAAAATCAGGAATTGACCTATCTTCCCAGCTAACCACCTGGTAACTATGTATATCATACATCTTCCCAGTCTTGCTGCTAACTGTAACATTACGTGTCATAGCTATCCCTCCTTCTTTGTTTTCTTTTTTAACATATCCTGCATAGCCTTCCACATAGGGCACTTTGCCCTATCCTTGCTACTGCCACGGCACTTATCTAAGTACCTAACACTACAATGCTCACAAATTAAACCTTCCACTGTAATCCTCCTTTTTATTTTACTATCTTAATTTCGCCTCTCTTAACATAACCAGCAATAAGCCGGTCATGTACAATTCTGAGAATCTCTTTATCGTACTTATGTCCATACTTCTCTACCTCAATGAGATAGAGGTCCTCAAGCTGCTGTTTAGTAACAGGCTTGGGAGCACACTTATTCTTACCCATGGCTTCCTCCTTGTTAGGGTTAGTATATGTGGGCAGTTTAACGTCATACCCAGGACGGGTTACTGTTAATCCCACTGTCTTCCTGTTTTTGGATCAAAGTGATCTGTATACTCATCATATGCATCTTGTGCTTCTCTATCTTGCTTGATCTCGCGCACAATAGAAAGATGCCTAAAATAACTCCTTATTCTAGGTACTATGTGAATATAACAGATACTAACAATAGATCCAACCACAAACCACAATAAGCACATCCAAGGATGCCTTATTATAAGATAGATTGAAACAGGTAGTCCTATAGCACATAGAACCACTTCTACCTTAGTGTTACCGGTATGATTCAATCCAACCACACCGCATACATATACCCTTATAGTAGCAAACACTGCTACCACTAGGTACACACATAACATGATCCAGTCTAGACTAGTCATATCTGTCCTCCTCGTTAAGATTAACTAAAGTTAGGCAGTTTAAGCTCATACCCAGGAGCAGTTGATTAATTCTCCTCGCCGAGAACAAAGGCATACCAATGTTCATCGAACTCACGTCTCCTAGCAGCAGAGTCACGATTCCTGTTAGGTTCGTTTCTCTCCCGTATACGATCCATCTTACGTGTCTTGTATCCCCTCTTATGTGAGATACGATTTGAGCGTTTCATTATATCCCTCCTTGTTAAAAGATAATAAAGTGAGCAGTATATTTAACGTCCTTGCTCAGAGGACGTGTAGTACTACTTACTGTCTCTGTTTCTAGCATTGATCGCTTTAAGGCGATCGAGGGCATTAAGATCAATACCACACTGCTTACGCTTAGCACTAACAGCTAAAGCTATGTTATGCTTGAGTACCTCACATATAGCAACATGTAGATCTCCTTCAATACCCTCCTCTGTGAGCACATCCATATAGTACTCATAGATAGTAGCACATAGTGGACCACTAGCCATGAGTATCCTCTGGGTGGCCGTTCTCTTGCTGCACAGGGCAGCCAATGTGTACTTCATCTCACTCCTCCTTATTTGTTATACTTCTCTATATAGTGTACTGTCTCTCTTGGTAATACCTTACCATTGCCTACTACGTATGCAATACCTGCATTGTAGGCTATCAATCTGTTTGTTACTGTATCCTGAATACCATAATACTTAAGCATTTGTGGTATCCTGTAGTTCATGTACCAGTGAGCTATTGTGCTATTGACCCTACTACTGAATAGATCCTCTTCAGTGTATTGGTCGCCGGGATGAAAATTATTCCATTCCTCTAGTACAATAGGCGTTATCTGATACAATCCCCTTGCCTGTGAGTGTACATTGTATGCTCTCGGATTACCAGATGACTCAATCATCTTAATCTTCTGCATATCAACATGCACATCACTCGCTTGTGCTGCCGGGGGGAAAAGAACAACCAACAGCACTAACACAAACATCTTCATATCTACCTCCTTTGTTATTATATAGTACTACAAATAGAATACAACTACTATGCTATTAGGAACCTAACAATCATACTTCAGTATATAACATTCCCGATGTCATATAGCGAACGTGGGGCACGTAACGTTGATTTGTTAGACTATAAATAACACATAGGTCTTCATAAAAATTTTATAGATATTTTTCTCACTATAAGGGATTTTCTCATAATATTTCATCTCTGTAACCAAAACCGTGCAGGAAAAGGTAAAATCCATCAATCCTCACGGAATTTTTTCCTAAAAAACGGCCCATAAGGGAATTTGGGTTTCAATAGCTTCAAAAATCGGCCAAAAAGAGGTAAAAACCACTTATTTCTCTCTAAATATGTAAAAAGGGTTACAGAATTCAACAGAAAGTGCTCTAATTCGTACAGAAAGGTACCTTCCTGGTCAAAACTCGATAAAAAGGTCTCTGAGTACCTGTTTTAAATAAAAACGCGGGAGAAAGGAGATTTTCACCCTATTTGCTATGATGTTTAACAACCACGACTCTTAAGTATATCTATATATCTCTGTAAACAGAGATTACTAGTATCTAGTATACTTAGATTCTCTGTATTTAAATTTATTATAGTATATATATTATATATGGACTATATATACCACTATTAGAAAAAATATATACTAAATATAGTATTTATTTTGTCAAAAAGTCGTAAATTACCTGTTCATATAATAAGTGTAGGGCTAATAACAGATTGAACTTACAAAAAATAGGCTAGAGAGGTCGCTCCTCGATCCGGACCCTGTCGTTCGGCTAGCCTACTATCCTGACAGGAGGACTTATGAGACTTGACGAAAGTATGATAGAAAAAAGGCTGAAAAACCTGGAAAGATATGCCACAACTATAAGCGATAAAGGTGCTTGCGAAAAAATCGTAAAACAACGAAGGAAGTCAAATCTTAAGGTTAAGTACGGTATGACGCCAGAAGAGCACGAAGAGAAAGCAAGATCTCAGGGTAATATGTGCGCAATATGCGGAAGAGAGTTTGGTGGGACAAAAGCTTTAATGCCACATGTAGACCATTGCCATAAAACCGGAAAGATAAGAGATCTTTTATGTTTAAAATGCAATACAGCAATTGGCCATATCAACGAAGACCCTGAAATAGCCAAGAGCATTATAAGGTACTTAAATAAGTGGTCTTAAAAGATCAAATACGCGGCGCTTTGCCGGCCGCTTTTATATAGATATAAGGAGAAATCGGAATATGGTAATGTTTTCTATCGAATTTAGATATTCAGAAAGAGGCTGTGTTAGCTTAAAAACGACACCAAAAGCCAGGGGATAATATACCCTCTGGTCTTTTTCTGTTTATATTAATAAATAGAAATATTACCACGGAGGACAAATGGCCAGAAGAGGAAGATACCAGTCACCAGGGCATCAGGGAGAGAGAAGGTATGGATCCATGGGATCTATAGCAAGAGAGATGCAGTGGAGAAGAGGCTCAAGAAGACCTGGAGATCTCATAAGGGCCTTCAACCTGAAGTATCCAAATAGATCTTACTCTGAGCAAGAAGGACCTAATTACGAGAACGAATAGTTGTAAGTCCTTTATTTATGGGAAGGTACGAAAAAAAATATATAAAAAATTGCTCGGCGGCCTTCGGCCGGGAGTGTTGGAAAAAATTATAAAAATTCGAAAAAAACAAAAACGGGAGTGCAAATGGCTTTACGCAAAATTGAAGACTTTAATGGGGTTGACTGTAATTACTGGAAGATCTTGAGCTTAAGGCAAGATTATGTTCATGAAAATACAACTGCGGTTCTTGGTCTTTACAAAGACAGCGAAACCAGAGAAGAGGACGTTAACAATGTAATCCTAAAGAGGAAGGTCTGTGCCCCCGGGGTTTTTACCACAAGAGAACTTATGTATGAAGAGTGTAAGGCATCCGGATACTATCTTGAGGATGCAGAGGACTGTTAGTTGATGCTGTCTATTTTGTTATTAGGCAGCTTTTTTGCTATATAGACGTAAAACAAAAAACGGAGGAACACACATGGAAGCAATTACAGGCGGAATCGCAGCAATAGGCAATTACGTATACCAGGCTGGAGAAGCCCTTGTTGTAGGTACTTACAACACTGTTACTACAGCTGGCGACGGAATTATAGCCGTTGGTAAAGCGATTTTCCTTGGCATCGGAATCGGAGGCTAAGGGTTGCACCTGGTGAGGTGTGGAGGTTCGGTACTGATAAGGTGGAGATTGGTACAACAAATAGACATAGTATACGATAAAATATAACAAGATCATATTGTTTTACATAAAATGCAAGGAGAAATAAGAAATCATGGAAAAGGGAATAATAAGATGGTTTGACAATAAAAAGGGATATGGATTTATAGAAAAAGAGTCCGATGGAAAGGATCTTTTTGTTCATTATTCAGCAATAGACATGGAAGGCTATAAGACCCTCAAGGCTAAGGAAGAGGTTGAGTTTGACATCGTTGAGGGAGATAATGGCCCCCAGGCGGCTGACGTAAGAAGAGTAGAGCCTGTACTTGAATCAGACGAATAATCGTATTTAAAATCGGAGAAACTATGAGCACTATATTAAAAGACCTTGACGTACTATCTCAGAAGCAAAGGACTATAGATGCACTTCTAGAGGCCGGCGATATAAAGAAGAGAAATGGCGACAATTCCGGATGGACATTAGAGCCACTGTACTCTGGGGAAGAGTGCGATATGGGTTTTGTGCGCATAGACAAGGTAGAGGCCGGAAGGTGTCCAGATCATATACACGAAGAAAGCGTTGAGTATCTTGTAGTCCTTAGGGGTGAGATACTTTTTAGCGCCGGAGGAAGAGATCTTAGAGTGGTTCGAGAAGGAGAAATGGCAAAGGTTAACGCCGGGGAGGTGCATAACTCGAAACCACTTGTAGACGACACCAAGCTAGCATACATCTGCGTGCCCAAAGACCCCGGAATGAAAAATCTAACTGAAAGGATCAACAATGTCAAATGATATAACAAAAGAAGAAATAAATGCATTGATGACCGTTCAGGCTAAATCTGTGGAGCAGCAGGTTATAATAGCAGAAAGGCTAAAGGTTATAGTCGACAATCAAGAGAAGACTTTGGCCAGACTGCAGAATGGTCTAGCTAGAGAGATAAAGGAAAATCTTAAGGATGAACTGGAAGATGTAAACAAGGAAATATGTGGACTATCAAAGTCCTGTTCAACAATAAAGAACGACACCACATGGATAAAGTGGTTATATGGATCTGTAGGTCTTATAGTTGCTCTTTCTATGGTTTTTGTAAATATATACTGGCTCTCACATAGAGCATCAACAGCTCAGGCAGTTGTGGTGGCTGTTGAGGAAATCATGGAATCATATAACGATGGAGACCACGGAACCTCAGGGAGTGATTAATATGGCTAAAGGTGGAAATACAGGGCATGGTAATTATAAGGCGCCAGTTCTTGGTCAATCCTCAAAGCAGCTTAAAGAAGGGATTGCGGGCGCTCCAAAGATAAATCACCCTAATAGACACATGAGTACTACGGAATATAAGAAAACACTGAGCAAGCAAGAAGAATCTAATGAGTGATAATAAGGATGTTGAGAAACAGATAACCCTAAGTAACGATAGGGGGTTAAGCGAAGAAACTGTGCTTGGTGCTTTTGCGGCGAAAATGAAGGACGACTATGAGGTTACCCTTACACCAAAAGAAGCCAAAAAGCTAGTATGCTATCTGAATACTCTTAAGACTGGTTTTCAGGCTGCAATGCCAATAATATGTATTGGAGAGCAATGTCCTTATGCTAAGAAGTGTCCTCTTGGGGAAAACAATAATTATCCGAGAGGCCAAGAGTGTCCCATGGAGTCTTATCTGAAAGAACAGTGGTACGCGGATTATGTTGATGATCTTGAGATACAGGCCGGAAGTAAGGTTGATGAATCTCTAGTTCAAGATCTTGTTCTTTGGGATATGCTATCTAAAAGAGCTTTAGAAGAACTTGCAGTAGACCCCAAGATAGTAAAGAAGTCTGTCGCTGGTTTTCAGCAAACAAACGACGGAATGAAACCTATATATAAGGAAGAGGTTAATCAGAGACTTTCTTTTATCGAGAAGGCTCAAAGGCAAAAGATGAAGATAATGGATTCTCTAATAGCAACTAGAGAAGCAAAGTCCAAAGATACTTCTAGAATGATACACGATCCAAGCACATACGCAGCGAAACTTCTAGACAAAGCCAAAGAGCTGAAAGAGAAAGCCGCACAGGCCGGAGTCATAGAAGTAGAACCCGTTGTGGAGGATCGAGATGCCGACGTATGAGTACTCAAACCCACTTTTAAGAAAAGCTCAAAGCAAGAGGTTTAGGGGATTATCTCCCAGCCTTGCCAGAATACGAGCAGCAGCGGGAAGGGGCTATACAGAGATAGGATTAGAAGAGGCCTCAAGGCAGCATCATGCTTTTTTGAAAACGGCCAAGGCAACCGATGTTAGTGGACTGGTATGGGATACTAGAGTTAACTTTCCCTTCACCAGGGGGTCTCTAAATGTACCATATACCATTGAATCCTATCTACCTAGATTTAACATAAGAACCTATAGCAGTGGACTAAAAAGTATACCAATACCAGATTTAGTTGAGAAGTCACACCTAACAAACTGGCTTTCATACGGCAGAACAAATAGAAACTTTAGCAAGTCAGCCAGAAGTGCATTTGACTGGGCCTTAGAACATACTACGGCATCGTACAATCTAGGAGACGTATACAGTGCTTTTGGTGTTCGTAGTGGAAAGAGATTTCTTGAGCGGGGGCTTGAGCAAAAATTTGAAGATATGGTTTTTAGATATTCCGAATCGTCCAGAGGGGAAGGCGTTTGGCTTGGACTTAAGGGTCTTTCAAAGAGAAAGAAGATGGCCTTTACAGGAAGAAGTAGGTCTGCAACTATACCATTTACTCATCTGAGCAAAGATGAGTTAGCATATCAAAAAATCATGGGACAGCATCTGGACGCTTTTAGGCAAAACATTATGGTGTCTAAGAAGCTTAATCTTGCTCAAGAGTACAGAGTTGTATTTGCTGGTGGAGAAGCTGTAGATATAACATATAGATGGGGTTCCAAGGGCGCCAGAGAGCTTGTAGAAGATCTTGGTTTAAGCGGTGCAATAAAAAAGCTAGGAGTAAAGTCTGGTCTTCCTGAAATTATTCAGCCAGTTTCAAAGAAAGAGGCTGAACTCCTAGGGGGGTTTACCAAAAAGTATGCAAAAGTACTTCCGCCATCTGTTGGAGCACTAGACATAGGCCTACAGAAGGGGATGGGTCTTACAGAAGACGCCCTTAAGGTCATAGAGGTGCAACAGGCCTTTGGTAATATAAAACAACCATGGGTAAGGCAGAAGATTTACCATAGGCTTACTGGTAAATGGCCAAAAGAATGGAAGACAGGGGCCGGAGTTGGGGTTGGTCTTGCGGCTCTTGCTGGCGGTTTAGCAATAAATGCTATATACAATAAGATAGTTGGCCACCATCCGGGTAGAGTTAACAAAGAAACAGAGGCGGCTATAGATTCAGATTTTACTGCAGGAAGAAGCTACACTAGGAAGGGGCCAAAAAAGGAAAGCATACCATGGGTTCAGCACGGTATTCTGGCTACCGCTGCTTTTATGACAGGTCTGGACAGAACTAAAAACATAAAAGGTGGACTGGCCGGTGCTGCCTTTGCGGTTGGCTTTATGGGGCTTAGACATGCCCTAACTCCAAAGGATTCAGATTGGAGTGAGGTGGGGTCTTCGGCTTGGAGAGCGGTTGAGTTTTCGGCAATAACCTCTTTGCTTGGATCGTCTATGATGAAGGGTGGATTCCTTCATAAACTTATTGGCGCTCCAGCTCAGAAATGGCTCAACACAACGGCCTATACCGGAGCCATGAAGGGGATATCTGGAGTATATGGATCTAGTCCCATAGGAAAGAAGACAACAGAGCTGCTTTCAAAATACCACACACTTTCTTCATTGGGTGGATATTTTGAAGAGCTGAATCAGGACTTGGTAAGAAAAGTAATTAAGGCGAAAGCAAGAGAGGGAAAGTATACCGGATGGAAGGGGTTTAGGGTAAGAAATATAACCGGACCTATGCAGAGAGATGTTCAAGGATCTATATATAAAGATATTTCAGATGTTCTTAAAAACTCCTCCGGTGGACCAAGGGGACCATTCGAGGTTATACAGGGTATAGGAGACATATCTGAAAGACTTATTAGGTATACAAAGCTTGCAGACCAAACAATATCTAAACAGTTTGTAGACACCGCAAGAGCGGCCGGAAGAAGATTTGGAAGGGTTGGAGAGCTTATAGGTGGATGGATAGGAAGGCCGATTGGATGGGTTGGGAGTAAGGTACTAGGTCCTGGAATTAAAAAAGAGGCAGCCTCTCTTTATGACTGGAAGATATCCATGCTTCCCGGTAAGTTAAAAAATGTTCCAGGATTAAAGTGGATAGGCAAGGAAAGAAGCGTTTTAAAGATGTCTGAAAGATTTATGCCTTTAAGACCATATTTTGAAGGAATATTTGGGTCTCCTGTAATAGGCAGAGATGTGGTTAAATACGGATCTCTCAGAAACATACCGATGAGCAAATATGTAACAGGTAACATAAAGGACATATTTTATGGAGCCGCTCCTGGAATTGCTCTTATGTCTCCCGTAATAGGATTTAACGCAGCTAAGGTTGGTTTTAACAAAGCTTACAATAAGATAGTTGGCCATCATCCGGGATGGGCAAACAAGAAAACGGAGGCGGCTATAGATTCAGACTTTAGAGCCGGAAGTAGCATAGTTCCGGAAAAAGTAAAATACAAAGCCTCCAAGGTTGCTGAATTAAGAAAGCTCAAGTATGTGTTAGTTGGTGATGGTGATAATAAAAATATATTCAGAAGATATTTCGATACGATCGTGTATGAAAAAAAGAAAAACCTAGAGAGAAGAATATCAAACGGAACATCACCGGTAATAGATAAATTTGAAAATCCACTACTTTACAAGATTTTTAATGCTAGGAAAACTGCTCATTCAAATATGGCTACTGCGGTTAGCAGAAAGCTTATGAGCAATCCCACTACTGGACTTACAAACAATGTTCTTCACGATAGAAGGGTAAACCACACAATAATAGATCAATCAGAAAAAACGAAACACTTATTTAAGGGAGTCTAAGGAGGATACTATGTTAGGTAGAGCTGCTAGCAAATATTTTAGGCTATTAAATGCCGACTTAGCAAAAACTGTTCTTAGAGGAACCAGGGGCGCATTTAGATCCTCTCTTGCCTCGAAGGGTACTATGGGCGCCATGAAAGGGTCCGCCAAAACCCTAGGTCGCGGCGCTGGATTCTATTTCTGGAATGGAGCCACCACAGCTCAAAGAGCTGCCAGAATTAGCACTGCTGCGGGTGGAGCTTTTCTGGCCGGAAACTTTATTAATCCAAGAAACAATTTTGGGCCATTTTAAGGAGTAAAAATGCCAACTGCTAGATACCGAGAGGGAAGAGGTATACATGAGGATTATCTTAGTCCGCAGCAGGGAGACTTAGGCCAACTTATAGGTGGTGCTGCCATGCTTGCCATGATGTACACACCGGTTGGCGGATGGCTTATGAGGGGAGCTCTCAAGTCTGCTAAGTTTGGATTAGGAAGGGCCGGAGCTCTTGGAAAATTTGCCGCAAAATCGGCATGGGCATCAAGGGCTAAGATAGGGTCTTCTCTTTGGGGAGCCGGAAAGGGTATTGGAAAAGCGACAAGATTAGCTGCCAAACCCGTAGCGTGGATGGGAAGGCACAGGGGAGCAGCCTTGGCAATAGGGGTTGGAGGCGCAGCTATTTTAGGTGGAGCAAGAGGGCTTAGGGCTAGAGCACCATACGGAGAAAATTTTACTGAAAATGTAACATACGATGAAAGCATGAGAAGGGGGTTAGCACCCGATCATCTTGGAGCTACGGGTGATTTGACGCTTGCCCTCCACGGCAGGAGATAAAATGGCTAGAGAAGAAACCTATTATTCAGATCAGGCAGGGCACTCGGGCGTTATGATGGCAGCAGAACCATTAGCCTGGATTGGGTCGCATTGGGCATCTGGACTTGAATCCCGCACATTCAAAAAGTTGGGAATGTGGCGTGGATCTGCCTCTGCAACTAATGCTGCATACTCATCGTTAAGGTCATCCGGTTCTTTGGCCTCAAGATATATGGGCAACACGGTAAAGCCGGGAATATATAGATCAATGGCCGGAGGAACAAGAAGTGCTGCCACAGTAGCGCCAAAGTTAATGTCTTCAGCCAAGTATGGAAGCGCACTAAATCTAATGCAAAGAAGGGGCGGCGGAGCATTTAGTCCTGCGGCTTGGAGGGCTGCTGGACGAAGAGGGGTTTTTAGTCAGTTTGCAAAGCTGGCGGCATCTAGTGTGGGAAAAGCAGTCCTTACTGGACTCGAAATTGGATTTTGGGGAGGAATGGCATATCAGGGTGTTATGGGCGCAGTAACAACAATGAGGTCTGTAGGAAGAAGCGTTCCTAGACAAGAGTTTGGACAAAAGTTCTTTGATACAGAAGGCACTTATACAGAGAGACAAAGGGCCATAAGGGCCATAACATCGTCAAGATTATCAACAAGATCCGCAATTGGCGGCGAAGCTCAGCTCATGCATAGATAGGGAGAAAAAATGTCAGATAACATTTCAACACCCGGAATGGGAGCCATGGGAATAGTAAGAGCCTTAACTGGTGCAGGTCCCATGTCTACAATGGGTTCTGGTAAAAATAAAAAGAAGAAGAAAAAATCTACCAGGAGGAAAGATGGAAGACGCAAAAAAATCAGGTAAATGGATGCAAAAAGCTGCGTCTAAAATGGAGAAAAAAGGAACAGAGGGATCTTTTACAAAATGGTGCAAGTCTAAGGGATATGGTGGAGTTACCTCTGCGTGTATACAGGAAGGACTAAGAGCTGGAGGCAAAACTGCTAAAAGAGCTGCTTTTGCAAAGGCCGCTAGAAAGGTTGCTAAAAAGGGAAAATAAAAATGGCTGATAAAGAAAAACTAATAGAATATATAGCTGGAGGAGACGCCGAAGGAATGTCACCAGAAGACATAGCAAAGAAACACGGCGTAGATATGTCTATAATAAATAAAGAACTTAAGATGGGCATAGATGTAGAGCATGAACACAGTCCAGACAATAATGTGGCCGCAGAGATAGCAAAAGATCACCTAACAGAAAGCCCCTTCTATTATTCATATCTTGAGGCGATGGAAGAAGAGATGATGGAGAACCTTAAGGAAGACATAGAAAGGGGTTCAATGGAAGACGAGGAAGCTGAAGAGGAAATGGGAAGAGCTGCCACAGAAGCTGATGCTATAGAATTTTTGACAGGAAAACCAAACCCATCAGATGAAGATCTTCACGAGTGGTGCGAAGAGAAGGGCATAAAGGTACCTTCGCTAGAAGGTCAGATGTACAAGCTTGCTACAAAATACGTAAAATCAATTGAAAAAAGCAAAGATTCTATGGACTCAGAGGAAATAAAGAAAGACACCCTTAAGAGGCTGTTTGGATAAAGTATTTTAAAATGGAGGAATAAAATGCCATACCCAGGAGTTCCGAAAAGCAAAACATCTAAGATGGAAAGATGCGTTGAAAAAATAATGTCAAAGAACCCGGGGTGGAGAAAGTCCAGAGCTATAGCTACCTGTAATATATCAGTAACAGGTAAAAGTAAAAAGGGGAAAAAATAATGTCAACTACCCCACTTCAAAAATGTGCAATGAGCCTGCAGCAAAAATTTGCTATGGCAGGTAAAAAAATAACTACGGCTCAAGCGATTAAGCAATGCAGAAAAAAGTTCCCCATAGGATTTGGAAAAAACGATAAAGGAAAAGGGTTGGGGAACAAGAGCCGGACAACGAAGTAACATGCGTTATATAGAACAAGGTCGCCTAGAGCATGTTCCCCCAACCTATATTTAAATTATGGAAATACATCCTTTTTGTCAAGAGTGTCTAAAAAAACATCCACACTGGAAGTTGGTTAAGGACAAGGTGTTTTTACTAAATGCCGCCGGTAGGCCTACAATACCTATATGTAGCCTCATAAAAGATACGAGTCTTCCAGACACGGTAAGGGGCGAGTTTGACGAAGAGGAGCTTGGTCTTATAGAGCTTTTGTCAAACCCCGTAAGGTGGGCCGAGGCTGAGTTCGGTTGGGAGGCAAGGTGGTACCAAGATCTTATGCTAAAATGTAGCGCCTTTCGAAAGGTAAACAGGATCGGGAGACGTGCTGGTAAATGCTTACATGAAGACGAAGAGGTAACGCTTTCTAGTGGAAGAAGAGAGAAGGCAAAAAATTTAATAGGAACTCACAGAGTTTTATCATACGATCAAGACACCTCTGAATTTATTGAGAAAGACGCTGTGTTTACCAATAATGGTGTAAGAGAGGTTTTTGAAATAAGGCTTGACGATGGAACAATACTTAGGAGAACTGGAAATCATCCACTACTGACTGCCGTTGGTTGGAAGGATTGTTCAGAGCTAGTTAACGAGAAGGTTGCCGTACCACTTGGCGTCAATAGGTTTGGAAAGAAAAAAATAGACGAAGATGCCATAAAGATATTGGCCTATATAATAGGCGATGGCAACGTTACCGGAAGAAACTTTAGATTCAGCTCTAAAGATAACTCCATATTAAGCGACCTTGATTTAAGCCTAAGGAAATACGGATCTAAGCTTAAAAAATACGATTCAAGCAAAGAATATGATTATCATATAGTAAGAGATGGATCTACTTGTAAAAAATATGCCAGAGACATGTTGAGAGAGTTTGGCGTGTGGAATAAAAATTCCCACAACAAAAGAGTTCCGAAAAGTATAATGGAGTCAACCAGGGAATGCTCAGCATTATTTCTTAACAGGATATTTTCTACCGACGGATGGGCTTGCAAAAAGTCTATAGGATATTGCTCTGTTAACAGATGTCTAGTGGATGATATATTCGAACTGCTACTTAGGTTTGGGATAAGGGCAAAGAGAAGAAACAAGACAATACTATTGGGTGGAAAAAAGTTTACAGCGTCAGAGCTTAATATAACAGACGGTGAGTCTATAATTAAATTTGGCGAAGAAATAAATATCTTCTCAAAAGAAACAGCTGTTAAAAAAACAGTAGACAGATTTAAGGGTCATAAATATTCAAACAGCAGGTTTCATAATTATGGCAAAGAGGTTTGGTCGCATTTTACTGGAAAGATAAGGACATTATTAAGAAATAACTATGGACTTAGGCCAGAGTATGGTCCAAATAAACATGTCTTAAATAAGGCCTTAGAGGATTTTGGTATAGGTTTTTCGGAATTTTCAAACACAGACATAGGGTGGGCCACAGTTAAAAGTGTAAAAAGTATTGGTTTCCATGGCACGGTCTCTATTTCGGTTGATGGAACGAATACATTTATCACAGATGCGATAGAACATAATACCGAGACCTTGTGTGTCAAGATGATGCACTATGCATACACAAACGAACACACAACTTCTTTGGTTATAGCACCTTACAAAAACCAGGTTGGACTTATATTTGATAGACTAGAGTTTTTCTTGTCGACGAGCCCGGGGATAAAGTCGTCGATAAAAAGGAACACAAAGAACCCATACAGAGTAGAGCTTCATAATGGATCCAAAATAATGGGTTTTACGTCAGGAACAAGGACCGGGGCAAAGTCAACTGGTATTCGTGGTCAAGACGCTCATGCTATATTCTTGGATGAGGCCGACTTCCTGGGTGAAAGCGATTTTGAAGTTATACTTGCTATACTAGCATCTAGACCCGATTGTCACCTCTGGGCATCATCAACTCCTATAGGTAAGAGAGAGATGTATTGGAGATGGTGTACGGATAAACAACTTGGATTTAAAGAGTTTCATTATCCGTCAAGTGTTTCGCCTCTGTGGACAAAAGAAACAGAGATGCTTGAAAGGTCTATGTATTCCGAACAGGGTTATAATCATGAATTTGAAGCAGAATTTGGCGAAGAAGCAGAAGGCGTCTTCCTTAATAAGTATATAGATCCTGCACTCAAGAAGTACAAGCTTGGAAAGATAAGAAGAAATAGCAAATCTCTGTATACAATAGGTG
>Ga0180433_10006625_pt1 | contig 15095 bp, 24 predicted proteins | sample SS_ome_8_FD_132980 | JGI IMG/M metagenome (GOLD analysis project Ga0180433, IMG submission 132980) | Hypersaline lake sediment archaeal communities from the Salton Sea, California, USA - SS_1_D_1 metaG | ecosystem: Environmental > Aquatic > Non-marine Saline and Alkaline > Hypersaline >... | reverse complement strand
TTCCCGTGGAGTCGTATCTCAGGTTAGCAGCACGTGACCTGCTCAAGGAAGTGCTCAATGAGGACGAAGGCTATCGTGCGGGTAATGGTGGACTGCTGGCTACCAGGCTAGAGAACGGGGCAAAGCTTGCTTTCGAGATGGACAACTGGAAAGCTTACGATGATGAAGATGACCAGAACTGTGACGAGGATGACCAGCTCGATGAAGAAGAACGCATCTCTCTCGAGGATCTCATGAGTGTTATCGAGGAGAGACTCAACGAGCAGGAAGGTGAAGAAGAAGAATGCTCGTGTCCGCTCTGTAGGCTCGAAAGGCTTGAAGTGGCTGTCGCTAAATTGATAGAACAGCAGTAAACGACCACTACGAGGTTCTTATGGCTAAAACACGTAACCTATCAAGCGATACGAGAAAGCCGCGTGGCGGTGCCTTAAAACGCTCGTGGAAGGCAACTACACGCATAGCCGTTGACCCTGACGGCACGAGGTGGCTTGAATTGGCGATGGCTCCAGGGTGGGAAAAGTACGAAAGAATCAGAATGTACGGAGAAAACAAGTGAAACGTGACGTAAACTTCGAAGGCGGGTGCTTCTTCTATTGCATCTTCATAATCTTGTTCTTTCTCAAGGTCATCGGTGTCCTCGCAATAACATGGTTCTATGTGTTCTTGCCGCTGATGATGGTTATGGGAGCATTCTTGTTCTTGGTTGGTATGGCTATGATCGCTAACGACAGGGGGCGACGTGGGTAAACTACGACTTTACCTACGAGCACTACGCAACGCGACGAGCGACGGCATCAACGGCCTCTCTCTTAGCGCTCTCGCGCTTTTAGTGCTAAAAGTGGCGGGAGTGGCTACATGCTCATGGGCTGTGGTGTTCTGTTACTTCCTCTTCGTCTTCACAATCGAAAATGTGAGGGCATCGCTGTGAGCAAAGTAAAAATAGCCTTCGAGCTCGACTTCTGTGAAGACTACGACGAAGCAGAGAGAATCATCAAGTACAGAGAGCTGTACAACGTCGTTTACGACGCCTATCACGTCGCAAGGTCAAGGCTAAAGCACGGGGAAGGTGTTTCTGATGCCGAAAGCGAAGTGTTAGATGAAATAATGAGCTTGCTAGGAGCGTATGTATGAATTTTAAACTACAGGTTTGCGAGATGAAAATCAGCTTCAAATCAATCGTCATGAACAAAGATGGTCAGTACCTTATCAGATACGTGATCGAAGAAGAGAAGGGCGACTCCTCGATCAAGAGCACCGTTTCTATAATACTCGACGACGTCGAGATCCTTGACAGTCAGCCTCTCGCAGAGATTATCGAGAAGGGGATGGATATCGCTAAAAGAAATTATTTATATAAAAATTAGGTGCTAAGATGAGAGAAATAGTAGTAACGGCGTGTCAGGGTGACCGACTAGCAAAAATAACTTTTGATGATGGTTTTGACGCATATGTTCCAATGAGAGTGTTACCTAGCTGGACATGTAAAATGTTAATGTTGACCGGTAACGCCGTCGGTATTGATGATTATCCGACTGAAATTGACAAGGAAACAAAAAAAGAAGAAATTCTCAAATGTATAAAACATCATTATGAAGAAGTCTTTTGTAGAGCAGGAGAGGTATTGCAATCATGAATACAATTTCGCTAATGGCATTCCTTACGAGGGACCCAGAAACTCGGCACACACAACAAGGCCTTAAGGTCACGACTCTGTCAGTCGCCGACAACGCCAAGGTCAAGGGCGAGGACGTAGTCACGTTCTGGCGATGCACCATCTTCGGGGACGCTTTCGACAAGATGCTTCCGTATTTGAAGAAGGGCAGCGCGGTAATCGTAGACGGTGAGATGCAGCCCCCCTCACTCTACGACAAGAAAGACGGCTCCGGCAAGGGCATCTCCATGGGCCTTACAGTGCGCAACCTACGCTTCTCGCCGTTCAAGCAGAAGCAAGACGGACAGAACCAGGGGCAACAAGCACAGCCTCAACAGCAGCAGTATCAGCAACCGCAACAGCAGGCGCAGTATGCTCAACAACCACAACAGCAAGCTCAACAGCAAATGTTCCAGCAGGATGGGGGCGTTCCGTTCTAAAGTGTCGGTCGCTACTGACAAGTACATAAGCTCAATCAAAAGACTCAATCACAAGAGCAATAATTCACTGTTCTTGTACGAGCGTGACGCATGGGTTGAGCTGTGGGAAGTGCTGAAGGACGTGAACAAGAACAACAATGAGGTGTGGTTCGATGATTAGTACCGTAGACTCGAGAAAGGTTATCACAATAGAGCTCGAACGCTCAGAGCTGTACAATCTCTTGCGGGGTGCAGAGATGCGCGGCACTGCTCAGGTTAGGCACAAAGCTGACGATGTCCCTGTCGATGTCGTGGTGTCGTGCGGGAATCCAGAGAGTGAAGAGGTGGTTGACGATGAGTGAATGGCAGCCGATAGGCACCGCGCCAAAAGATGGAAGGTTTATTATTGGAGTATGGGAAGGATTTAATCTTCACAACCCAGTTGATTCAGACGAAGACTTCCAGCCGTCAATGGTGTGGTTTCATAACGGGAATTGGAAAACTATGTCTCACGGAGTATGGGACTGTCAAGAGCCAGAATATTGGACGCCGATGCCGGCGCTGCCAGAGGTGAAAGAAGATGAGTGAATTGTGTTTTTTTATCGCTCTGCCAATACTACTTTTGGTTGTCGGAGTGTCAATCGGGATGTTTCTAGCTTGGTTAGCAATGAAATTTGATGGGAGAGATTGTTAGGTTTGAATTCCCCTGCTTGTAAATGAAGGTGTGACCTTCAACAGGGGGGTCCTTCGCAGGTGAGGATTGAGTTTCAAGGCTCTTATCAGCTGCCGGCTTTTCTGCTCGCCGTAACGAGCCGGACGTCTTGCAAGCCCAACGATATGGGAACCAGGTAAAGAGCTGCCCACGTTAGCTCTGTAAACCCTGGCGTGATTGCGGCACACCGTCAGGCGCGTGGGCCAGTGCCGCGTTTTCTAAGAGGTATGTTCCAAAATGGAACAAGCCTCAATCGTCTATCACAATCTCAAAGCCTCCAGCCTTAAGCTCGTCAATTTGCCACTGCATCAAGCTCTTGCGCTTTGTAATGCAGTGCACCGCTGATGCCGCGTTGTTGGTTGGGTAGTAGAATACCCCGCCGAAAGCGTTTACTTTTCTAAATTTAAGCCTCATTGTTCCTCTCCTTGTTTTTCTTGCCATTCGTCCAAACATGTTGAGCAGATATTCCCGCTTTTATCTTCGGGGTTTTCGCAGCACTCGCTTTTATCGTAGTAGTTTTCACACCAGTCACATCTAAACATTGATAACCTCAATCTTTCGTTAGTAGTCTATATCGGCACCAGCTTCATAAGCTAGATTTGACGCCGTTGCCTCAAATGCGAACCACGCAAACCAGTTTTTTAAATCACCTTCGGGTTGTAGAGTTGTGCCGGTAGAGCCCTCAAACTCTTCCCTTAAAGACTCGATTTCACTGTAAAAACGGTCATAAAAAGCGTGGGTGTCCTTGTAATAGATTGGTTCACCGACAAAACCACTAGCACAACCGCCCCGGAATAAATCAGCTAAAACGCCGCTAACGTCATTGTTGTAATCTTTTGATTTTTTAATGAGCCAATCGTATACGTATTGCTCTAACGGGTTTAAATCTCTTGTAAATTCAAATTCTTTCATTTTTTTTGCCTTTGTGTGTTGCTTAATCGACTTCCTTCCACTCTCCCCAAGCTTCAAGATCTTCTTCCGTTGTCGACTTTTCGACTTCGCGGAAGTCTTCTGTGAGATCCTCCAGCCACTCCTCGCCAGTGGCTACGCTGCCTGTGTGGATGTTCATGTAGTAAGAATCTTTATTCATTTTTTCTCCTGGTTGTTTTCACTAAGCACCTTCCCGCTTTGTGATAACACCACCATATCACGTGTCACGTATTACATGCAAGATGTAAAGATTGTTTTAATGAAAACGCTTGAAAATAGAGCGCAACAAGGGTAATATTAAACTGTTAATAACCCCGAGGAAATCATGAAAATCATAGCAATCATCGCTCTTGCACTGCTCACTACAGCGTGCACTACTACACTACACTTTGACGCTGGCATCGACGTAGAAGCTTCTTGCAGAGATAAAATGATCGACTTTAGTACTGAAACTTTCTGCGACTACGACGCTTTCGTCGAAAAAGCTTTTTAGAAAGTGAGCGCTTTGTGCTCTTCTTTATTTTATCATCCTCCTGAATCCATATACAAACCCTGTGATAATCCAGGAAACAGTGAAAAGACCAATCCGTTGACTTGAATAATTGTCTTCTAACCATCGCAGATGGCTAAAGTCTCTGGGGCGTAAGTTTCCAAGAACAGCTTGTTTTTTCAACAGCTTGTATTCAGCTATTTCAGCATAGGGCGTTGACATATAGCTCAATCCGAGAAAAACAAGGAACAATGCAATGGCTAGAGCCGTATATTTTAAGAATGTTCTCATTTCTTTTGTCATGTCTTTACCGTTGTTTTGGTTTGTGTGGATATGATCGCAAATAGGCAAAAAGAACACTCAAAGATAATGTTAAGATTCCGTTGGCGAGAAAAAAGTATGAACTTTTCGCAAAGGCAAAATTTTGATATGATTGTCTTCAAAAGGAGATGCTTATGCCGCTGCCTAAGACGAAAGATGTTGGAAAGATTATCAAAAAGTTGAAAAAAGAAAAGCCAGGAATGTCTAAAAAACAAAAGGTGGCTATCGCTCTTTCGACAGCTCGTAAGGCCGGGGCTAAAATCAAAAAAAAACCTAAAAAGTGAGGTCGTTCCCCGATGGCTGAATCTAAAAAAAAGTGGTCTCGTAAATACGAAAAGTGTGCTCTATGTGGAACGCAAGATGTTCCACATGTTTCAAAAGGCTTGTGTAAAAAATGCTATTACAAGCCGGAAGCGCAAAAACAAAAAATAAGTGAAATGAAAAAGGATTTGAAAAAGAAAAATCCTTCTCGAAATCCAAAAGGAAGAGATCTTAAGTGGACACCAGAAGCACTTGAAGAACTCGGAAATGAGCTGATTGACTTTTCACAAAACACCGAAGCGTTGACAATATCAAAATTTGAAATTCACAAAGGTTACCGGGTAGGATGGCTTAAACAAATAGCAAAAACGCACCCTAGCTTTCACGACTTTATAGATAAAGCAGAGTATGTGTTTGGTAATAAAATGCTTGAAGCAACAATGTCAGATTGTAAACCACATGGGTGGGTTGTTGCTAATGTAATGCCTAAATATCTAAATGAAATTCAAAAGTCACGCCTTGAAGTTTTAGACAAAGAAGAAGCTATCAAACATAAGTACAAGGCTAAAGAGGCGTCGCAAGCTGACGAGCGAGCCGACCGAATCATCGATGCTCTCGAGAGACAAGTAGTAAAGAAAAAATCTTGATGGAAGGGCTCAGCGAGAAGCAGATAGTTTCTTATCATGGTTCAGATGCTAGACTCAACATCTGGCAAGGTGCTGTTCGTTCAGGAAAGACATTCTCTTCGATTCTTAAGCTTATCAAGCTAATGCGAAACGGTCCCCCGGGGGACGCCATGATCATTGGGGTCTCACGAGATACCATACAGCGAAACATCCTCCCGGACATGTGCACGCTCTTGGGCTATCCTGTGCCAGGGCCGAAGACGACACAAATATTTCTTCTTGGTCGCACCATTTACCTTGTTGGTGCCGGTGACGAATCAGCTGTTAGGCGTATCCAGGGAAGTACTCTAGCTCTCGCCTATGTTGATGAAATAACGAATATTCCAAAGTCGTTCTTTAAGATGCTCTTGTCTCGCCTGTCCGTGCCTGGAGCTCAGCTTCTCGGTACTTGTAACCCTGAGGGACCTGCTCACTGGCTTAAGAAAGAGTTTCTTGACAATGAAGATAATCTTGATCTAAAGACATGGCGCTTCATACTCGATGACAACCCAATTCTTACAGACGACTATAAGGAGAACCTGAAGAGGGAGTATACTGGCGCATGGTATGATCGGTACATACTGGGAAAATGGGCTATGGCTGAAGGTATAGTCTATGATGGGTTTGACGAGGATAATGTTTTCGATGATGACTTTCCTGCGCCCAGTTATTACATTGCAGGTATTGACTATGGGATATGTAATCCGACTGCATGTGTCGTAGCAGGTGTGTCGCCAAGGAGCTGGCCGCAAATACGTATAGAGAAAGAGTATTATTTTGATAGTCGAGCTGTTGGAAGGCAGAAAAGCGACGCCGAGCTTGCTGATGACATTCAAAACTTCCTTCTTACAACACCTGTTGAATATCTTTATATCGACCCGTCAGCGGCGTCTCTCAAGCTCGAATTGTCTCGAAGAGATCTTCCAGTCATGGATGCTAGTAACGATGTGCTAGCAGGCATAGCCGTTGTCTCTAAGTTCATTAACGGAAAAAATATTGTTGTTAAACGTTCTTGCAAAAACCTTATTGAAGAGCTGCACACATATGCTTGGGATCCAAAGGCTACGGATCGCGGTGTTGACAAGCCAATCAAGGAAAACGACCATATTTTAGACGCTACTCGCTATATGATCTACAGCATGTACCCTGATGGCGAGCTTGATCATCCTGACAATAATCTTAGTGTTGCGGAAATACAAAGACGTGTTTACGGTGACAATAATTCTCTTGGTTTTATGAATGATACTGGTGGGTATTTCTAGCTCGTTGTCCAATTTATAATTTAGTGATATAATCAAGCCAAATTTACATTTGGTTGGTTGATGCCTGACGATAGATATTACCTTGATGACGGTGGCGAACATGATTTCAAGAAGATGATGGACGCTGTGTACACGCAAGCGTACCCTCTCAATGCCGCTATGTGGACGCAAGGAGCTATAGACAAACGCTTCAAAGTTGGCGATCAGTCGTTGTGGTCAATGGTATATGGTGACAACCAGTACTATCAGGGTAAAAAGTTCTTTTTCAATTTGATTCGCCGTCATATCAATATGATAGCTGGTTACCAACGACGCAATCGCAAGTCGACGATAGCCCTCCCCTCTGAAAATGCGGATGAACAGCTTGCAGATGATTACACGGCTTCAGTGATGTGGTCAGAACGTAGAGATGGCACGCATGAATATTTAAGCCAGGCTTTTGAAGGGGCGCTGGATGTAGGCATCTCTTTGATGCACATGTACCCTGACTATACGATGGATCCGATCAGTGGCGATCTGTTTGTTGACAACGTTTCCTACAACAATTTCCTGATTGACCCTCACTTCAGGAAACAAGATCTTTCCGACTGTAATTTCATTTGGCGTCGGCGATGGGTGACAAAAGAAGCCGCTAAAGCCCTTCTACCAGGGCGTGCTGCCGACATTGACAAGATGAAGTCATCAGGTATGAAAGATGGAAAGTTCCCTCTACAAGCTGAGATGCTTAATCTCAACTCTAACCGTTTAATGCCTTATGACGAGTTTCACTACCGATCTTTTCGTGAGGCAACGATAGTACTCGACCCAAAGAGCGGTGAATCATATGAGTGGGAAGAGAATGAGGACGATTCAGAAGACGAGCTTGAGCAAACGCTTGCTCAGCAGCCATGGCTAGTAATACGAAAGATACAAAAGCCTACGGTCAAGCTTGGCATTTGTTTAGCAGGTAAAGAGATGTATCATGGTCCCAATCTCTTGGGTGTTGATATGTATCCATTTGTTCCAGTGCTCGCCTATCATGAGCCTGATGTACAGTCTTATCCTTGGAGAATTCAAGGGGTTATTAGAAACCTTCGTGATGCACAGTATCTCTATAATCGGCGCAAGGTCATTGAGCTTGATATCCTTGAATCTCAAATTAATAGTGGCTGGATTTTCCCTGTTGATGCCCTGACCGATCAAAAAGCACTGCGTCAGACTGGACAGGGGTTCCTTGTTCCTTTGAAGAAAGGGCATACTGCCGCAGAGATTGAACGTATTGCAGCTCCTGACATTCCAGCGTCGATGATTGAGCTTTCTAGGAGCTTAGCTGAGGATATTAGTGCTATCAGTGGAGTTAACGAGGAGCTTCTAGGCTCAGCGACAGATGATAAAGCTGGGATACTTTCAGCTCTTAGGCAAGGGGCCGGATTAACAACTTTGCAGACCCTCTTCGATAAGCTTGACTATTCTCAGAGACTTCTGGGGAAGCTTAGGATGGCTGCTATCAGGAAGAACTTTTCAAAAGGAAAAGTGCGACGCATTCTTGGGAGAGAGCCGAATCCAAAATTCTTCTTAGGTGACCCTTCTAAGTATGATATGGCGGTTGAAGAAGGCGTCTATACGACAACTCAAAAGCAAATGGAACTTCAGCAACTCCTTCACTTCCGTGAAATTGGTATGCCAATACCTGATGAATCAATCCTTAGGGCTGCAAATATTCAGAACAAACAACAGCTTATTGATGACATGCAACAAGCAGGTCAGGCTCAACAGCAGCAAGAACAAGCAATGGCAGAGAGCCAGCAAGAGCAAATGCGAGCAGATAACATGCTTAAGGCTGCAAAAACGCGTAGCGAGCTGGCGAAGTCAAAAGAAAGCATGGCTTCAGCGGCAGAAAAAGCCGCGCGTATAGAAGAGCTTCAGACTCAATCAGAGCAGAACAAGGCAAAGGCTGACCTTGATATCATCAAGCAGCTTATTGAGCTTGAGGACATGGACCTTGCTAGTCTTCGCAACTCATTAGAGATGGCTGAGATGATCAAGGGGTCACAACAAGAAGCCTGCGGGCAAATAATTCCTTTACAACAAACTTCAGCATAGGAGCGCTACTATGAAGTATGGTAAGAAAATGAGTGGCAAAGCCACTCTTCCCAAAGATCATTGGGAAAAAAAACATGACTGTAAAATTACAGGCGGCGGTAAATATTCCGGCGATAATCCTTCAGAGCTAAAGAAAAGCGCAGAAGGTCTCGCAAGCTTTGCTAAGAGGAATCGCCCAAGCCGTGGATAAAAAAACTGGTAAGACTGCCGGAGAGCTCTCCCTCGAAGCTTCCCGGGAGTCTTCCAGAATTGATCCTCTCGAGGTTGGCCATGAAATGGCCGGAGACGTGCTTGATCACATATGGCAGTGTATTGATAAGCACAAGCATATCATCAATGAAGATGAATTTACGATAGTGATGGTTCTGGCAGATGACCCGATGCTTTGTAACGTAATGCGTAGAAAATTCTATGCATGGCCATATCTCCCTAAGCCTAGGCCAAGACAATCAGTTTTTCTCTATAACAGAAAACGTGATGACATCCAGTTTCTCTGGGCTTTACCAGCTGCAGAGGGAATGGCAACTCTTTCCTCAATGACTGTTGTCGGTGAGAAGTGGAAGAGGATGAAAAGCTGGTGCGATGCATTTTATAATCACACTTTCCATGAGCTGATTAGAAAGCAAAGTGGAACTGACTTGTTAAGTGAGAGTGAGTTCTTAAATGTTAATCGCGAGAAACTCATCCAGGCGGGATGTCAGGAGGTTAATTCTCCTCGGTCCGAGCCCCTTGATTTTAGTAAGATCGACATTTAATAAATCATAGACCATCTCAAATTCTTCACGTTTTAGGATGGTAGTTATTGTAGCTGGGAGACAGAGCGTTTCTAAAGGAACATTTGCACCAAGGAATTGCATGCAAGTCTGATAGTGTGCAAAATCTTTTTTCCAGTCAGAGTTAATAACCTTATTCACGAGGCCCCCAATGAGCAAAGAAGTTAAAAGCGAAGAACCTAAAGAGTCTGTTGAAACTGAAACAGAGATTAGCACTCAACTTGGAGAAGTGCAAGCACAACAGCCTCAGGATGGCGAGCAGCAACCTGAAGAAAAAGAAGAAACTCCAGAGCAGATAAACTGGAAAAAATTCCGCGAAGGACGAAAGAGAGATCGTCAAGAAAGAGAACGCATCGAGCGCGAGGCAAAAGCTAAAGAGGAAGAGAATATAAGAATGAAGGAGATGATGAGCTCTCTCTTACAGGCTCAGAATCAATCTCCAATGACCACCGCAGAAACAGAGCAAGCTGTTGCTTCTTTTGATCCAAATGACATACCGACGAATGCAGACGTTCAAACGTACATCAACACGCATGTTGAGAAAATTGTTGAGTCTCGAGTTCAAAAAATTATCGATGCCCAGGAAAAACGACTACAGCAAGAAGCTGCGGTGCGAGAACAAAGGGAAATGCCTCAGCGTCTACAAAAAGACTGTCCCGATTTTGACAACGTTTGTAGCGAGGAAAATATCGATTATCTTGAGTATCACTTTCCAGAAGTCGCACAAGCGTACAATGCTATGCCTGACGGCCTTAACAAATGGAAAGGCGTGTATTCCGTTATAAAGAAACTCGTACCAAACCATCAAAGCACTAGAGATACTGCAGCTGCTAAGCAGAATGCGATGAAACCACAGAGTATGAGCTCGCCTGGTGTCGCTACTACAGGTGATAGTGCACCGGCTTACCTTGATTCAAGCAAGCGTAAAGACAATTGGGCTCGCATGCAGCGTATTATGAAGGGCGGTGGGTAAACTTCCTCATACCGTGCCGTTTCCACAAAGATAGAAGAGTATACTTAGTAATAAGAATACTCTTCTTCTTCTTCAGAGGCTGTGGAAACGTTTACATTCTTCCAATCTTTAACTTTCTCTCCTGGGTAAATAGTGAAATCTGTCGTCGAATTGCATGTTCATAACATTCGTTCATAGTGTTCACAAGTGAGAGCTCTTGTTGATAAGTTGGTGTTATGAACAACTGCCGACAGGTTTATGAACGAGCATTGTTTCCATAAAAAAATTTAAGTGCTAATATAGAAAAAGCTGTAAAAGAGCTTCGCTATCTCATTCCCGTATCAGCGGGATGGCTGTAAAACGTTATCGCCACACGTAAAACTAAACATTAAGTCTATTTTTGGTTTTACAATGACTATCACAAATATTTCAAACATGGCGCCTGAGCTCCCTCTTCAGTTCTCTGAAGACCTCCTGTCGACGCCAATGTTTAATTTGATTCACGGCTTTGGAGCCGATGAACATTATGCAGATGCTCACATGGGTAAAACGACCCGAATGAGCCGTTATGAGCGACTAGATACTGATGGTGGACTGCTAGACGGTTCAGGTATTGACCCTGCCGCTGAAGCTATTTCACGTACCGATATTGATGCAGAGATGGAAATCTACGCAAAAACTGTCATCGTGAACGAGCAGGTTACGCTTTTTGAAAACGATAAAGTTCTTACTAAGTTCACGGCTCTTTTGGGGCAGTGGCTGCGTGAGAAAGAAGACCTTTTGATGCGCGACTTGTTTGCTAGCTCTGCCAGTTACTTGTCAGCAACAGGCGGTATTAATGGTGACAATCCAACTGAAATTTCCCGTAATGACGTGGATAACATTGAGCGTGTTCTTCTTGGTAAGGATGCTCGCACAATGCTAAGCAATGTCGAAGCGATGGATAAGTTTGGTACCGGACCAGTACGTGATGGATTTATTGCTCTTTGCAATACTGACATTACCCCTGACTTGCAAAACGTTAGTGGCGTGCTTCTAACTAATGCATACCCAAGTCAGAAAGATATCCGCCCTGAAGAATATTGTTCGATCAGTCGCTTCCGTTTCTTTGTTTCCAGCAAAGGCATCAAAGAGAGTAGTTCTTCTCTTCTCGGAGCAAACATTTATAAAATTCCTATGTTTGGTATGGAAGCTGTCGCAAAGATTGAGCAGAACACCTATTCAGCTGTAATGGGCTATCGTCCACCACATGTTGTTTCGAGCGTCGCTCAAAACAGTCAGCTTTACGCTAAGTTTGCGATTGCTAGAGCTATTACTAACCAAAACTGGTTGTCGGGTCTCAAAGTGACCCAGCGCCTATAATAAAGGAGGTTAATCATGGCTTTTTCAATTATTGATCGTGGTACATTTACTTCTGATGGAACCGCACAAAAAATCGAGCTGCCTTCAAGCGCTGATTATTTTGTTGTAAACAACCTTACTCAAGCTGCAAAGACTCAAACAACTGGTCGTGGTATTAAGTTTGAGTGGTTTCCAGAGCTGACCGATGGTTATGCTTTGCGAACAGGGAAAGAAAACAGCGCTAACACTACTGAAGTAACGACAGTTACTTCCGGTGGCTTCATCTATCGTACTGCACGACCAGAGCCTGAAGCAGCCGTTACCGGCACAGCTATCACAGCTGCCAGCCCAGCCGTTGTTTCAGCTGTTGGTCACGGTTACAGCGTTGGCGACAGGGTTCGTGCATACGGCACGACTGGCATGCTACAGATTGCAGGGATGGATTTCACTGTGACAGCTGTTGGTTCCGCTGACCTGTTCACTATTGGCTATCTTGACGCTAGTGGCTTTGCTGCTGCGGCTACAGCCGGTACTTTCCGTCGACTTCCAGAGGACGCTGAAGTCACACCTGAGGCTCTATACATCACAAAGATCACGAAAGCAGCTAGTGCTGTAGTGACCTTTAGCGTGGAGCATAACTATCAGGTTGGTCAGCTTGTCACTCTTACCGTTCCTTCTGAGTTTGGGATGGTGGAGATGGACGGTCTTACAGGTAAGGTGACTGCTGTTAGTTCTGCTAACAACACCATCACTGTTGATATCGATAGCACAGCGTTTACAACGTTTGCGTTCCCAGCTTCTGCTGATGCTGAAGGTAACTTCGCTTCTGCAGCTCCAGCTGGTCAGCGCAACACCTATGATGTTGACAATGTGCCTTTCAAGAGCGGCCAATTCGTTCCGTACATGTACCTAGCAGCTGGGGCTCAATCTCCTGCTGGCAGTACTTCGGACGTTATTGTCTGGGAAGCGCATAAAGCAGAAACCTAATTGGTGAGGGGAGGGTAGTTCCCTCCCCATTTTTTTTAAATATCAAACCCCCGAGGAATGATGAGCGAGAAGATAGTAGAAGAGAACGGCGAAGAGCACGGTCTTATTAATTCAATTGCTAATTCAGTAAAAGACAATGGCTTCAAACATATGACGCCTGAGAATAAAGCAAAGGCTCAGAAGCAAAAAAAGGAAGATGAGAAGCTCGTAAAAGCGCGATACATCAATCACAGAGAGCGAAATGGTGTGCTCGAAGTTCCTTATTGCAAATGGGCTGGAGAACCGATCAGGTTTTATAAGCTATTGAACGGTTATGAGTATGACGTTCCAAAGGGGCTCGTTGATCAAGTAAATGAAGCTGTTTTGCCACAGCGCAGCGAGGTTCTAGACCGCAACGGTGTTCCTACTAAAAAAGACAGTGCTCCACTGAGGGTACACGAACTATTACCAACACGGTTTTAAGGGTTGATCGATGGTTGTACAAGCTGATTCAACACTGGTAGCTATTAGGAAGAAGGTAAGACGTTTAACGGCGTCGCCCGATTCGTCACAATTAAGTGATGATGATATCGACGAGTATGTAAACACTTATTACGATCAAGACTTCCCCGCTTCTGTCAAGACAGATCAGCTACGCTCTGTTGTCGAGGTTTTTACGGAACCAAACATTGACAATTACACGTTAGATATAAACAAATACAGAGGGATTCGCTCCCCCATTTATGTAGAGGGACGAGAAGGGCGCCTCTACAAAGATCGTCGCGAATTCTTTAGAGTCTGGCCCCGGGGAGCCTCACGGTTTACACCAGCTTCGGGGGATGGTGCGACACTAGCTTTTAGCTGGACGCTCGGGGCCCCTTTTCTCCGCAACGAAGTACTCATAAGCAGTACTGATACTGCAGGGAATGCGATAAAGATTGAAGATGATGGAAACGGGAATCTTGTTACTGCTGGAACCACAACCGTACTTGGCACGGTAAATTATGTTACAGGTGCTTTTGCAATAACATTCGGTGTCGCTCCTGCTGATGGTGAAGATATTGTAACTTGGGTGTCAACATATCAAGTCGGCCGTCCAAGTGATATGCTTGTTTGGGGTAGTAACATCACGTTGAGACCTGTTCCTGATGAGGTGTACAGACTAGAGTTTGAAGCTTATCAATCTCCAACCCAATTCATGGCGACGAGTGATGCGCCAACGTTAAATCAATGGTGGCAACTTTTGGCTCTAGGAGCTGCTGTCAAGATTCTTCAAGATCGCCAGGACATGGAAGGCCTCGAGAATATTGTACCTTTTTTCGAAGAGCAACATGGCCTTGTTCTAGAGCGTCAGTCAATTGAAGGTATTGGCGTTAGAAACGGAACTCTGTACACAGAGGGTAACCATGGATATGGAAGCTGCGGATCTTACTGCGGAGGGTATTGATGGGTCGCTATAAGCCGCTTAAGATTGCTGATTTTGAGACAGGTCTTGTAGAAGAGCGAGAGGACTTTCTCCTTCCTTTCGACGCTTTTCCAATACTTCAGAACGCCTTTGCTTGGCGTGGTCGTATCAAGCGCAAGCAGGGATATGAGCTTATAGAACGTCTTCGACGAAACTTTGACGCAAGATCTTATTTTGATACTAGTGCGAGTGTATGGTCATTTAATATTAAAACAGTGTCTGGGTACGTGTCGGCTATTGACATCTCTGGTGCTCCTACTGTTGTTATCACAACTACTTACGCTCATGGACTTTCTAATGGCGACAGCGTTGTTTTTTCTTCTGTCGTAGGCACTACAGAACTCAATGGTAATACATATACTGTTGCTAACGTCACAACAACAACATTTGAAGTTACTCAGGCCGGGCCTACAGCTTATACATCTGGTGGGTTTTGGTATTCAGATAGAAGTCTCTCCTCTACTGAAGCTAGTGCTGAGATACAGCCAGGTTCATTCTCGATGGTTGCAGGTGCTGTAACATTCACAGACAATGCTGATGGGACGATTACTGGTAGCGTTGGTGGTAACACAGGCACAATCAACTATATCACCGGAGCTATCACTCTTACTCATACTGTCGGTGCTGCTGTAGCGACAACACTGGCAATGGCTTATTATCCAGGGCTTCCTGTTATGGGTCTGCGCTCGCGAGAACGCACAAACATTAACTCTGAGCAACTTGTTGCATTCGATACCAAATATGCTTACAAGCTTAGTGCTGGACAGTGGATCGAATTTATTCCTGGAACACAATGGTCAGGACA
>Ga0180433_10006624_pt1 | contig 15095 bp, 24 predicted proteins | sample SS_ome_8_FD_132980 | JGI IMG/M metagenome (GOLD analysis project Ga0180433, IMG submission 132980) | Hypersaline lake sediment archaeal communities from the Salton Sea, California, USA - SS_1_D_1 metaG | ecosystem: Environmental > Aquatic > Non-marine Saline and Alkaline > Hypersaline >... | reverse complement strand
TTATGTATTTTTTTATTTTTTTCTTGACTTTGTAATTATAATTATAATATTTAATACAAAAAAAAAAGGAATAAATAAAAATGGCTAATAAAAAAATATCTTCTGAATTAAAAAGAATCCCTTTGCAAATTACTATCCAAAAAAATATAATAGAAGAATTAAAATTTTTTGCAAAAGAAAAAGATAAAGCGGTGTCTAGAATCGTAGAAAATGCGATTATCAAAGAATTAAACATAAATCAAATAAATAAAGAATTATGAATATAAATAAAATTACATACGTTTTACATGATTTAGTATCGTCTTTTTATGAAAATAATAATTTACAAATTATAAAAATTTTTAAAAATAAAAATGATTATTTTCTTATGTATTTTATTTTAAAAGAAATGGTTTCTTTTAATCCAGAACAATTAAAAGGATCTCATGAAAATTTAATAATTGAAGTTGTAAAACAAAATATTGAAAAATTAATTATTGATAAAGATTCCAATAATTTAAATTTTGAAATAAATTATAATTTTTCTTCTTCAATCAGTCATAAAATAAAAATTATAATGATAAAATTAAATCATGAAAATGACATAATTTTATTTGATAAAGAGGAAGAAATATATGTTAAAAATAAAAAAAATAAATTAGAAAAAGAAAAAAAAGAATTACAGGATTTAATATGGAAACAAAAAATATATACTATAATTTGTTCTAATAATAAAGGTATAGAATTAAGTAAAATAATAAATAAAACTAGAGGGATAAAAAATCCTGAAACAAGAAAAAAATACCTAAGAGCTTTAATTAACGAAAACAAAATAGATGTCTTTCTTGATAATTCAAATAAAAAACCTAAAAATATATATAAAGTAAAATAAAATGAATAATTTTTTAAATATAAATATACCAGGAAAACCTATCGGAAAACAAAGAGCTAGAAAAGGTAAATATGGAACCTGGTATAATCCACAAAGTGATCTTGTCGCAATAACAAAAAATATAATAAAAAATCAATTACCAGAAAATTTTAAATATATTTCTAAAAATGTTCCAGTAATTATAAATATTTGTTTTTATTTTAAACCAACAAAATCACAAAAAAAAATACAAAACTTTGATCCGTATTTAAAAAAATGTGATGTCGATAATTTGTCTAAGTTTTATTTAGATTGCATGTCTAAACTTGTTTTTTATGATGACAACCAAGTTTTTTCTCAAAAATTACTAAAACAATATTATTTGCCAAAAGAATATACTTTGATTGAAATAATATGGTAAAATGAATAGATATAAAATAAAATATAAGCATGAAGTAAATAATAAAATAATAGAAATAAGAGTATATGCTTCAGAGATAAAAGAGGCTCTAAAGTTATGTCAAAAATTTTACAAATGTAAAGAAGTCTTAAAAATACAAAAGGAAAAAAAATGATAAAAAAAATAGAAAAAATTTTTTTAAAAAAAAAGATAAAAAGACAAAATCTAGAAATTTTATTATTAAAAGAAAATAATAAAGTTATAATAAATGTAATAATAGAGCTAGTTAGCCTCATTATGAAAAACAAAATAAAAATTCCTGAAAATTTATTAAGAAAAATAAAAAGATGTTTGTAAAAAATTAAAAAGAATAAAAAGGTATAAAAAAATATTGGAAAGAATTTTATAATGAAATAGCAAGGTATAGATATACTTTATTTGTAGAAGATTTATTTATAACATGAAAACAAGTAAATAAAAACAGGTAATTCAGTTGGAAGCGCAAGATGAGGTTCAATAACAACTAGCAAACAAGTAGAACGACTCATAATTTTAATAATCAGGTAATAAAATGAAAAATAAAAAAATAAAAAAAATGAAAACTACCAGGCTTCAAAAAGAAATAGAAGTTAAAGATCTTATAATAAAACAATTACTTTTTGCTGTTACAGAAAATAAAATAAAAATTCCTGAAAAGTTATTAAAAAACATTAATTTTTTATATGCTGGAAATTCTACTAAAATATAAAATAAAAAAAAATGGATAAATTTAATGTCGGGTAAAACAAAAACAAAAACAAAAACAAAAAAAATAAATTCTTTATCTAAAAATTATAAGAGTTTTGTATTGGAATATATTAGAAATGGACGTAATGGTGTCAAGGCTTACATGAAAGTCTATCCGAGAAGCTCATACAATGCTGCTGGGGTAAGCGCTTTCGATCTCCTAAAAAAACCTAAAATCAAAGAAGCCCTTGAGGAATATTATCAAGAGTTGTGGGAAAACAAAGAGAAAGAAATTGGGAAAACTTTTGATAATCTTTTAAAAATCGCTAACGCTGATATTAATAATGTTATAGATTATAAAGATGGTGAGATGAAAATTAGAAATTTTGATGAAATTGATTCATCTATTATTCAACAAATAAATCAAACTATAACAAATACAAAAGAAGGACAAAAAATAAATGAATCCATAAAATTGTTTGACAAAACAAAAGCTATATCAGAATTATTAAAAGTTCTGGAAATGGTTAAAGACAAAATGGAAAATCCAATAACTATTGAAATTATTCCTCCAGAGTGGCCAGATGAAAAAAGATAAAAAAAATGAATATTGTGGAAATTGTGAATGGTTAAGTATTACTGAAGAAGAACAAAATAAACAAAAAATTAAAAATTCACATTTTTGTAAAAAATATAAAAGAAGGGTATATCATTTGGAACACCACCCTAATATAATAAAATTTTATAAATGTAAATTAAACAAATAATTGAACAAATTTAATACTCGTTCAATGAAGCGAAATAAAAATGAATGAAATATTTAACATTACAGTAGAAAAAATTTGTTTTTGCGGTATAGGAATTATAAGTGTAAGAAACCTTTTTATAATTTATTATTTTATAAAATATAAAAAATTCTTAGATTCTTCAAAAGAAATAATTGTTAAAGGAATAATAGATTTAATTCTTTTTATTGTTTTGATTTATTTTTTAAATATACTAAAACTTAAAATATAAAAAAAATATTAAAAGGAAGATCAAAAATGCCTAAAGAAATTAATTTAAAAATGATAAGAGATGTCACGCCTGAAGAAGCTATTGAAGTATTAAGAGGTGAATGTGATATAAATATTATATTGCCAAATGATGAAGAATTAAAATTACAGGACTTGAAAGCATATCAAAAAATTGTACAAAATATACTTGATGATATCCCTAGAAATAATATTATTGATTATAAAAAAGATACACCTATTGCAAAAGAAATTGAAAATGAATTTGCAGAAAAAATTATCAATATGAGATATGCTATTAAAATAATTAATTATTGTTTACGTAATGGAATTTACGATTATATGTAAAAAAGATAAGAGATTTTGATTTAAATGAAAGTAGACTTTTCAAAATTCCCCTTGCTAGTAAATAAAGTTTTCTGGAGTTTTTTTAAAGATAAAAGTAGAATAAGAATTTCTTATGGAGGCTCTGGTTCTGGAAAATCTTATGCATATTTTCAGGAAATAATTTGTAAAATTTTGACTGAACCAGGTCATAATTATTTAATTTGTAGAAAAGTCGCTGCAACAAATAAAACATCTACGTACGCACTTTTGATTCAACTGATAAACGAAATGAAACTTTCAAGTTTATTTAAAATAAATAAATCCGATATGTCTATAACTGTGAAAAGTACAGGATATATGGTTGTTTTTAAAGGGCTTGATGATATAGAAAAAATTAAATCTTTTACATTTCCAAATGGAATTTTGACTGATATTGGAATAGAAGAGGCTAGCGAAATAACGCAAAAAGATTTCGATCAATTAAATGTAAGATTAAGAGGGAAAAGGTCTGGAAAACAAAAAGAAATTCCTTTTCAAGTAACAATGTTGCTTAATCCAATTATTGACACTCACTGGATCAAAAAGGAATTTATTGACAAAAAATCTTATCAAAAAGATAAAAAAAGGGATAATGGTGAAATAATAAAGGGAACCTCTGTTTTTATTCTTAAAACTACTTATCTGGATAATGATAAAATAGATGAAGACTATAAGGCTACTCTGGAAGGATATAAAGATGTAGATTATGAATTTTATAGAGTTTATTGTTTAGGTGAATGGGGAAGTTTTGGAAATTTAATTTTTAATAATTGGGTATTCGCTCCATGCCCATACAAAGAAGATGATTTTGATATTATCTATAATGGACAGGATTTTGGATTTAATCATCCTCAAGTTATTTCAAAAATCGGATTCAAAGATGGTGTAATGTATTCTTATAATGAATTGACGGCTTTTGAGAAAACAAATGAAGAGATTATAAAATTAAATAAAGAATACGATATATTGCATGAAAAAGAAGCTGTAACATGTGATAGCGCCGAGCCATCTAAAATTAAGGAATGGGTGCAGCATGGTTATGGAGCTGTTCCAGCGATAAAGGGCAAGGATTCCGTAACTAGAGGTATAGATTTTCTAAAGTCTCAAAAATGGATAATAGATTCTGACAAATGTCCTAGATTGGCACAGGAAGTACAACAGTATCATTGGAAAGAAGACAAAGATGGAAACCTTGATGATAAAAAACCAGTTGAATTAATGGATGATGCGATAAAAGCCCATATGTACGCACTAGAATCTTTATCTCGGATGAAAGGAAAACCATCTGTATTATCAGGCTCAAAATCAGATCAAAAGAAAGATTTGATATCAAAAAAGAAAGAAGAAAGAAGAGAAAGAAGAAATATTATAAAACAACAAAAAAAGAATTTAAGAAAATTAAAAAAAACAGGAAAAACAGGACGGAAAAGATGAATATACAAATAGATTTATATGATAGTGAATTTATACAAATACATGATAGTCTTGATAGTGATAGCATAGTTTATGACGAAAGTAATTGAAGAAAAAATAGATGAATAAAAAATTATATAAGTACAATAAAAAAAACTTGTCTTTTTATTGTACTTATATAATTATAGTATTATGATGAAGAATGAAAAATTTAAATTAAATTATTTTCCATGGGAAAAAAACGAAAAACCTTTATTTGTTAATGATGGTTTTGAATGGTTTATTTATAAAAAGGCAACAAGACAGGCGGAAGAATTACAAAATATTGTTGTTTACTATGTAAAAAAAAATAAAAATGTAGACATAGTCATTATTGATATTTATAATCAAAAAATTATTTTTTCTTCTAAGGATTCAATGAGAATTTGGGATATGATTGAAAAATTAAAAATATCTGCTAAACATAAGTTATGATAATTTAAATGGGGAAACTGTGAATATAAATTTTAAAACTTTTTCTAAATGTGATGGTTATAAAAGCCTTAAAAAGACTGTACTTGATTATATTCAAAATGAAACACTTTATTATAAAAATTCTAAGACTTCTGATGCTTTAAAAGATTATAAGAAAAAATTAAAAAAAAAAGAATTTGAAAATTTCAAATGGGTAATTGATCGAGTTCGTCACTATTCATTTGTTACAGGAATAGAACCAGAAAAAATATTAAACACATGGGAAAGAAATAGAACATTTAATTATAGAAATTATTATCATAACTATAGGTTTCCAAAAATAAATAAAAAAAGTAAAATAAAAATTGTTGAGGCTATAAAAAAAATAGAATTTAACGAAAACAAAAAAACTATAGTATTGTATTCTCAAAATTCTTTATTAAAAAATAAAAAAGATTTTTTTATTTTTGACAAAGAGACTTGTCTTTTTTATTTTATATGTAAAAAGTCTATCGATTAGGTCGTGAGCTTAGGTCGTGAGCTTCAAAGCTAAATAGACAAATCTGTAAGTCGAACACTCGAAGAGAAAAAGTAGAAAATTAGTAGAGTACCTTGACTCGAAAATTTTTGAAAAGTATTGGATTGGTAATATAATATTTGGTAAACAAGGGTAAATCCTTTTAAATATTACCTTGTGCAGACTCTGTAAAAATAATCTATATAAAAAACCTTCAGGGCTAACGTGATGACAGTTTGTTTGACATGGTTAATAGATAATTAAAAAAGAGTTTAATAACAATTATATGTTATTAAACTCAGGTTTGAGAAAAAAATGAGTAAGAAAATAAATTTAAAAAATTGCGCAAGTGGATTATCAAAAGCTTTTAAATATTATAGTTTTGAAAAACAATTTTAATGTTAATGTTTTTTTTGGTTAAGGGAAAAAGAAAAGAGGATAAAAAAATGGCAACTAAACGTTTTGAAAAAATAGGACAACATACAATTTTTTTCGATCAAATTTATTATTTAGCTTATGCTGGTGGGAAAAGAGAATTAAAACAAACAGATCAAAAAAATTGGAATAAAACACTACTTCTCCCGGATCTGGTCAAGGTAAAGGAGCAAATAAAATTAGGGCAAAGCAATAATCCAAATCTTATCCCCTTGAAAGGGATTGAGCTCTTGTCCTTCATAAAAGAATTGAAATTTGTCCCATTTTTTGATAGAGCTTTTGAAAAAACAAGGTTGTTAAAATTAACAAATATATTAATTTATAATACAATAAAAGAAAAAGCCAAAAAGTGGAATTAAAAATGATATTTGAAAAACATGTAGCAAATACGGAAAACCCACGACCAATTAGTGATCCACGACCAATTTCTAAAAAATTCAAAATAGATATAGAACTTAAGGATTTTTTTATTCTCAAAAAAATACAGGAAGATATTAAAATAATAAAAAAAAATATAGAGGACTTAAATAAAAATAACGGAGAAGATACAGTAATTATGAAAAATTTAGATAAAAATATTAAAATAATAAAAAATGATCCAGAGAACTTAAAGAAAAACAATAGAGAAGTACAAAAAAAAATAAAAAGAATAAAAGAAACTATGGGAAAAGCAGTTGCTGAAATTGTACAAAAAGGTTGGAGTGAAACATTAAAGAGTGAAACATTAAAGGACGAAAATTTGATAGATAAATATACAAAAGAGAGGAGCAGTAAAATGGAAAATTTAAACTTTAGTGATGCGTTAGAAAAATTAAAAAAAGAGAACCATCTTTGCAGAAAAAGTTGGAACGAAGATAAAGTTTTTATTTTTTTAGTAAAAAAACATGACTTGCCTCTTAAAGACAAAAACGTAACTAATTTTACTCGGGGAAAAACTTTACCTTTCATTGTTATGAATACATCAGAGGGTAAACTTGTTCCCTGGACACCAGGCCAGACAGATCTATTGGCAAATGACTGGAAAGTTTTTAAATGAAAAGAAGGGAAAAAGAATTAATGTTTCAATAAAAACAAATTTATGTTCATTGAAAAAAAAAATAAATAAGGGGAAAAAAAATGAAATTTGAAAAGGCTTTTGAGGAAGTTTTAAAAAAAACACCGGAAAATTTGGTTCCAAGAGGAGATCCTAATATTCCGAAAATTTTGGCTTTTCTCTGGTCTATGATTGCGCTTAGCGAAAAAGAACTTGACGATATAGTATATATTAGTGAAAATAATAATATTGTATCTATACCGTTGCAAAAGTCGTCATCTTCACAAAAGACAGCAACAAAAAAAGAAGAAAAAAAAGTGAAATCAGAAGATGGCGAAAAAAAGAAAAAATCAAAATCAACCAAAAAGAAACCAAAATAATTATAACCAGGCTATAAATGAGGCCTGGAACTCTGTAAAAAATCTTGATCGATCCATTGTAAAAAAAATGGATCGAAAGGTTTTTAAATCTGTACCCAAATCAATTCAATATGACTGGCTAAACAACACCTCTTTTAACAATATAATATATCCAAAAGATAAAATTCCAGATAATTTACTCCGTTTAGCCGAAAAACGTAATGGCATCGTCGGGTCAATTATAACTCTCCGGATACAACAAGCATTGGAGTTCTGCAATATTTCAAATGACAAGGACATTCCTGGGTGGGAAATAATATTAAAAGACCCTAAAAAAACTATAAATTCTACTCAAGAAAAACAAAAAAAATTTCTTGAAAATTTAATTAAAAATACTTGTAGAGATGACTATCAAGGTTATGAGCCAAAAAATGATGATTTTAAAGATTTATTAATAAAATATGTTAGAGATAGATTATTAATAGATAAAGTTGTTTGGGAAATAGAACGAGACCAAAAAGGTGAATCTGTTGCTTTGTGGGTCATCGATGGAGCAACAATTTTGCCAGTATTACCTGGGGGGTATTACGGCTCAACTTCTCAAATTGGTTACGGGGCTTATTCTGCATCTGGTTACAATCAATTATCAGAAGAAATTAGAAAAGCAAAATTAGAGCAGATCCCATCAATTGAAGAAATTGCATATGTTCAAGAATTATTTTATGGAACTTCTGGTGGTGGAATTACAGCTGCTTTCAAGGATACAGATTTAATTTATGATCTCGGGAATGAATTAAACGATATAAAATATTACAAACAGGGCCTGTCGGTTGTAGAAAAGGCGAATGTAGCTATTGTTGCATTTATAAATTCTTTAACTTTTAATTCAAATGGTCTTTCCAGAGGTGCTATTCCTAAGGTCGCCGTCGCAATGGGTAAAGATTCAAATTATACAGAAGAGCAACTTGAGGACATGCAAGATGAATGGGCAGCAAATTTTGAGTCGATGGATGGACAATGGAATATTCCGATACTAAATGGTGACGCTAAAATTTTGAACATGCTTCCTACTAATAGAGACATGGAATATCAGAAATATATGGAGTTTACTGGTGCTTTGACATGCGCTATTATGGGTGTAGATTCTGCGGAAATAGGATTACGATTGAATCAAGCTCAATCGGTATTATCTGAAAATCAAGATGCTAAACAATTATTTTCAAAAAATCGTGGCGTTCGAGAACTGCTTAATGGATTTTCTTATATTATAAATAAATTTTTAAAAATATCTGGATATGATTTTGCTAATGATTTTGTTTTTACTTTTCATGGTTTGTCCACAGAAGATAAAAGTTTTGAAGCTGACTTAAGAAAAAAAAATGTAGAAACTTTTAAAACTGTAGATGAAGTTAGAGCTGAAGTTGATCTACCTCCATTACCAGATGATTTAGGAAAAATAATTTTAAATTCTGTTTTTATACAAAATAAACAGTCTTCAGAAATGGATACTCCTGAAGAAGCTGAAGCTGAATCTGAAGACGAAGAAGACTTTGAAGGTTTTGGCGGTTTTTCTGAAGAAGAAAAAGAAGATTTAGTTGATGACGCAATGTCTGAAACTGAAATGAAAAAATCTATAATGTTAATGTGAGACTATATATTATTATTGGAGAAATATAAAAATGGCAACATTTAGAAATTTAAGATATTGTGAAATTTTGCATAATGGAACCTATTATGACGTAATGATTGGAGTTAACAGTCTGGACGAAGTTAATGATATATTGCAGGAATGGGCCTTAGCAAACACGTCTATTGGTGAAGCTTTAGATTTGCCAGAAGCATTAATAAAAAATCAGGACGCTAGAGAAATTAATATTTCTACAAAAAATATTGATGAATTTGTATATGTAAAATCTGCGGTTAGCACTTATATGGATATTTCCCGTTATGCTGGAATTTCAGGAACATTTCCGACATTACCAAAAGTGCTTGTTGGTGGTGAATATGTAATGCCAGAAACTACAGCTTTTTTATATTCAAATAATAATTTTTCTGGAAATTTTGGAGAATATACAATTGCTTCTAATAATTTTACATTAGTTTCGGATCAAGTAAATTATATTGGCATTAATTATAATTCGGGTTCTCCTGAATATGTTTTATACGCAGATCAAACACAATTTAATTATTCTAATATTATTCCAATTTGTGCAATTTTATATTTTGATTCTGAATTAAATATAATTCCTTTCGGTCAGTCTGGATATGGGCTTCCAGAAAAATTATTGGAAATTAAAAAGAAAAGAAAAGAATTTGATATAATAACTGATTTTATTTTTATAAATGATAATTTATATGTAGAATTAGGAGCTTTAACAATTGAACAGGGAACACGAAATGTTGATTGTTTATCAGTTGATACAGAATTGACGGATAATGATATGTGGCTCTGGTATAAAGACGGTTCAGGTGTCTGGCAAAAAAATGAAAATTCACAAATAAACAATACACAATATCAGGGTGATGGGACAGGGTTGCAGAATTTAGGAGCTGGTGAATTTGTAATAAATTATATATACCGTGTAATAGACGATACAAATTTATTATTGTTTAATGTTTTATCCAGTAATTTTTCTACATTAACAGGAGCAAAAGAATCCGACATGATTACGGATCTACCTGATATAATAAAAAACAGTGGTGTTCTAGTTGGCCGTATGATTGTTGAACAGTCTTCAACCTCTCCAACTGTTCAAAAGATTCAGAGAATAAACCCCTTTGCGACGGTGAATTAAAAATGGCTAGCACTGTACAAATACTAACAAAAGATGCCTGGACTCTTGTGTTGCAAAATGTAACAGACAAGGGTCAGGTTTTTATATTAGATTTGGAGGATGAACCAACAAGTTATTTGGTAGCAGTTGTTCCCACGGGTGATCCTGCTCCTGATATAGGTTTTGAAGGTGGTATAAAATTCAGCGAAAGTTTCTCACCAGCTAACGTAGAGGCAAGTGATTATTACGTAAAACCTTTAAATTATAATGGCAAAGTGGTGATTTTAACGTGAGCATAAATAAATATCTTAAAAGCGGATGTACGGGCAACATAAGAATTGGCAATAATGTAACGATGACGTCTTCTGGGGGAGGTACTGGATGGGTTGGCGAAGTTACAGTTTTTGCAGATTTACCAGATGTCTCTACAAATTTGGGGAACATCTATTTAGTTAGAACCTCTACAGGGTTTTTATGGAATAGGAGAAAAGGTTTTTATCGGTCTAATGGCACATCTTGGAATAGATTATCAAACGCAACTTTTGAAGTTTTAGACAACGAAGCAAATTTTTCTGATAATGTAGATAATACAAAAAAAATGAATATAGAATTGTCAGCAATTTCGACTGGAACAAACAGGACAATAATAATGCCAGACAATGACGCTGAAATTGGTTTAATTAAAAAAATAAATTCAGATATTCAGCCTGTAAATCCTAATGATAATTATGATTTTTTAAATGGTGGCTTGAAGGATGTTAATGTTACGAACGCTATAACATTAGGGGATTCAATCAATATATCCGTTGATTCAGATTTTAATAATTCGTCCTTGATTGGTGTAATTAATGAAAACAAAAAAACTTTTGAAGATATGATTGAGCCTACTGGATTTATTAATCGAATAGATTCAACAATTTCCTGGTCAGATAGTTCTCCTGATAGAACATTTACTATTTCTCCAGTTACAACCAGTTTTTCTTTTTATCAAAATAGTAAAAAATATACTAAAACAGGTTCTGATTCAATTCAACTTACAAATACGGTTGGCGTCTGGGTTATTTATTATGATTCAGGTGTATTAAATGCTATAAATCAACCAACAAATATTCAAATAGAAGATATTTATCTTAATAAAGTTTTAGTCGCTTATGTTTATTGGAATACAATTTTAAGTAATGGAAGACTTTTTGAAGAACGTCATGGTTGTCGTATGGACGGATCTACTCATTTTTATTTGCATAATCATAATAATTTGGCTTATATAAGTGGTTTGGCCTTGGATAATTTTACTCCTGATAGTAGTGGTGATATTGATTCCCATGCGCAATTTTCAGTAGATGCTGGATTAGTTTTTGACGAAGATATTTCCTTGTCAATTTCTGAAGTAGGAACAACAATTGGCCTGGAAATTTGGTATAAATCTGGCTCTATCTGGACATGGACAACGAATCCAGGTTTTTCTATATTAACAACTGGAACTGGAAGAGCAGCTTATAATTTAAATGGAACTCAAGTAGAAGTTCCCAGCACTAATTTTGTTTTATGCCATGTCTTTGTTTGGAATGATGTTGGAGCTAATAAGGTAATTGCAGTTCAGGGACAGGATCAATACACGACACTAGCTAATGCTCGACTTGGAGCTGATAATGAAATAACAACTCTTGATATAGTAGAATTATTAAAACCTGAAATGCGTCCTCTCGGCACTGTTATTTTTCAAACAGCTAATGGTTATACAAATGCTGTAAAATCAAGAGTAAGATCATATGATGGTACAGTTTATGCTGATTTTAGATTAAATCCAATTGGGAAATGGTTTATTTAATTAATGAAAATTTTTATTAATTAAAATCAAAATATATTTTTTTATAAAAAAACTCTTCAATAAAAAAGATGAAAGAAAAAGAATTAAAACAATTACAAGAAAAAGAACAATATGATGTAAAATATATCGCAGAATTGCGAGAGTATTGGAATATTTATTTTTACGCCTTGATAAACGAAATTTTTACTGGAATTGCTATTAATTTAGGAATGACTACCAAAGAAGCGTATAGACTCGCAAAATCAAAACCATCTGATTTAAAAAAAGCTAATTTTTTTAAATCTATATTTAATAAATTTAAAAAAATTTTCAAATATAAAATCCCTAAATTTAGATATAAGGAAAAATTATATGACAAACAAAAACCAATAAAAGAGAAACAATGGAAAAAATTTAATAAATATTTGGATAATTATTGGTCAAATTATGCTAAAAAAGCTTCTGAAGATATCACAATAAAAGCTCATGAATTAGGAAAGCAAACGACAGAATTTAGAAAAAAGAAAAAACCATATAAAAATAAATCTTTATATCAAGTAAATTTTGAACAATATGAAAATGAAATGCCCTCTAGCCTGATAGAAGCATATAAGAAATACGATTTTTCTAATGCAGAAAAAAACATTTTAAATAAACAATTTTCTTCTATCGCTATGTATGTTACAGAAACTGGAACAAAAATTCAAGAGGCGATTCGTCAACAGATTCAAACTGGAATTGAAAATAATAAAAGCCCAATTGAAATTGCTTCTGATTTATATTGGAATGTAGAAAAAAATGAAAACTTGGTAAATAAATATACATCTGAAACTCTCCGAAAAGATTGGAATAGAATTTCAAGTACAGAAATAGCCACTATTTATGAATCTGGTATTCTGGCTCCGTACGAAGCTCAATCGATGAAATCATTAAAAGATCCTTCATTTGCTCAATATTTTATTTTTACAGGTGGTTCGTGTCCCTGGTGTCAGGCTCATCAGGGTAGTCTTGTTAGATTGGTCCCTGTAGATATTGTAACAAATACCACAAATGATAGTTTATCATCAATGGGTATCAAAGATCCAAATACTGATATAGCTATCTGGATAGGAAAAAATAATATTGGATATAAAGAAACAAAAAATATTCATGAATGGAGAATCTGCACTCCAGCACATCCTTATAATGTTGCAACCTTGCAGCCTATTGATTTAAAAAATGAATGGTATAATCCTAAAACTGGAGATGTTGAAAAGAGACAAAAAAAACAAAAATTTGTTCCTAAGCAAATAGATTATACGCAAAAAACTAAAGAGGAAAAGGAATGGCGCAAACCAACTTTTATTGGAGAAAATCTTGTAAGATTTAACAATAATATTTATGAAGGCGTTGACCAGGAAGATTATAATAAAAAATTAGAAGAACATAGGAAAAATCCACAATTGCCAATTCCTGTAAATAAAAATAGTCCAGCTTATAAGAGAATTTTCATTGTGGAAAAAAATAAAAAATAAATTCTATATTTTTAATATATTTTTTTTATTTCTATTAAATATTTAATTTTTGTTTTCCAGTTTTTTCTTTTATATTGGAAAATAAAATTATTATTTTCTAAAAGACTTCCGACTAAAGTTAAAGGTTTTTTTTCATTACATCCTATCATTTTTTTTAATTTTTCTGTTGCTATTGCTGTGATAGCAACAGATTCTTTTTTTCTTCCGAGTTCAATCAATTCATCAAAACTTATTTCTTTTATTTTTTTTATCATTTTTTTTACCTATTTTTTTATTTATTTTGTATTTCTAAATCTCTTTCATTTTTGAAAGGGATTTAGAATGTTTTTTAATAATTTCAATAATTCTTTTATTGAAATTATCTCTTTCTTCTTCTATGTCTAAAACGTCTGAATCCTTTTCAGATTCAAAAGAAAAAGTTTTTCTGACAGATGTTTCCATTTGAACAAAGATTTTTTCACTATATATTTTCTTTTTATCTATATAATAAAACCTTCCTTGTATAGGTTTTATTAATAAATCTTTCATTGCTTCTCCTGCTTCTTCTGTAAAGTAGAAAAAGGGATATTCATCATATCGACCAAGTTCCCATGATAGCTCTCTCTTAGCTATCATGGTTATGTCATCAGGGATATCAGGAATCAGTATGTTTTTTCTAAGAAAAATTAGGTAATTTGAGGTCTCTGTGAAATAAAGTAATGGCTCCTCATTTAAACTTTTTTTATTGAACATTATACTGCTTAGTTTGTTCTTAGGAAAGACTATCCAGCCTCCCCATTCCTCATATTCTTTATTTGTTTTATTTGTTTTATTTTTCATATTTCCGTCCTTTTCTTTTTTTTATTTTTGTCAATCAAAAATCAACTCTTCATTCTCTTCAAAATAAATACGTCCTCTAATTGTTTCTAAGTTTTCAAGATTTTTAATCATGCTATTTTTAAAAAAAGCATCTCCCCCAATTGATTTCAATTTTCCTAAATTTTTAATATTGCTATTTGTAAAAAAAGCGCTTTCCCCAATTGATTTCAATTTTCTTAAATTTTTAATATTGCTATATCTAAAATCAGCGCTTCCCCCGATATATTCTAATTGACCAAGATTTGCGACTATGCTATTTGCGAAAAAAGCGCTTCCCCCGACATATTTTAATTTTCCGAGATCTATGACTTTGCTCTCTCCAAAAGCAGCATCTCTGCCAACATATTCTAATTGGCTTAGATTTGCGATTTCACTATTTGTGAAATAAGCGTCACCTCTGATTCCTTTTATTTTTCCGAGATTTCTTATTTTATAATTTTTAAAATGAGCATTTCCATCGAAGAGGCATATTTTGTCTCCTTGATATTCAACAGCTTCTTCCAGGTCAGTAAAGATGATGACTTTATCTGAATAGAGAGGCGTTTCATCTTTACTGATATATTTATTTTTGTATAAT
>Ga0180433_10006622_pt1 | contig 15102 bp, 16 predicted proteins | sample SS_ome_8_FD_132980 | JGI IMG/M metagenome (GOLD analysis project Ga0180433, IMG submission 132980) | Hypersaline lake sediment archaeal communities from the Salton Sea, California, USA - SS_1_D_1 metaG | ecosystem: Environmental > Aquatic > Non-marine Saline and Alkaline > Hypersaline >... | reverse complement strand
GGTAAATAGCAAAATAAGATAGTAAAATTAGTGTCAGTTTTAATTACGCATGACTGGTTATATGTAAGATATGTATTGTCAAATAAATTCCACATTTGTGACAATTTTTAATTACTTGTTACAATTTTTATTATAAAATTTTTAATAAAATAAACAATTTAGACTCTAGATGTTATCATGAGCCCAGATAAATATCTTCCTACTTGGAATTCTTTAAAAAAGCATAGAAGCCCCGAGTGGCTTGATGACGCTAAATTTGGCATTTATTTCCATTGGGGCATTTACTCAGTTCCTGCCCATGTCACTGAATGGTATCCTACCTTGATGTACAGGCGCGTTGTAAAGAGGTTTCATGAAAAAAATTTCGGAACTCTTTCAGAGTTTGGATACAAGGATTTCATACCCTTATTTACCGCAGAGAAATTCAACGCTGACGAATGGGCGCGCTTATTCAAGCAAGCAGGAGCACAATTTGCTGGACCCGTTGCAGAACATCACGACGGCTTTTCCATGTGGGACAGCAAGGTTAACCGTTGGAATAGTGCAAGCATGGGTCCAAAACGCGATATAGTAGGCGAGATGGAAAAAGCAATTAGAAAACAAGGAATGAAATTCGTTTGTACATTTCATCACGCTCATAATTATTACTATTATCGGCATTCTGAAAAGTTCGATACTGGTGATCCTCAATACTCAGATTTTTATGGACCTCCTCATGGTGGGGGAATGAATAAATTTGGTCTTCCGAGCAAGGAGTTTTTAGATATTTGGTTTGCGAAATTGAAAGAAGTGTTCGATAATTATCAACCTGACCTCATATATTTTGACTTTGGATTAAACCGGATACCTGATAAGTATAAAAGAGAGATGGTCGCATATTACTATAATAGCGCCGAGGAATGGGGAAAAGAAGTCGAGATATTCTATAAGGACCATCACTTGCCCCCAGGTGTAGGATTGAGGGACTACGAAAGGGGGAGGATGGATAAACTCACTTACTATAAATGGAATACTGACACTTCGATGGGGGAGATGAGTTGGGGGCATGTCGAAGGTGAAAGATACAAGCCAATCAGCACGATAATTCATAATTTCCTTGATATTATTGGAAAGAATGGAACGCTCATGCTTAATTTTGGTCCAAAGGCAAATGGAGAGATCCCAGAGGAGGTTAAATCAGGTTTATTAGATATTGGTAAATGGATGGAAATAAATAAAGAAGCCATTTATAATAGTACCCCTTGGAGTATCGCTGAAGAAGGCCCTACAAAATTGCTCGATGCTGGTGGCTTTAGCGAAGAAAACGAAGTGAGTTATACATCTTCCGATCTAAGGTTTGTTACCAAAGATGACTCACTATACATCTTTTCGCTTGGATGGCCTAAAAAGGAGCTATTGATAAAAAGTCTTATTAAGCCTCCCGTGTCCAGACAGAAGTGGAATTCTGAGGAAGAGTTTCATCTGGTTGAAGAGCCTGATATACAATCAATTCGCATTCTAGGAAGTAATAATGACTTAAAATGGGAACTTACGGACCAAGGATTACGAATTAAAATGCCTCAAGAAAAGCCTTGCGACCATGCGGTTGCTTTTAAGATTTCATGGTCATGATTCTTTTATTTAGGAATTTTTATTTTCTCTTTTTTAAGATAAATATAAATATGTGTATGTATATGCGTATACATATGACTTCAAAAAATATCAGTATTACTGAGGACGTTTATAATAAACTATTAAAAATCAAGCGAGAAAATGAAAGTTTTTCTGAATTGTTCCTAAGACTTCTAAAAATACAAAAAGATACGCTTGAAAAATCTTTTGGCGCATGGAATCTTTCAAAAGAGGAAGAAAAAGAAATATGGGCTGGAATAACCAATCGTAGTGGAAGAAGTTGGAATAAATCTAATTTAGAGGAAATAAAATGATTCTTCTAGATACATCTGCTTGTATTGATTACTTAAATGGAGATATGGATCTAAAAAAAGTAGTTGAATCGCAAGATGAATTACTTCATGTTTCTGCGATAACTGTTTATGAAATGAATGTAGGATTTGAAAGAACAAAACGCATAATGTCTGATCAAAGATATAAACAACTCTACAAACCTTGGATGGAATTTATCAGCGGAATGGAGGTTTTTTCCTTGGGAATTAAGGAAGCTGAAACAGCGGCTAAAATTTATGATTCCTTAGAGTCACAAGGCCAAAGAATTGATGATAATGATGTTCTTATTGCTGGAATTATGATGTCAAATGGTATTAAAAAAATAATCACAAAAAATATAGAGCATTTTAAGAGAATTGAGGGCTTAGAGTTAATCACATATTAAGAATAGATTTTTTACTGCTCTGTCAATCAGGATGACTAAAAAAAGTAACATTGGAATAATTATTACTTCTTTAATTTATAAGAGAAAATAATATAAATTGGTAAAACCATCTCGTTCTATATACATCGCAATTCAGGTGATATAAATTAAAGATAAATTTAATCTATTTGGTAAACAGATTCCAGAATTTTCATTACCGAATTCAAGAGGTGAAACTATAGGCATACGTGATTTGGAGGGTAAAAAAATTGCAATAATTATCCTCCTCAGAGGCATTCAATGACCATACTGTCGATGGCACATAGCAGAATTACGCAAAGATTACGACAAATTCGAGGAAATGGATGCGTATTTATATCCTATTCTTGTAGATAGCATTGAAAATGCGCAAAAAATGGAACAAAAATATGCAAGAAACAAATATGCAATTTTCTATGACGAATCTAAAAAAATTTCAAAAATGTTAAATCAGCAGGTAAAAATCACAAAATTAGGAAGGATGCCCGGTCTATTAATAGTTGATAAACAAGGAATTGTTCAATTCGCGTATTATGGAGATTCTATGAAGGATATCCCAGAAAATAATATCGTTTTTAAAGAACTTGAAAAAATTAATAAATAATTACGATTTGGAAAGATTAAAATTGACAAAAAAAAAAATGAAATTTTAATCTTAAAAGTTAGCCACACTTTCCCAAATTATCAGTTTTTATTCTTTTTTACCAAAATGAAGAGAGTTATCATATTTATAGTTATAGAAATTTTTTTTCAAAAACTATACTTGAAATAAGACTAATTTCAAAATAGTATAAATTCCGAAAAAACAAATTAATAGTACAGATTCCCAATGTTTTAAAACCTTTTCAGTCAATAAACTAAAGAATGCAATCGATATTGCCAATAATAACATCGGTATATCAAAAAATAGTAAAATAGAGGGAACATTAAAACTCGTTATAATCGCACCTGAACCTGTTGCTAAAAGAATATCACAAATATTTGACCCTAAGATATCCCCTACCGCAATTCCTGCTGATTTGCGACGTAAAGCAGTCAAATCAACTGAAAGTTCTGGAATGCTTGTACCTACCCCGACAATTATAATCCCTACGATATTCCCAGGAATGCTAAATTCCCTTGCTAATTCAATTGCTGCTAAAATGGTAAATTCTGCTGCCGCTAATAGTATAAAAAGACCCCCGAAAAATATTCCAATATCTTTTGTCAGTGAAGTTGGTTTTTTAATATGTTCAACAGGTTCGAAATCAATTTTTTCTAATTCCTCTTTTTCAAGAATTTCTTTTCCATTCTTCAAGCGCTCGATTTTTTTTTCGCTTCTTATTATCAATATTAAGTATAATATATAACAGATTATTAGGAACAATGCGTCAATTTGTGTAATAACGCCATCAACAGCAACAACGACAAAAAGAATTACGGAAATAAACAACATGGGTCCTTCTCTTCTCAATACCCATTTGCTTACGAAAATATGTTGACTTAATCCTAACAATCCTAAAATTAGGGTAATTTGGACCAAGAAAGAACCAACTTTATTCCCGATAACTATTCCATCAACGATTTCCGAATATCCCAATAATTTATCTATTCCTCCCATTACGCTTACAGCAATTTCAGGTAAACTAGTCCCAATAGCTAAAACAGTTAAACCAACCATTAAATGACTAATGCCAAATCGAGAAGAAATGTTTTCCAATCCAATAATTACATACTTACCACCAAAAAATAGGCCAATAAAACCCAATAATAAAATTATTAATGTATAAATTATCATTTTTTAGTACTTCTATTTCTTCTACTCCTTCAATATTTTTTAATTATATTTAGTAATTTTCAAGAAATTTATTTATTATATTTATCTAAATAAAATCACAGATAATAGGAATTTCTTTTAATAGAACGATAAAAACATTGATAAAATACTCAATTTATCGTTTTTGTTGCACGAATAGAAAAAAATAAATATATATAAAGTTATCCATTATAAATCCACAAAATGTTGCAAAATTCTTCATTTATTGAATCTTTTTTGTACAAATTATGGAAATGATAAAGAAGATAGATGAAGAATAATTTGGAAAATATTTGAACTTTAATACTATCTTGTATGATTATTCTTTATAATGAAAGTAATATAACAATTTACTCTTATGAATTTATCTCAGTTTACCAAATCATCATTTTTATCTATAAATGGAGATTTATCATGTCAAATGTGATAGAAAATCTAAAAGAAGCCATTATTGGAGAAAATAACGCAAAAAAGAAATATGAGCTCTATGCAGAACAAGCTTTTAAGGAAAATCTTCCCGAAGTTGCTAAATTATTTACCGCAGTAGCACATGCCGAAAGCATTCATGTGAAGAACCATCTTAAGGCCTTGTCAAGCATTTCCAATAAGGAAGTTAATCCGGACGATTTTGTTGTTATTAAAGAAGACGAATTAAAAGCTTATGTTAAGGACACGAAATCTAACCTTACTGATGCTATAAGTGGAGAAACTTATGAAGTCAAGAGAATGTACAAGGAATTTTTAAAAAACGCAAAAGCTGGTGAATATGATGTGGTAGAACTATCTTTCCAATTAGCTAGAGACGCAGAGAAGATTCACGCGAAATTATATTCGTTCTATTTAAAAAGTCTTGAAAAAAGCAGATCAATTGAATACAGAGACATTTATGTATGCACTATATGTGGAAATGTTGAAGTAAAAGAACCTGCAAGAAATTGTAAGATATGTGACCATAGTCCAAGGTTTTTCATGAAATTCTAAATTATGCAAGATTTTTAAAATATAAAAAGAATTATTAAATGGTTTTAGTTACTACTAAATCTAACAAATAATGATATAATTCAAGGTAATGAAGAGTCATGACAACAGAAGATAACTTAAAAGGAGCATTTGCTGGCGAATCACAAGCAAATCGCAAGTATTTAGCCTTTGCCGAACAAGCCGATAAAGATGGACTTGCTCAGATTGCAAAATTGTTTCGAGCTGCAGCCGCTGCAGAGACAGTTCATGCCCACGCTCATTTAAGGGTGTTAGGCGGGATTAAATCTACTGTCGAAAACCTTAAAGCTGCGGTTGGAGGAGAACACTATGAATTTACCGAAATGTATCCTAAATTCATAGAAGAAGCAAAAGCTGAAGGCAATAAACAAGCAGAAAGGTCATTTCATTTAGCAAATGAAGTTGAAAAGATCCACCATGGACTATATGAAAAAGCTTTAAAAGCAGCTGAAGCAGGAAACGATTTAGAAAAGACTGATATTCATATTTGTCCGATATGCGGCTATACTCACGAAGGAGAACTTCCTGATAAATGTCCTGTCTGTGGTGTCCCCAAAGACAAATTTAAAAAGATTGAATAAGATTATCTTTTATAATTTCTAATTTTTTTCTAATATTTTCATCTGTACCGCTTTTTTTCGCATGCCTGGTTCAATATCATTAAAATGTTTTAAAACTTTGAAGAAAGTAGCTAATTCCTCCTGTTTCAATTTATGTTTCATTATTTCCAAACCAGAAAGTCGACGTTGAAAAAACTTTTTATATAAATCAATTCCCTCATTAGTTAAGTCTAATCTAACCAACCTCCGATCTTCTTTATCTTGAATACGCTTAACAAGGCCAAAATTTACTAATTTATCAATTCTTCGTGTCGCTGCGCTGGGGATTATACTTAAGAACTTTTTTACGTCGGACATGCTACATTGAGGATGTTTCCCTATGAAATTTAAAAGAAATATTTTGGTTCCAATATTTTTCCCCTTGTATTGAATTGCTTCTAATCCTTGTGTAAATCTTTCAATAAAAGAAGTAAATACTTCAATAAACTGCTCTTCTTCTGTATCCATTGTATATAATAAGGATTATATGAATTTAATATTATTGTAATTTCGAAATATTTGCAAATATGCAAATAGTTTAATAACAATACATACTTATATCTAGTATGTTCGATAAGAAGCCCCGTACATTTAATTTTCAAGGAAAAGATGAATTGCAATTTCTAGATTTCTGCAGAAAATATCCAGAACAAGTTATTCCTAGTCATAAATCCTCCGCAACTGAAGGTTTTGAATATCTATTTGATCTTATCTCCACTAATTCAATGGATGTAACTACCGATTTTTCACCAAAGGATCGACTGAAACAGTTCTCTGGTGATGGAAATAAACTCTCCTCTCTTAAGTGGATGCTTAAATTAATGGTTAAAATGATGAAATGGAGAAAACGTTGCTTTCGTGATTTATCTCCTTATTATAACGAAATAGAAACCTCAACTTTTATTAATAAAGATTCTAAGAGTTTAACTCATAATGCAGTTTTATGGAATGAACTCAATGAATATGCCGCAACAAAATGGAATGTAATTAAAATTGGATTTACTGAATTACCTACTCAATTAATATTTAAAAATAAATTTGTTCTTTTTCGATATGCTCTTATATTCATGCAAGAGATGGAAAAGGACAAGATTGATGAGGCTCCTCTATCTTCCGCTGGTAGGGAAGTCATGCGGATTTATTCCACATTAGGGGAAGCGGTTGGGCAGATCGCTCGTTGGTTAAGAAAAAAGGGTATACGATGTCAAGCGAATCACCCCCTTGGAGGTTTAGTTTGCACTCCGCCTCTTGCGGGTAAGGCAGGAATGGGGTGGCAAGGAAGACATGGAATGCTTATTACTCCTGAATGTGGACCTCGTCAGCGTTTAGCTCCTATATTTATAGAAGAAAAAATCTTTAATTTTACAGATAACTCAGATCATGTATGGATCGAAAAACAATGTAATAATTGCGGAATATGTCAAAAAAATTGCCCGCCTAGTGCGATACTCGGAGAAAAAATCGTATCTATAGAAGGTATTGATGGTATTGAAGCCATGAGAAAGGGTATAGACCGAGAAAAATGCTTTCCTCAATTTTTAAAAACCGCGGGGTGTAGTATTTGTATTAAAGTATGTCCGTTCTCTAGTGGACCTAAAGCTTACGAGAAACTTAAGAATAAAATTCTGAGTAAATTATCAAATCTTTAAATTATTTCATGATTTTACATATCTAGTATACTTAGAATTGATTAAATGCTCATTACGGAATTTCACAAATTATATAGAGATGAAGGTTTAAGTTCTGAAGTAATCAATGCTTTTCAGAAAATAATTTACTCTTATTATAAGCAATATGGAAGGGATTTTCCCTTCAGGAATGATATCAATCCTTACAATGTTTTAATTTCCGAAATTATGCTTCAACAAACTCAAACGGGAAGAGTTACAGAAAAATTCCTCCAGTTTAAGAAAGAATTCCCCGATTTCCAGGCTCTTTCAATAGCCCCATTAGAAGAAGTGCTCCACGCGTGGCAAGGATTGGGATATAATAGGAGAGCTATCGCCTTAAAAAAAATTGCCGAACTCGTGATCAACGAATTTAATGGCATTCTCCCTGATTCGGTTGGACAATTAAAGGAATTTCCTCAAATTGGCCACAATACTGCCTCATCGATAGTAGCGTTTGCCTTTAATAAACCCGTCTATTTTATCGAAACAAACATTAGAAGAGTATTCATTTATTTCTATTTCCCTAAAAAGAAAAAAATTGATGATAAAGAAATCCTCCCTATAGTGAAGAGCACTTTAGATAAGCGTAATCCACGGAAGTGGTATTATGCGCTAATGGATTATGGAGTGATGCTCAAAAAAAATCATCCAGAATTACACAAGCGAAGTGCCCACTACAGGAAACAAGCTCCATTTAAAGGGTCCGATCGCCAGATTCGAGGAAAAATATTAAGACAACTCCTTAAAATTAAAGAATTAACTCAAATAGAGCTATCTCAACAATTAAATGTAAACTTAAATAAATTAAAGAGCATCCTTCATCAATTAGAGAAAGAAGGATTTATATTTATGGATGGATCTAAAATCACTATCAAAAAAAATGATATTTAGATAAAAAATACTTAAAAGAATAGAAAAATCATTATAGCTAGATACCCTATTCCTAAAAGAATATGTAATATAGCAAAAACTCCTCCTACTTTCAACAAAACGCGATAATTTAAATCATCAGCGCAATACTTCTCCGACAGTTCGAGCGTCATCATGTCTGCTGCTGAACCTTGTGGAAAAATATTTCCCCCTAAATTGATGCCTAAAATAAACGCGATTAACATTGGTGTTGGAGCAAGACCCGTGCTTGTTAAAACCTGAATAACAGGTATAAATATTACCGTTACTGGAACATTATCCAAAAAACCTGATAAGAGAGATGTCAGAATCAGGATAAAGATACTTACCAAAAATAAGTTATTTGGGGTGATTAAAGCAATAAAATTTTCAAGTAGAAGAAGAGTTCCATTTACTTCCATGCAATATACAAGAATGAATAAACTAATGAAGAAAAAAATAAGTTTAAAGTCGACTTTTCCAAGATAAGATGATATATCGGCTTTCCTTTTACCATTTTTCTTTTCATTTGGATTAATAAAGATGAAAATTAATAATCCTAATAATCCCACAAATAAAATGTTGGGAATTAAAAGGAGTAAAATTAAAAAGAGTCCTAATGCGAATAAGTTCTTATAGAATACGTTCTTATCAATATGCTCTTCAAGGATTACTAACTCGTGATCCTCAAGATGTTCAATCTCAGTTGATTCCTCATTTTCTCTGCAATGAGGGATCCAAACATCTTTTAATTTCTTTCTAAGAATAAATTTATCTAATAAAAAAAGCGTAATGAATGTTCCTATAACGAAATATGCTCCTAAGCTAATAAAAAACCAGTTTGAAGTTAAATTGAATTTATTTGCAATTAAGATATTTTGAGCAGAACCAAAAGGAGTAAGAGTCGCTGCGAGATTTATGCAAATCGTCATGCCTAATAAAATTGGAGCAGGATTTATCTTCATCTTCTCGCTAGTATTGATGATCATTGGAATAAAAATGATTGCAACTGAAAGATCATTAATAAAAGCTGCAGATAAAGTTGAAATTAGACACATGACCCAAAAAAACTTTCTCGTGTTTGTTTCAAACTTAGTAGTGATTCTTAAAGCTATTTCTTGAAATATGTTTTTATCATCTAATATTTCTACTATTGTAAATAGAGACATCAAGAAGAAGATAACTTCCCACTCAACTGCCAAAATCATGTGTTCTACTGTTATTGCTTCAGGTAAAAAGATAAAGGTCGCCACTACTGCAGCAAACATCGCTGCTATTGTATATGTTAAAAAGTCAGTCTCTTCACGAAAGAGTGCTATAATAACAACAGCAAAACACACAATTACAAATATTTGTAGAAACACATATATCACTCCATTTAAAAAAATTTTAAAAAGTAATTATTGTATATCCTTCACTCATATATTTTGCCATGCTTGGATGACCATTCATTTCACTACATGTTGGAAATCCAATCTTCTCAATAACATCCAAGGAATTCATTTTAGCACTACAAGCTTTGCAGAAACAATCGATTAAACCACTATTCTTTAATTCTTGATATTTTTGATAAAATGGGTTAGATTCATTCTCAAATTCACTTGCTAGCTTGCAAGCTGATCCTTCAATTACAACCTTTACATCAAATCCCTTTTGGTGCAAATCGAGAGCGTTTAAAATCACGTGAATAAAACACATTGGATCTCCATTAAAGGCAAATAATACAAATTTTTGAGCCAATTTCCTCCTCCTTTTATGAGCTGTTTCTTGATATAACTTGAAAAACTATTCAGATGAACGCCATAAGCCATGAAGATTGCAATACTCTCGTGCCCATAAACCTTCAGTATCAGGAACTATGAATGTTGCTTTTGGGTCATCCCCTGGTTTTAAATTTGTCTTCTCGTAATAGTCTTTACCTATTAAATTAATCCATTTAATATGGTGTTCTTCAGTCATGGGATGAGGCGTTCCCATAGAGATTCCAACATCGACAGTTACGCTATTTCCATCTATGCTGATTTTTGGCACGTGTTTTTCGCCCTTCCAGTCAGCTGTTTGTGGCTCTAATGGCTTCATTTCTTGTCCGCAACATTCTAGATAGTCCGCAGTAGCGAACATGACCATCCCGCATTTATTGCATTTATATACTTGTTTTACCATGAATTTATCACAAATTTGTTATTAGTAGGTAATACTTGTTTTTAGATATTAAAATATTTATGTTTATAATCAAAAAAAAAAAAGAATTTTTAAGAATATTTCCATAATCCATGAAGATTACAATATTCTCTTGCTTGTAGACCTTCTGTAGATGCAACCACAAAAGTCGCTTTTGGCTCATCTCCTGGTTTTAAAAACTTGCGCTTATAACAATCGTCTTTACAAATCAATTCAATCCACATTATCCAATGTTCGTCTGTCATTGGATGTGGAGTACCCATGGATACACCAACATCAACAGTGACTTTATTGCCGTCGATAGTGATCTTAGGAACGTGTTTTTCTCCTTGCCAATCTGCTGTCTGTTCTTCCATTAATTTCATTGGTTGCCCACAACAAATGGTTTCTGGATTGCCAGGCTTTAATATCTCAATGATTTTTCCACAAACCTCACATTTATATATATTTTTTACTTCCATTTACTTTCACCTTTTTAATTTAATATAAAAAAAAATGTTTGAAATTTCTTAATACATTTCGCATTTCTTTCTAAAATTCGCTCTTGGATGATCGCAAGATGGACATTTCCAATCTTCGGGGAGAGAATCCATTTCAACTTCATACCCGCATTCCATGCAAATCCAAACGATTTTTTCTCCGCGTTTAAAGAATGCGTCATCACCAACCAATTTCAATAACTTTCCATAGCGTTCTGAATGATGTTTTTCGGCTATAATAATTGCCCTTACCCTACTAGCAATATCTGGATATCCCTCTTTTTCTGCGGTGTCCGCAATATCTGGATACAGAGTTTGCCATTCCATGTCTTCTCCCTCAATTGCGGATTTTAAATTCTCAGCAGTTGTACCATAGGTCGTATGAAATGCTGCTTCTGGTAAGACATTCATGTCATCGAAGGGTTCTTCTTTTTTAAAATCTTGAAGCATTTTATAAAACCAGCTACCATGCTGATATTCCTGTTCTGCTGTTTCTAAGAAAATTTGAGAAACCAGCGCATATCCTTCCTTTTTAGCTAGTTTCGCCCAAAAGCTATAGCGATTTCTAGCTTGCGATTCACCCACATAAGCGGTGAATAATTTCTTTGGTGTTTCTTTCATTTTTTTTCAGCTTTTTACATTTAGATTGAAGTCAGTATTAATGATTATTGTATTTAATATAAGTCTTACATAAAGACTCTTTAATTTTATATTTATAATTTAAAAATTGTGGTATCTAAGCTCCAAATACTCATAAACGATAATAAAAAAGTGGTTATAAATTATTAATAAACAATCGTTTATTCGTGAGAAATAGGAAATCCTTTCCTATTCCACAACATCATCCCTCCCTGCAGATTTCTCAGGTCTTTGAATCCTGCTTGTGCGAGTAATTGGGCTGCCATCATTGATCGAGAACCACTATGGCAAATAACAACGATTTCCTCATCTTTATAATCTTTTAAGGTATTGTAATCGTTCATTAAATCTCCTAATGGCAAGAGCTTTGCTCCTTGAATGTGTCCTATTCTTCCATAATATTCTTCTGGAGTCCTTACATCAACAAGAATTGCTGGTGAGTCTTCCGAATCAAGTCGCTCATATAATTCTTCGGAACTAATATTTGAGACGGGAGGTGCACCTGGAGCTCTTAGCTCTTTCCTGGTTTTCTTCTTTGGAGGTATTGGGGTAATTAATTCTACCTCGGCGGTTTTTACCTTCTGTAAGGTAGCTACAATCTTTCCTTCTTCTTTCCCAAGATATAATAATTCGACAGCTTCGTTTAATTTGGCGTATGCTTCCACGCTAGATTTAAACCCTGGGTCAGTTGCGTAGATCTTTAACTTTTTATCTTCAGGAAGCGCTTCCAATGATTTAATTAATGCATTTAAAGGACCAGGGCAAGATAATCCACAAGCATCTGTCACCATGAATTCATCACTTTCAACAGCTTTTTCCTTGACATATTCCTCCATTATTTCAAGATTCCCGCCACACGCTGATACAATTTCCTCAGTTGTAGATGATGCCATCTCGTATGTTTTAAAGCCTCCTGTCAATTCATATACTTGTTCAAATCCTTTTTGTAAGAGAATTCTTATCGCTAAATAACTCCTATAACCAACTTCACAGAACGTGATGATGGGCTTTCCTTTAGGAATTTCGTCCAACCGATTTCTAAGTTCTTCTAATGGAATATTTACAGCTCCTTTAATTGTCCTTGCTTTGTGCTCTTCTGGAGTTCTAACGTCCAATAAAACATTATTCTCTCCTTTTACTTTTTCAATGTCGTGCCAATGCCGAATAGGCAAGTCATTTCTCAAATAATTAGCAGCAACAAATCCTGCCATATTTACTGGATCCTTAGCAGAACCATACGGTGGGGCATATGTTAATTCTAATTCTTCTAAATCATAGACAGTACCTCCCAGTTTTATCACTGCAGAGATCACATCCACTCTTTTTTCAGTTCCAAAGCCTCCAATGACTTGAGCACCTAAAACTTTTCCTGAGGGATTTTCGAATAATAATTTAAAAGCCAAGGGAAACGCTCCAGGATAATATCCCGCGTGATTATTAGGATGTAGATATATTTTTTCATAATTAAGATTCGTCTCTTTTAATTGTTTTTCCGTTAAGCCGACTGTAGCAACAGTAATGTCAAACACTTTAACAACTGAAGCGCCTAAAACTCCTTTATATTGAGAATTTCTTCCCGCAATATTGTCCGCCGCAATTCGTCCTTGTTTATTGGCTGGTCCTGCTAAGGCCATTGCTATTGGATTTTTTGTTTGATAGTGTAACACTTGAACAGCATCGCCTACCGCGTAAATGCTTGGATCTGAGGTTAGCATGTTCTCAGTTACTACGACATGCCCTCGTGCCCCTAGTTCTAGACCTGCCTCCTTCGCTAAAGTACTTTCTGGTCGTATACCCACCGCCATTATTATTAAATCCGTGTCAATGGTACGTCCATTCTTCGTTTTCACAAAGGGATGCCCCTCTGAGCCTCTACTAAACGACTCTACTGGATCTTCTAATACTAGACATACACCGTTTAAAATCAATTCTTGATGTATAAAGTGAGCCATTTCTTTATCTATTGGGGGCATTACTTGGTCTAACATCTCTACAATCTTCACCTTAACGCCCTTTTTAACCAAATTCTCTGCCATTTCTAAACCAATGAATCCTCCTCCTATGACAACGGCTTTTTTTATGTGATTAGCGTCAACAAATTCCCGAATCTTTACCGCATCGGGAATTGTCCACAATTGGTAATATGGCATGTCTTCAAGACCAGGAAATGGAGGGACTATAGGAGTTGATCCCGTTGCTAATACAAGATAATCGTATTCTAACTCGTAATCGTTTGATTTATTGAGGTCTCTAATAGTAACCTTCTTGTTTTGGCGATCAATTGATTTCACTTCATTAAATACCCTCACATCAATGTTGAATCGTTCTAGAAATCTCTGAGGAGTCACTAATTCTAGGGCGCTCCGATCTTTTATGACATTACCCACGTAATATGGTAACCCACAATTAGCAAAAGACACATAAGGTCCTCTATCGAGCATTATGATCTCGAAATCCTCCCTCAAACGTCTTAAGCGCGCTGCTGTAGACGCTCCACCAGCAACACCTCCAACAATTATTACTCTTTTCATGGATTCTCCCTTCTTTTTATTTCTTTTCAATAGATTCTAATATATAGTCAGTTATGTATCTTGATTCTTTATCCATTTGACTTTTATAATTTACATATCGAAAGTTAAACACGCATAAAGGACATGAAGTTGCGATCTCTTTTGTTTCAATTTCATTGAACAAAGTAGCTCCGATTTTAATAACTAAATTGCTATCAACACCTCGAATCCCAGAACCTGCACCGCAACATGGTCCCTTTTTTGGATTTTCACTAATATTCTTTACATCCACTCCACACATCTCTAAGAGTTCTCTTGGCTCATTAGTCGATGGACCACTCTTGTATTTTCTTCCTAGACGGCATGGATCGTGATATGTTACTGTTTTATCAATGCTTTTTAAAGTAATTTTGCCCGCTTGTGCCAATTCATGCACGACCTCTACAATGTGCTTGACATTTATATCGTAATCCTCGATATATTTAGGATAGACTGTATCAAAAGCGTACAAGCACCCCCCACAGGTGACTATTAAATTCTTAATACCATTTTTTTTGAATAATTCCACGTTATTCCTGAACATTTCCTTAGCTAACTCTAACTTGCCCGCTGAATACACATATTCTCCACAACAAGGCTCATTTTCTAATATTTTAAAGTCATACCCTGCGTGGGTTAATATTTTGTATGGCGCCCTTGCGCTTTCCTTCACTCTAAAGGACGACATGCAGCCAAAAAATAATAACGTATCAGACTCCTTTTTCTCAAATGTCTCAATTGCCTTATATTCTTCGGGCAACCAATCTAAGCGTTCCTCGGGCTTTCCCCCCACGGAATTGTCATTTTCTACAATCCCTTTGATGATTTTTTCGTGAATCTCAAAAGGACCCTGATTTTTTTTAACTAATTCTATTTTTGAAGCATGTACTATATCCGCAATGTTTATGGCCTGTGGGCATTCTAGATTACACGCACTACATAAAGTACATGTATAT
>Ga0180433_10006620_pt1 | contig 15104 bp, 16 predicted proteins | sample SS_ome_8_FD_132980 | JGI IMG/M metagenome (GOLD analysis project Ga0180433, IMG submission 132980) | Hypersaline lake sediment archaeal communities from the Salton Sea, California, USA - SS_1_D_1 metaG | ecosystem: Environmental > Aquatic > Non-marine Saline and Alkaline > Hypersaline >... | reverse complement strand
TGCAGCAGAGGCACAGAATCAATCTGATGAGCATAGCGATGAGCAGATTGACGAGCAGAGAAATCGTTTTCTTGCGGTCGCTGAACGACTCGGACTTGAAACGACTATTGAGCAGCTACCCGAGGGAGGAAGCGGCAACGATTCTGGCACAGCTAGTCAATGATGATGTGAAGCCAGACGAGCGAGAGCAGCAACGTCGTTTGATGGCGAAGAAACGAGCCGCGGCAAGGGACATTCAGCTTGATCTGCCAGCAGAACCGAACCGTCGTCGCGATTGCCTGCAAGACCCTGTGACATTTCTGCAAACGTACTTTGCCGAAACATTTTCGCAGCCGTTTACGAGCGATCGTGAGGCAATGCTTTTGTCGATTATCGACGCGGCGAAGTACGGAGGCGACTTCGCTATTGCTGGTCCGCGAGGTGAGGGCAAGACACGGATCGCGATGTACGGTGCGTTGTACTTGATGATTGCAGGTCTGTCGCCGTTTCCTATCATCATCGGCAAAAGCCAGACGAAAGCAGTCAACGAGCTTAAAACTATCAAAGAGCGATTGCAGCAGAGCGAACTTCTAATTGCTGATTTTCCCGAAGTTGGCATACCGTTTCGCGAGGTAGGCGGCTGGTCATCGCGTGCCAGGATGCAGACTGTTGCGGGATCTACCACGAACCTGGAAATTGCTGCCGACCATCTGATTTTCCCGACGATTGCACAGGAGCAGTTGCCGCTAGGCTGGGACAGCGAGATGCCGAGCGTGGCGAACGGTCAGATAATGTCGTCGCTAGGAATTGACGGACCTATCCGTGGCACAAACTATCGAGACAGGCGACCTACGCTAGCTATCCTGGACGATATTGAAAACAAGGAATCCGCAACGAGCGAAGCAATCATTGAGTCAAACGAGAACGTCATCGAAAAGGACATCGGTGGACTTGGTGCAGGCGGTCGCAGGGTTAGCCGGGTGATGCTATGCACGACGCAGAATCGGCAGTGCATCGCATATCGCTACACCGACCGCAAGCAGAAGCCGTCGTGGAACGGCGTTAGGTTCCGCAAGATGGTGACGCCACCAGCACAAATGGATTTGTGGCAACAATACATTGAGTTGCGGGTGAATCGCGATGGCGACGAAGATCCCGACGCACGCGAGGCGTTTCGATTCTACGAGGCGAATCGGGAGCAGATGGACGCAGGCTGCGAGATTAGCAATCCGTACAGCTATGACACTCGGACGGCATCGGATGGCAAGCCAATCGAGCTATCAGCGATTCAGGCGTATTACAACCGCGTCTCTGACTTTGGTGCTGATGCGGTCGCGACTGAGGATGACAACGATCCGCCAAAGCAGGAAGGACCGCAGGGCATCGGTTTGACGGCAAACCTGGTCACATCGCGTCTGAGCGGATTGGACAGGCGGCAGCTACCAGCGAACACGGCATCAGTCACAGCGGCAATCGACTTGGGCAAATACCAATGTCATTGGGTGATCGCTGCTTGGTGGAAAGGTGCGGGCGGCTGCATCGTCGATTATGGCGTGGCGGAGGTTTACGGCACCGACCGCAGCCTAGACAACGAGGCGTCAGAACCGCAGATTTACAAAACGCTGCTCAACTGGCGAGATGAGCTATTGCAGAAAAAGCTAGTCGACGCGGCAGGCGTGGAACGTCGCGTGGACAGCGTATTTGTTGATGCTGGCACGTTCACAAACGCTGCTTACAAGTTCGTGCGAGATGTGGGCAATCCATTTCATGCGTCAAAGGGGATCGGTAACTATCGGGAGCGGAAGAAATCAACAGCGACCACCAAGGCTGGCGACAACATGCACGCAGAACTGCTGAGTGCGGCAAACCTCTGGCTATTTGAGCTGAACACCGACTATTGGAAACAGTGGGTGCATGAGCGTTTCTTGGCTCCGACGTTCGACGAAGAGAACATGCTACGCAAGGGATCGTTGTCGCTGTTCAACTTGCAGGGCAATCGAAAGCATTTGAGCTACGCACAGCACATCGTGGCGGAGGAACTCGTCAGCGAGTTCAAAGAGGGCAAGGGTGCGAAGAACTACTGGATGGTTCACAACGCCAATAACCACTGGCTCGATGCGACCTACAACGCAGCAGCAGCGGCACGATTCACAGGTATTCATTTGTTGTCTAATCAGGCAACCGCAAAAATCAGTGCTACACCGATTGAGGCAGCAAAGCAGCGTCAAAAGGTGCAGCGTAAACGACACGGCAACATTCGCAGCCGACCGGGTGGCTGGGTAAAAGGAGTAAGACCTTGACAGGTGCAACAATGGCAAGAAAGCGTAAACGCAAGACAGAAAAGACGCCGCAGCCGAGGGCGTTCGTGGCTCGACCATGTACCGCTTGCGTGACACGTCGCGAGCCAAATACGAACTACAGCCGCGTCTATAGCAAGCATGGACGGATGAGGTACTGCAAGTGCGATTTTTGCGGTCACACGTGGACCCAGACCATTTCAGCAGACCAAATTGCTACGACCGTAGCAAAAGCAGAGCGGAAAAGTATAGCAAAGCAGCAGAGCCAGCCTAAAGATACAGGGCATGGCAACAGCAGCATCACTACTAAGTCAAATCGACGCCGCGATTGAATCGCTTCTAACAGGCGGTGCGGAATCCTATTCTATCGGAAATCGCACCGTCACCAAGTTAGATTTGGGCGATCTATTCGAGCAACGCAACATTCTGCAAACGCAAGTGGAGCGTGAGTCTGGTGGAGGCTTGCGTTTAGCAAAGTTTCAGAGGCGTAGCCGATGATAGGCAAAGCACTCGACAGCTTTATCGGTGCTCTGTCGCCGCAGTGGGGGGTCAAACGCACAAAGGCACGCAAGCTGATGCGTGCCTATGCTGGTGCGGAATCTAACCGACTCACCAACAACGCGAGACCCAAAAACCAAGCTGCTGACAGCGAGCTGATGGGACCATACGGAGCAGATGCACTCCGAGCATGGTCACGCAAGCTAGTTCGCGACAATGCTTATGCTTGGGGCGTCGTTGATACGATCGTCAGCAGTGTGGTTGGTTGCGGCATGACCGCACAATCTATGCTCGAAACGGACGATGGCGTTGACGTGGAAGATGTCAACTTTCTGCGTGATGATTCTTGGGACCGATGGACGGACGTTTGCGACATCAACGGACAATATACGTTCGTCGAAATGCAGCGTATGGCACAGCGTGAAATCGTCGAAGCTGGTGAAGTGCTAATTCACATGGTCACGACTCCTGCCAAGGAGTTTCGAGGCATCAGCCGACCTGTGCCGTTTGCACTTGAGCTAGTTGAGGCTGACCGGCTAGCAGCAGACAAGGATACCTACGCAATCGCTCGCGACGGTGGAAAGCGGATTGTGCGAGGCGTTGAGCTTGACGAGCTTGGCAAGCCGCTAGCCTACTGGATTTATCCTGACCATCCGCAGGCACCGCAAGCGTGGAATCGCGACCCGATCAGGGTAGAAGCGAAAAACGTGCTGCATCTGTTCCGGCGTGACCGCATCGGACAGTCACGCGGCGTGACCTGGTTTGCACCTGTGGTTTCTTGGCTGCGAGATTTGGGCGTCTACGTTGAGAACGAGCTGCAAGCGTCAGCAGTCGCGTCATGCTTTGGTGTTGCAATCAAGACAGAAGGTTCATTTCCAGGGCTGTCAGGCGAGAGCACAGAACCAGACAGCGTGGACGACAACGGCAATTCGTTTGAGTACCTAGAGCCAGCGATGGTTGCTCGTCTGCGACCTGGCGAGTCAATCGAGAGCATCAATCCTGGCAGACCGAATAGTGCGTCAGAGCCGTGGATCAACCTGATGCTGCGTGGCATCGCAGTAGGCACAGGGCTGAGTTATGAGGTTGTCGCTAGGGATTACAGCAAAACTAACTACAGCAGCAGCCGAACAAGTCAGCTAGAGGACCGCAGGCGTTTTCGGTGCTGGCAGATGTACCTAATCCAACATCTCTGCAAGCCAGTTAGGGCAAAGTTTGCAGAAGCGGCAGCACTCGCAGGCGTGCCGCACTTTCCGACGATGGCAGAGCTATTAGCAGACAGGCACAGTGCTGACCCGGTCGAATGGCAAACGCCAGAGTGGGAGTGGGTGGATCCGCAGAACGAGCAAAAAGCATCGCAGGCATCAATCGACGGTTTGCAGAGCACCTACCAGACAGAGCTAGGGTCACGCGGACGCAACTGGCGACAGGTATTCCACCAGCGAGCCAAAGAGGAGCGTCTAAAAGACCAGCTAGGTCTAACGACGATCGAAGAAGCGAAGATTGAAGCGAAAGCGGCAGCACTGCCAGCACAGCCAGTCGAGCAACCAGCACTTCCAGAGCCAGAGCCAGAGCCAGAGGTGGAAGTTGAGCAAGTATGACCATATCGACTTTGCACCACCGTCAGGCGTCCGAGAAGAGGCAGCAAAAGGACTCGAATGGCGTCGTGAATACAACCGTGGAGGCACAGCAGTTGGCGTTGCACGAGCGAGGGATCTGTCAAACGGAAAAAAGATTAGTCCGAGAACTGCCAAACGCATGTCGAGCTATTTCGCAAGACACGCAGTTGATTCAAAAGGCGAAGGATTCAAGCCAGGACAAAAAGGCTTTCCGAGTGCTGGCAGAATCGCGTGGGCGTTGTGGGGAGGCGACCCAGGTGAAGCATGGGCAAACAAGCTAGTCAGGCAAATCAAAGCTGCTGACGAAAAAGAGCGAGCAATTACAAGCGAGGAACCAATGCCAAACAAACGCGGCAAAGTCAAGCTGAGTCGTTATGACCGCATCCCAGAAGATCAGATGGTGATGCGTCTGGCAGAAATGCGGCGTGCTGACACTGACAACCGCAAGATGGAAGTGGTCATCGCCACAGAGAACCCGGTGCAGCGTTATGACGAGTCACGCGACATTATCATTCGCGAAGTGCTCGAAATGGACGGCATCGAGTTCCGAGGCGAACGCAAACAGATGCCAATCGTTGACAGTCACGACCGCAGCACTGTTGCGAATGTGCTAGGCAGCGTTCGCCAAATGCGTGTCGAAGGTGACGAGCTAATTGGCGAGGCATCTTTTGCGAGCGATGAACGAAGCCAAGAGGCATACACAAAAGCGTCAGAAGGTCATCTGACCGATTTCAGCGTCACCGCTATCCCGCTCGAAAGCGTTTTCGTCGAGCGAGGACAAACCTACCAAACAAGTCGCGGGACCGCAGTGGAAGGACCAGCAAGCATTGTGACTAGCTGGATGCCGACCGATGCGAGCATCTGTGCTACTGGTGCTGATGAACGGTCGGTCGTTCGTCGCAGTTATTTTGGGATTCCTGAAACTATACAGAGGGAACAGGAAATGAGTGAAAGTTTGCGTGGTTCCCTGGTGGAACTTGGAATGCCGGAAGAAATCGAAAGCTCCGAGGAAATGCGTGAGTGGGTGACAAAGAACCTGCGAATGCAAGACGAGGAAGAAGTCGAGAAGGCAGAGCACGACGAAGAAGAAATGAAAAAAGCAGAACACGAGGACGAGGAAGAGATGACCGAACGACCTGGTCATTACGACGAAGAAGAAATGAAAAAGGCTGTCGATCGTGCGTTGCAAGCAGAACGCAGTCGCCAGCGTGAAATCTTCTCGTCATGCGAACAACTCAAAATCGAGCGGTCCTTTGCGGAGGAACTGGTCAACAAAAACATCTCCCTAGACGCCGCCAGGGAACAAATCATCAAGCGTGCGGCTAACAGTGCCATTGGTCAAACAGCCGAGAGCGAGCAAATGAGCGTCAAAGTTACCGAAGCAGAATCGGACAAGTTCTACAATGCAGCCAAAGACGGATTGCTTTCGCGAGCATATCGTTCGGCAGGCGTGCAACGTCAGGTTGAATCACCAGCGAACGGTGCTGAGGATTTCCAGGGACTCGGCTTGCGTCGCATGTCTGAGAAGTTCGTCGCTCGCATGGGTCTGAACACTGACCGCATGTCAGCACGCGACATTGCTATGGTCGCGATGGGACATCCTAGCAGCCTGAATCGTCACAACATTCAGCGAGACGCCTATCACACGACTGGCAGTTTCTCAAACCTGATGCTCGACGCTGCCAACAAAACCTTGCTGGCTGCTTACGACGAAGCGATTTACACCTGGAACCTTTGGTGCCGTCAGGCTACCAGCGTGCCAGACTTCAAGTCGATTAACCGCATCCGTTTTTCGGAAGTCGCTAACCCAGAAGTCGTGCCAGAGAATCACGACTATCCTGAATCAGCGATGAGCGACAGCAAAGAATCGTACAAAGTCGAAAAGTATGGTTCGATGTTCACCGTTACTTGGGAAACGGTCGTCAATGACGACTTGGACGCTATCAGCCGCATTCCAGCTATGCAGGGCAACGCTTGCCGACGCAAGCAGAACGCTGCTGTTTACGATGTGCTGACCGCAAACGCCAATCTGGGCGACGGTGGTGCGTTGTTCAACACCACTGCACAAACCAGTTCTGGTGGTCACTCGAACCTGGCTAGCAGCGGTGCAGCTGTCAGCGTTGCGAGTCTAAACACTGCTTACAACAGCATGATGACCAAAAAAGGTTTGGGTACGAGCAGCGATGCGATCCTGAACATTCAGCCAAGCTACTTAATTGTTCCGGCTGCGATTTCCGCGACTGCTTTGCAGGTCGTCGGCTCTATTGCTGACCCATCTGCTGGTGGATCTTCTGCTACTGGTAACTCCAACACTCTCAACATCTACGGTCCTAATGGCTCGCGACCGTTGCGAGTTGTTGTTGACCCTGTGCTCGACGGCAACAGTGCAACTGCTTGGTATCTGGCAGCCAGCCCGAGCCAAATCGACACCGTTGAGCTTAGCTTCCTGCAAGGAGAAGAAGCACCTGTTCTTGAGAACGAGTGGGACTTCGACAAGGACTGCTACAAGTACAAAGTGCGTCAAACGTTTGGCGTTGCTGCTATCGACTTCCGTGGACTCTACAAGAACCCAGGTGCATAAGCACAAACGTAGCGGAATGCGACAATCGTTTCTTTCAAGTAAGGATTTTACAAAATGGCTGGTATTCAAAACTTTGTTGAGTTCGCTGACGACTTCCTTGGCAACGAGGACTTCGGCACAAGTGCGAGCGGTTCTGGTTGGATTATTGCTGATACATCATCGGCAGGGACTCCGACCTATACTCGTGGCGGAATCAATGGCGAAGCAACGCTTGCGTTCAGCAGCACAGCAGAAATTCAAAACGTCTGCCTCTACATGGGCGACGATTTGAACTTCGACATTGACGAGCTGATTGACATTGAGCTGCGGGTGAAGATGGGACAGGCTGCTGCCGATGCTGCTAGCAGCGTCGCTTTCGGTCTGGCATCTGCTCGCAACGACGCGATTGACTCGATCGCTGAGGCTGCATTGTTCCGCGTTATTGGTGCTGACGACACGACCGCGTTAGTGGTTGAGTCGGATGACGGAACTAACGACAACGACGACGTTGCAACAGGTCAGTCGCTTGTCAACGCTTACAAGAAGTTCGTGATTAGCTTTGCTTCTGGCAAATCTGATGTGCGATTCTATGTTGACGGCGTTCGGGTTGCTGCTTCGACTACGTTCGACATGAGCAACTACAGCGGCGGATTGCAACCATTGATCCAGTTGCAAAAGACCGCTGACGCCAATACCGACAGCGTTGTCATTGACTACGTGAAAGTCATTTCGAGGCGTTAAACATGACGCTGCGTGCAGCAATAACAAGCGATGCCTCGTCTGTGTTTTTGAGCACAGACGAGTTCGCGGAAACTGTGACCTATCACCCGCACACTTATTACAACGCGACTCCCCGGTCGTCGCGGTCGATAAGTGCTGTGGTTATTAGGGAGACGATCGCAGTTTTGGGGGAGGATGGTGATGCTGTCCTCCCTGTTTTTGAAGTGCATGTGGCGAATGATTCAACGAACGGAATCAGTAGTTCTGAGATTGATTTAGGTGGCGACCAGATAGCGTTGGCACCGCGAGACGGGAAAACAGCGGAGCGTAAAACGATTACGCGGCTGATGCAACAAGACCATGCCATGCTAGTCCTTGAATGCCGGTAACAGCAAAACGACCGATTAACGAACGCATCGCAGTTGAAATCTTTACTCGTCTGCAACGACTAGAAGCAGGCAAAGAGGACACGATTCAACTAAGCGAGGTGATTCGTCCGAAGCGTTACGCGACTTACACGCCAAAGAACTTGCAGGTGGTTTTGACGCAGGAAAACCCAGAGCCAAACCCAGAGCTAAACCTAGTCGGCAATCCTCCGGCTGTTGCGTATGACCAGCAGTTTAATATTCGTTGCCATGTGTTACCTAGCGAGCACGATCCGACGAGCGTTGACGAGCTAATCAACCTGATGACAGCAGAGGTGATAAGAGAAATCACGAGCGACAACCTGTGGCATACGTTCAACAATTTAGCAATCGACGCCAGCATCGGCACTATCGAGCAGATTGACACTGACGGCAGTTTTGACGGTGCGAACGTGCCAGTCACCGTTACCTATCGAGTTAGCGAGACAGACCCTTACACGACTCGATGAGATGCAAATCACGATAGAAGGAACGAAAGATTTAGAGAGGTCGCTGAAAGGTGCAGAGCGGAAAATGCCGCAGCAACTTAATTCAGCAATCAATAGGACGTTGACGTTTACGCAATCACGTAAAGCAAAAGAGATTGCACAGCGGATCAACATGACGCAGAAGAACATCAAGAAAAACCTACGAAAAATCAAATCAACGCGAACAACGCTGACAGCTATTTCGCGATTGGTAGCGACTAAACGACCGTCACTTAAAGACTTCAAAGGAACACGGCAAACGCGACGAGGCGTGAGCTACAAAATTGACAACAGGAAAGGCAGACAGGTCATCCCTGGCGGATTCATGGGACCAAAGCCAGGAGTAAAGGCAGGGCGACTATACGGTCACGCTTTCAAGCGTACAGGCAAGAAACGCACGCCAATAACAAGATTAGATGGAGTCAGCCCGTGGGCGATTTACACGATAAACAATCTCGACCCAGCGATGCGAAAGCAAGTGCAAGAAAGGCTGGCGAAAGAAATAAACGAAAAGGTGCGATTCAACATTCTGCGTTCGCAGGGATTGATTTAGTCGAGGGCAAACTGAAAAGCATCGGACCGGCAACAGGCTACATAGTCGCGTTTAGCAACGTGGCACGCAGCGAGGCTGAACCAGAGCAAAAACGGGCGGTTGCGATTGCTGCGAAAGGCGACAAGTGCATTTGCAAGATTAACGCGGAAGGCGAGACGCTTTCTATTTTGATTGCTGCGATAAGACACACGTTTTCGAGTGACTTCACCGTCAATAGTGGTGATTCAGACAATTACATCGAACTTACTAGGAGGCAGTGATGCCATTATTGAAGAAGTTACGCACGCTTGCCGCAAAAGTAGAAACGACTCCTGGCACTGCTGTCAGTCTCGCGGCTGCTGATGGAGCGTTTAACGCTTATGACGTAATGGTGCAGGCTGAAATTGAAGTCGAGGAGCGACCAGCACAGGGCAGCTTTGATAATCTTGTCGGCAGCGTTGGGCAACGTCGCGGAACTTGCAGTTTCAAAACAGACGTAGGCTGGGATGGGCTAAACCTGCCTGATTGGGCGAGCATTCTTTTTCCTGCTTGCGGATACACCGAGAGCACGCAAGTCTACCGACCAAAGTCAGAAGCACCTGGCACGAACGTCAAGACCGTGACCATTGGCGTCTACCAAGATGGGCGATTCAAAAAGCTGGCTGGTGCTGTTGGCAACTTCAAGTTCGTCATGCCAACTGGTCGCATGATCACTGTCGAGTGGGAGTTCCAAGGCGTCTGGGAAGGCGTCACCGATGCGGCGATCATCGCTCCGACTTATCCGACCGCAGCAGCGTTACGATTCGGCAGCGGAACTGTGACCTGGAATAGCGTTGCACAAAAAGTCGAACAAGTGACGTTTGACGCTGGCAACGAGATTACCTTGCTAGAAGATGCGTCAACGGCTGCTGGTTTCAGTCATGGCATCATCACTGGCAGGCGACCTGTTTTCACGCTGAACCCAGAATCGCAACTTGTCGCGACCGATGATAAGTACGGGCAGTGGCTCGCGGGCGACGAGTATGCGTTTAGTTGTGCAATCGACGGACCTGCTGGATCTGGCAGCAACGGTTCGATCACGCTTGCGTCAACGAAAGCACAAGTTTTCAACGTGCAAGAGGCTGACCGAAACGGCGTTGAGATTGATGAGGTCGAATTACGCTGCAACAAGAACGCGGCAAACCTTGACCAAGATGTTTCCATTACCTTTACGGATAAAACCTAGAAAATGACAGCTATCGAACCGGGCGATAAGTTTGTGATTCAGTACGGAAAAGGGCATCAGCTAGAAGTCAAAGCGTTATCGCTGCGACAGTCGCGGATGCTAAGTGCAAAAACTAGCGAGATGGTGAAAGCAGAGGAGCAGGAGCGAGGTTTAGAAATCTTCGACTTATGCGAGCAGGCTTTGGTCATCGCGATTGGTGAAGAATCAGCGGAAGCTATTATCGACACAGTTGACGCGGAAATGGCGATGGAGATTGCGACCGCAGTAATGACGAAACAGGCATTGTCGGAGGAAGATAGAAAAAAGTCAGAGTCGCCGCATTGATTCAGTGCGGCGAGCTTTGCAGCAGTTGCCTGACACAATGCAACAAGGACTATGCAGACGGTCACAGCTTGATTCAATGCGTGCGTTGCGAGGGCATGGATAGAGACTGCGAAGCGTGTCAGGGAGAAGGAACTACAGCGGTTGTGGAATGTCCGATGAAATACGTTGGCAGCGATATGATAGACGCGGCAAATCTCGCTAGCATGTGCAAGCAGGGCGTCTATCCTGTTCACGGCGGACTGCTCGACCAGTCAGCATGGTTTATATCGTTCGTGCAACGATTACGCAGCGAAACAAACACAATCGAAGCAGAGCGGATTAAGAACAATGGCTAAAGACGTTGTAATAAAGATAGCAGGAAAAGACATGGCATCAAAAGTCATGGCTGCTATATCCTTGAACGTTAAAAAGATGGCGTCGAACGTCACTGCTGCCGCCAAGAAAATCAGCATCGCGACCAAGACGATGAGCACTGCTTTCGTAAAACTTGGTGCAGTAGTTGCCACAGTAGTGACCGGCGGCTTTGCTGTGATGGTTTCTAAAGCCTCAGATATGCAAGAGGCTATGGGCAAGTTTTCTGTTGTTTTTGGCGACTCGGCTGGTGATGTTGAAGCATCAGCAAAAAGCATGGCAGCAGAACTTGGTGTCAGCAGGATAGAAATCATCCAGATGCTCGGCAACATGCAAGATTTGCTCGTGCCGATGGGAGTTGCTACAGAAGAAGCAACCGGCATGAGTCAGCAAATGGCTCGACTTGCTGTTGATTTAGGATCGTTCAACAACATGGCGAGCGAGCAGGTTTTCGGTGATTTGCAAGCTGCGATCACTGGCAGCGGCGAGGTAATGAAAAAGTATGGAGTTGTGCTAAATGAAACAGCAGTGAAGCAAGAACTGCTGAACATGGGCATGGACCCTGCGAACGCAGACGATGCGGCAAAAGCACAGGCACGTCTCAACATTATCATGGCTGGCACAACAGCCGCACAGGGAGACGCTGTTCGTACGGCTGGCAGCTTTGCTAATCAGGTTAAATTGCTAAAAGCCAATTTTGCGGATCTCGCTGTCTCGATTGGTGGTCCGTTTCTGCAAGGATTAGCTAATGCTGCATCCGTTATAAATAATCGTCTGGGTGGAGCGTTTTCATTTGTAGAATCGCAATCAGAAAATCTAAAATCAATCGGAAATTCTGTCGGCAACATTATTACAGGCATTTTTGAGTTAGTAGCAGGAAAAGTCAGCGTAGCGTCTGGGTTTATCGGTAAGCACATGGAGGACATTGTTGGCGTATTCAAAGTTATGGAAACAGTCATGAATAATTTGCCGGTCGTGTGGGAACTGGCATCTACAAAAATGTCTTTCCATGCACTGCAATTTGCTAATGACCTCGCTTATTTCTTCACTGACCTAGTTCCACACAAGTTCGAAGTTTTCAAAAATTCAACGACAAATATTTTCAAGTCAATAGTGCGTGAAGTCGTTGACCTTTGGAAAAGCATGGTTCAGAGGATTTTGAATTTGCTTGAGAGTTTGACGCAATATGCGATCCCGTTTGTCAACGTTGTGGAAGCTGGCGTTGATAGATTGCAGCAAGGCGTCAATTTCCTTGATGCCATGTCGGATGAGTTAGCTCCTACGACCGTTGCACCTCTTGGAGAAAGAAAGCAGACGCCAGAGGAGCAAGCATTGGCAGCAAGAGCAGCAGAAGCACAGAAAACGCTAATTCAGGATTTTGTTACACGCATGAAACCTGCTATCGAAGAAACTGTGGAAACTGCGAAAGCACCGGCACAGCAAGCCGAGGCAGTGAACATGAGAGATTTGTTTAGCAAGGTCAGTTCGTTCATAGGTAAAGCAGTAGACAAAGTAGCTGGCGTAATCAGCGAAATGTCTACGCAAGTGGAGGAGCAACCGAACCGATTTAGTGAAGGAGTACAAGCAGCACAAAGCAGGTTGTTGACGCGTGGCATCGCTCGCGATCCTCAGAAGGAAATTATTGCAGAGTCAAAGAAACAAAACGCATTTCTACAGCAAATGTCAGGCTTTCTGTCTCGCATTGCAGATGGCATAGAAACGACCGGAACAGGACCGCAGATTGAGGTCGTTCAATAATGACGGTACAAGCAGCGACAGAGATGTGGTCACGCAATGCTGGCGACGTGAGCACCGATGACGGCAAGAAATACAGTGCCAAGATTAAGAAAGGCTATCAGGTCGTTTGCGATCCCGACAACACATTGCAAGAGGTGTTGTTCGCACCAGGATTGCCGTTGCTCGGTGATTTGTACCCTGGCTCGCGACAGATACGAGTAAAAAACAAAGCACCTAAGCAGCAATCGCCAGTGCTGTGGACTGTAGACGTAAGCTACGAAGGCGAGTTCGGACCGGATGGTCTAGAGCAGTCGCCGCTAGATATGCCACCGCAGATTACATGGGGCAAGGCTGACACGGAAGAACCTGTTGACCAAGACCTGACCGGCAAGGCTATCGTGACGGCGAACAACGAGCCGATTATGGGGATCACCAAAGCTATCAGCGATATTACGGTGACTATTAAGCGAAACTACATTGGCGTGAACCTGCCAGCGACGCACGCCTACCTGCACAGCGTGAACAGCGACACGTTTCTAGGCTTTGCACCAGGTTTAGGACGCATGACGACGTTTAATGCGGTCGAGAAGTTTGACGAGCAGTTTGGCGGTTATTACGAAGTGACAGCAGGCGTGCAGTTCCGCTATCCGTACAATACAACGCCAAATAAGGCTTGGTATGCGAGAGTGAGGCACGAAGGCTTCCTGGTACGCAAAACAGTGGACGATCCACCAGGGCGAGCACTTGACGCAGACCAAGGGAGAGAAACGAGTCAACCAGTGTTGTTGAAAGAGGACGGGACAGAAGAATTTGACCCTGACAACGCACACTTTTTAGAGTTTCAGATTTACCAGCCATTACCGTACAACGCATTGGGATTGGTCTAATGGCAGATTTAAGCCAAACAGCTGCAAACGTGTCGTTGACTGACGTAACAGGAAACGGCGTCTCTGCTGTCGTTGCTGGTGAAGCGATCACGCAAGGTCAGCCGGTTTATCTGCTGTCGAGCAAATACTACAAGGCAGACGCAGACACACAGCAAGCAGCAAACTGTAAAGGCATCGCGTTGACACCAGCCGCAGCCGATGAGTTATTTGTGCTCGCAGCCGATCGCAGCACGCTCGACGTAGGTGCAACGCTGACGATCGGTGAAACCTACGTTGTCAGTTCAAACGCTGGTGCGATAGCACCGATTGGCGATTTAACAACTGGCAACTTTGTAACGATTCTTGGCACAGCGATTACAACAGGCAAACTGCCACTTAACATCATTCCAGGGACAGTCGCAAAACCATGAGCCGCATAGGTGCTTACACTCCTGAAACTGCTGCGATGATTGCAGATGCGGTCAATCGCTTAATGCAATCGGGAGTGCTGCGTAAAGGCGGAAGGATTGAAGAACCAAATCGAGGATATCAACAGGGACTTTGCTATAGAACGCTTGCGGAGGGAATACCAGCAAGAGGAAAAGCGTCATGCACGCAGCAAGTTTTTGTTCGCGATTTAGACAGCAGCGAGTTAATAGATGCAACCGATGCGAATGGGAATTTGATTCAGCATGAGGTTCATAACGTTTTTGGCAGCGATATAGGTGGCGACCGTATCGTTTTATGTTTGTGGATGTATGGGCGACGAGTCGTTCATGCAGAAGATTGTCCATAGGAGCTTGAATTATGTTTTACGTTTCCGGTCGTCAAACGGCTACTGCTAACACTGAAATCGCTACGGTTTGCCCACCAGTGGCAGATCGCATCCCGGTGCTACGAGGACTGAGCTACACAGCAGGCTCGACAGCACACAACGCTTATGTTATGGGTGCTCGCGGATTTACTACGCTCGTTTCGTTCACCGACGCAGCAGGCACTACGCTTGAACTTGCCAAGATTGACCCAGGGCAAACGACTGCCGGCGAGTTTGAAGCGTTGGCAGCGGGCGATTGGGTTTGCTATGAGACTCGCTATGGTGACATCGAAGTGCGAGAGATCGCGAGCGTTAGCGGCAGTACGATTACGGTCGCAGCCGTGGATCGACAAGTTGATGTGGGTGCGAGGGTTTGGGCGTTCTACAATGACGGCGATCTAAACAGCGTACAACTGCCACTTGCAGCCAGCACGCAGGTAGACTTCGACAACCTGATGATCCCTGGCGGCGTCAATCGTCAGCAAGGCAAGGAGCATGTGGTTACAGGCGTGGGAATGCCGTTGCTCGTCGTCGTTGACAACGCAACCAATGCTGGCGTGTTAAATTACGCATCGTTCGAGTGGATGGAATCAAGTCACGAGTATTACAGTTGATAAGTGTTCTACACCACCGGCAGGCACACCGAATCAGTCGGCACTAATATCGTCGCAGTTTGTCCAGCACAGGGAATCA
>Ga0180433_10006618_pt1 | contig 15105 bp, 23 predicted proteins | sample SS_ome_8_FD_132980 | JGI IMG/M metagenome (GOLD analysis project Ga0180433, IMG submission 132980) | Hypersaline lake sediment archaeal communities from the Salton Sea, California, USA - SS_1_D_1 metaG | ecosystem: Environmental > Aquatic > Non-marine Saline and Alkaline > Hypersaline >... | reverse complement strand
GACGCCATGCGTGACATGTAGGGCGGATTCACAAACCGCGCGAATCTTCGCAAGGATTTCTTCGCTGTCCTTCCAATTTTTTTTATAGCGTTCCAAGTCACCTTGAGCGTGGCGAGCTACGCGGTCTGCCTCAACGATCTTGTTTTGCAATTCGTCAATCGACTTGTCACGCGAGGCTAACGCTATCTCAAGTTCCGCTTTTGTGGGCATTTTTGATTGCTCCAAAGTGTTGTTGAAATTCGACCCTAACTCCCGCGATGTGATCGGGTGTTACGCTTGATACTTGACGTAGGCTTGGATTTCTTCGGGTGTCGCTACGTCGCAACCGGCCCACTCATCCCAGCCAAGCTCATCGACTGGCAATTCGTCCAAGTAATCTTGAACGAGCCGGGCGTTCATACGCAAAATGTTTTGCGGCGGCTTGTGACCAACTACCCATCCCTTGGGGCCAAACCGTGGTCCGAGCATGTGCTGGCGAGCTGCGTCTGGTGGCCCTTCGACAAGGACAAAAAACCAATCGTCGCCGCGAGCTACCGCTTCCTCTACCGCTACCTGCAATTCTCTCCGTGTCGCCATAGTTCCTAACCCTCGTTGTTTCATCGAGTGTTGGTGCCGTTTATCTATCGGGTGTTACGGTCGAGGGATTCGCACCGCTCGTGTATAGTCCGGGTAGTAACTTAATACTTCCTTGTTCGCCTCCGAGAATGCTTTACAGGCAAGAAAAAAGTCCTCACATCCATGTAGCACATCCGGTTCCATGTCCTCCCAACCCTGCCCCATTGCCGACTCAATGATGCGGTCGTAAATCATTTGCCCGCTATCCATAACTGGATCACTTCGGCACACAAATGCGTACTCTGGCCAATCTCCTTCCCAGTCCCAGTCAAGCGATTCAGCAAGCTCTTCGACGGTGGGGAAATAGCCGTTGTTGCTGCCGACTCCATCGCAAAAAACCCAGCCATCCCAGCGGTCCAGCTTTTCGGCTTCCGCGAGGCGCTTCTGTCGATGTGCTTCATCTTTCGCGTTCTTGCAATCCTTGTGCGTCGCATGTCCACGGCTGCCGTAAAAATCTGAGTCGCCGATCGGCTCTCCGCATTCGATGCAAGTACAGCAGGATTCTGCGTAGTTCGGCGACAGCCACATTTTGCCGCAATTGCCGCAGTTCCAGACATTCAACAGCTCACCCGTGTCGGCTCGCGACACCTGCGATGATTTCATAGTTCGTTTCTCCCTTGATGTGATCGGCTGTTATTGGCCTTTTGCCGCTCGGATTAGCCGGTCGGCTTGTCGCTCATATCGTCCACTCCCCTGCGCCTTTCAGAAAATCCCTCGCCGCCGTTCGCATCGTCTCCGATTGCCAGTCGACCGGCTCGGCGAGCGGCAGATCCTCGCCAAATGTCGCCCGAGTCCAAACCGCCATCGGTACGAGTGCGTGCCGGAACTGATGCGGAAACAATGCCGACGCTGGCGGATCGACCTCGACGATGCTCACATCGACGCCGTTCTCCTTGTAGTACCAAAACGCGTCCCAGGTCTCATCGTACGTCGGTGTGCGATCGCCGACGATAACGATCAGCAGGACCGGACACCGAGGAAATACGCCCACCGGATCGCGGAACATGCCCGAGTGAACGATCAGCCCCCGGCAGTCCGGCGTCATCTGTGCGTAGTCATGGGCGAGCGTGCCGCCGTCGCTGAACCCGATGACGAGTGGCCCCTCGTTCGTCTGCCGACGATACCGATCCTCCTGGTCGATCCTCGCGATGTAGTCCACGTCGCTCGCCCGCCAGTCCGCCAACATTCGGCGCCGTGGCGGATCGGGACAAATCACCGAGTCGGCGAAATACTTGCCGAGGCGACCGTATCGCCGCAAACCAAAACCGCGCAGTGCAATCGTCCGCATCAGAAGTCCCCTGTGTAGTATTCGCGGATCGCCGAGCTCTTACTGTCCAGCGTAAACAAATCCCTCGGCAGTCCGCACGGCTCCGCACGTCGCCTCGTGTCGCTTGCCGCCTTGCGGATCTTCGCCGCCTCTCGTGCGATCTGGTCCGGTGTAGGGATCCAAAGCGTCCGCGTACCCTCCTCCGGCTCGATGTCGCCCCAGCACGGCGTCAGAGCCTCCTCCCGCTCGATGTGGATCAATCCGTAGGTGTCTCCCTCCGGCACCCAGCCGCGTACCATCAGCTCCGGCCACAACGGCGGATCGTGGTTGATCCTCTCCCGATGGAACACCACCGGCCGCACCGCCTGCATCTTGAGCACCCGCACGCCTGGCGTGTGCGTGTAGTCGGTTTGCATGTGTGCCGCGATCTTGTTGATGATCCGCTGCCGCATCGAGCTGCGAGCGTTGAGGATCGTCTGCCTGTCGCCCTTCTTGGGTGCCATCACTGCTCCCCATCGCATAGGTGCCGCACATCGTCCACTGAGCGAGCGACAATCGCCTCGTGCCCCTGCTCCTCGATCTTCTTGATCCATCGCGTCTGAGCGGCACTCAGGCGTCCTGAGCGAGGTCTCTTGACTTCAATCGCGACGAAGCGACCGTTGCGGATAGCCATCAGGTCTGGGAGCCCTGGCTCGGAGTACGCCGAGCCGTGATTCTTCCACACACGCCATCCTGCATCCTTCATCGCCGTTTTGATTCGCCGAACGATCGACGCCTCGCTGGGTTCCGGCTTTGCCATCAGATTGTCATCCTGTACTTGTCGGCTTCGGGTTCCAGTAGCATCACTCGCCGCTTCGCTCGTGTCACCGCGACATAGGCGAGCCGATGCTCGGCGTCTCGTGCCTCGGTGCTTGCCGCCGCACTCATCACCACCCGCTTGCTGGTGCTCGTGAGGATGACCACGTTGTCAGCCTCGGCACCTTTGACTGAGTGGATCGTACCGATGCCAACCCTCGGATGGGTGGCAATCTCAGCTCCCCAGGTTTTTCTTCCTTTTATATATAGGGAGGTTTTCGCACCGCAAAAGAGACGCAGGAAGGAATGGAAGGTCGCCAGATCGGACGTTCCTCCGTGCTGCTCGGCCTCGTGTAAATAGACCGGCTGATTCGGCACCGGGTACTTCTTGGAGACCACCGCTGTCTTGACTCCACGCTGTAGCAATGGCACTTTCCGACCCTCCACGGTGCCGAACGCTGGCAAAGCTCGCAGCAGATCCATCCACTGTTTCGGATCGACAGCCTGGCCCGATTCCAGCCTCACGATGATCTCCCCTAGTTCGCGATCCTTCGGCGTGCAGTACCCACCCTCCGCGTGCGTATAGTCCCAAGGGATCCCTTCGCTTGTCAACCGCTGTTGAAATCTTTTCGCGTGCGAATTTGTCCTCGCGAGCAGTAACCACGTCCCATCGTCGTCTCGCATCCGTTCGAGGATCGACGAGAACCCGCACTCCCGCGTAACACGTCCGCCCGCCGCGTTGGCCCTGATGCCTCGGTCCTGGTAGTCAGAAATCCGCTCCAGGCACCGCTCACCCGCGCGAAGTATATCGGCCGGACATCGCCACGAGGTCTGAAGGATACGCGTGCGATCGACCTCGACGCCGGTGAAGCAACGATGATCACTACCGGCGAACCCATAGATCGACTGGTACCGATCGCCAGCGAAGTACACATAATCCAGATCGCCCTCGTCGATCAGTCGCTCCGCGATCGAGTGCAAAAGTGGCGACGCGTCCTGGTGCTCGTCGAAGAACCACACCCGCACATCCTCCGGCACGACCCCCGATGGATCGCACCGCTCGGGATAACTCGTGATCGTCCACCGCCAGCCCGCAAACCGACCGGCGAGATCTAGGAAGTCGATGCGATCGTCGCGAAACTTCGCACGCTCGTACCGCCGGACCACCGCCTCGATGATCTCGTAGTCCGGCAGCCCAGGCGAGGACCGTGCCACCGAGTCGTATACCGCTCTGAGCGGCCACAGGCGGCTCCTGGCGATCGCCCAGAGCATCAACGCATGATCGCCCACCGTTCGGTCCCCTCGCGTCTCAGCACCGCCATCCGGCCCATTATCAGGCGATCCCAGCTTCGTCAGCGAGAATTCCTCGCCCACCTCCTCGCTGAGCCACTTGGCGTCGTCCTTGCAATCGGTCAGCAGTTTGTCGCGTGTTTGCAGTTGACGGAAGCATACCGAGTGGAGCGTACGAAACCATCCATCGCGTACTAGGTGCTCGGCCGGATGTCCGAACTCCGCCTCGACTCGTGCCGCCGCCTCCTCGCGTGCCGCTCGCGTAAACGAGCAGAACCCGATCTGGTAGGGACTGTACCCGCGTGATAGTAGCTTGCCGATCGCACTCATCAGTGCCGACGTCTTGCCAGTACCCGCTCCGCCTTCGATCCTCGCGAGTTGCATAATAGCACCCCCCCATTTGTTTTCGAGCTAAAAAAACCTGTACAATCGCTTACATGTGTAAATTCGACGGCTCGACGTTACTGTCGACGCCTCTCGACGCCCAAACGTCGACTACTTTTCCCGTGTTTTACGGGGTCAAACCGCCCTGTCGACGTTGTCGACGCCTCTCGGGACTTTTTTTCTTCCAGACCCCTTTTCTCAAATTGGCGTCGACTCCGTCACGTCCGACATCTGCCGTCGACTGCCCTCGTAAGTCGTTACGCTGCAAGGACTTAGAAAACGTCGAAATTCGACGCCTCGGCGACCTCGCCGTCGACAACGTCGAATCTTCGCATCGTTTGTGCATCACCCGAACGGGCTTGTATACATTCGCTCCCAAGCATTTCTTGTCCCGAGTTCATCGTCTCCAGTCGGTGAGCACCCTCCCGAGGGACGTACCACCATCGGCGGCGCCCGCGTCGCTCCTCCCCTCGCATGGAGCGGAGTGCCGCCACCACTTCGGCGACGTTGCACTTGTCCAGCACACCCTCGCCGCGAATGTAGGCGAGCAGTTTGGTCGTGCTCACAGCGAGGTTGCCATCCTCCAGAGTGGCGACACCGTGGTACCCCTCGACGCCGTACTGGCGAGCGTCCGCCTCCGTCACCGGCGATTGCCCGGCGGCGTTTTCCAGAATCGTCGCGGCGATGATCGAGGGTCGGTGCGTCTCTGGGTCCGGCTCTCGCGTCTCGGCACTCAGCAGCAGCGACTCGAGAATCGAGTCCCATTTCTTCGCCAGTTGCTTGGGTAGCATCACCTGAGCCTGCTCGATGCCCTGCGTCCGCACCGCCGAGAACGAGTGGATCTGTGCGGAGGATAGCACCAGCCGACCCTCCTGGTTCTGGAATCGCGACGAGTACAGCCAAAACACCGCTGGCTCACCCTTGATGATGACCAGGCGGAATCCCGCTGGCTCAGGTGCACCGCTCGCGATCGCCGCCACCTCGCTCTCGGTGTCGCTGCGGATCGCTGTCGATGTCGCACGCTCGATGCGTCGCTGTCGCTCACGCTTGAGGATCGAGGCGAAGGTACGTTGTACCTCGTCCTCGCCGAGCGGCGGATTGTTGCGCTGATTGACGCCGACGGCCGCGAAGTACACACGTCCGACCGTGTCGGCGTCGTCCAGCTCGTCGTCGGTCAGTCTCGTCAACCACCGGCCGACGATCGACGCCAAGCCGTTATTGCGGCCGCCTTCGGCAAGTCCCTCCTCGATCTTCCGCCACTCCTCCGGCGACTTGCCGGTACCGCTCGCGATCGTCGGGTCGATGCCCGAGGTGATCTCATGCAGCACATGCTCAGGGATCTCGGCGATCTCCACCTCAAACGGCGACAACCCCGGCAGCCATCGGTACTGCTCGCCGTTCTCGTGCACGCTCGGCGGCAGGACTGATTGCGTTTGAGCGTTGCCGCCGCCGAGGCGGCACTCCAACCCCCGCAGGTAGGTTTTCTGGATGTTCGGTAGTGCCGGGTGCCACTTAAACAGCCGATGGATCGACCGCTTCGACTTGTACGTCGGTGTGATCGTTGCATCACCGAACAGCTCGTGCGCGGTTTTCTTCCCCTCGTCGTCGTCAAACTCCAGGTCGATCACGCCGCCAGCAGGACCGAGCAGCACGCCGATGTTTGAGTTTGGGAACTGTTCAAACTGCTCGGCAAGGATCTCCTCGTCGTTGGTCGCTCGCGTTCCCCAGGACTTAAATCTCGGGATCTTGCCTCGTCCGGTGCCTGAATCTCCCAGCAGCACCACCGCCAGCCCCATATCGGCGTAGGCGAACGCTGCCTCCATGATCTCGCGTTTCTTGTTCATTTCTCGCACCCAAAAAGAAACCCGCCGGTCCTCGGACCGGCGGGTATGTGCAACCCAGCCGAAAACTACCCGAGGTCTCCGCCGCTGGCGACGATCTCCTCGCCGAGCGAACCCTCCAGCACATCGGTGTACGTCGCCTTAATGAGCTCGCCCTGCTCCGGCGTCAGCCGCTCGACGAGTCGGTACTGATGCTGGCTGTACCGCTGTCCGCCCTTGCTGGTCGCGGCTTTGAGCGAGACGCCGACCACCGCCTGCCAATAAAAAACCCGAGCGTTGACGAGCTGCATCAGGAAGGACTGAGCCTTCGACGCCGAGCCCGGCCCGATCCGCAAGATCGTCGGCAGAACGTCGCCCGGCCGCAGCAGTGCCCAGATCCGTCCCTCCTTGGCTCGCTTGCCGATGCCACGCTTGCCGGTTCCCATCTGCGTGTAGCTGAGTGCCTTCCAGTCGTAAAGCCCATCGGGTCGGCGTGCCTTTTCGAGTTCCGCCTCGTCGAGATCCCCGAGGTCATCACCGATACGTCGTGCGACGCGAAGGTCTCGCGTAATCAACACCGGCGGCGTACCCTCGACCGGATCCTCCGACGGCCAGAGCGAGCCGTACACACCCTGGTACGCCAAGATCCCGACCAGTTCGTCGGTCGGCTCGTCGCCAGCGATCGTCGGCACCTGCCACGTCGTACCGCCGCCCGAGGGAGTCGGTACCGTCGTCAGATCCTGCGGCGAAATGCCAGCACCCTCTCCCGCGTTCGCGACGATCATCTCCGAGATCCCCGAGTCCTGCTGCAACGCAGGAAACTGATCCACGGTCGTCGTCGTCAGTTCGTTCTTCGCCATTCTCTCGTCCTTTGCCTAGTGAACGCTCCCTCGGAAGTCGAGCGAGCAAAGAGGGCGGCAGGGAGTCGAACCCTGCCGACGACCATCACCCCCGAGTCACACGCATCGAGTGTCGCTCGTATACGTTGATGTTGTCGCGGATGCTCGGAGGCACCTGCGACCAGTCCCGATCACCGCTCTCGCTGTCGATCGGTGCCACTTCCTTGATCCACGCCTTGAGCTTGCCGGTCGCGACCGTCGTCGTCAGAAAATCGCCCAGGCCCGTCACCTCCAGAGCCCGCCGCATCTCCGCTCGCTTGTCGGCTGGCACCGAGGCGAAGGTATCGCGTGCGATGTAGATCGTGCGACCGCGTCGGCTCTCTCGCTGCTTGCCGCGTGCGATCCACTCATCCGCCAGTTCGCTCTCGAGCCGCTCCCGCTCCGCCTTCGCGGCGGCGAGTTCGGCGTTTGCCGCCTCGACTCGCTCGTGAGCGTCGAGCAGCAGATCGACCGTATCCTTCTCGACAGTTTCTCCCACAATCGTCTCCTCAGTGGTGTTTGTGTAATCGTTCGATAATCGCGCCGACGACGTCGCCGCGTTTCTCCAGTGCCTCGTAGATCGCCTCGTCGATCGTCCCCTTTGCGACCAAGTGGTACATCGCGACGTTGTTACGCTGCCCTGGTCGATGCAGGCGAGCGTTCGCCTGTTCGTAGTCGCCGAGCGAGTAGCTCAGCGAGAACCAGAACCCATGATGCGAGCGAGTCAGGTCGATGCCAACCCCCCCTGCGGATTCTTGCACCGCCATCACGTCGATGCCCTCCGGCATCTCGGAGTGCTCGGTGAGATCCTTTCGCCGACCGGACACCTCGCCGTACGTCTTGCCGTTCTTGCGTGCCGCCGCCTCGATCGCTCTCGCATCGGCGGAGAAACGATAGAACACGACGACCGGCTGATCAATATCGGCAAGCCGATCGGTCAGCATATCCTGCTTTTCGGTGCCGAACTCGATCCGCTGATCATCGAGGACCATCTCGCCGCCGGTGATCTGCTGTTGCCGCAGCAATTTACTCAGGACGTTGTGAGCCTCAATCTCGTGCCCATCGACGCGAGCGTACAACAGATCTTCGAGCTGCTGGTATGCTCGTCGCGACTTGGCACCGAGTTCGACCTCGATCCGATCGTGCAAGATCTCCGGCATGTCGACCACGTCCGCCGTTTTCACCCGTCGCATGTGCGGCGAGATCGTCGCGCGGAGTTCGTCCTGGTTCATCCACCGCAGCACCTTCGATGGAAACTCGGGGTGCGTCATGGCGTAGCGTCCGCGAAACCTGGTAAACGAGTTGCCAAGTAGTCGAGGATGGAGAAACCGGAACTGTGCCCAGATGTCGAGCGGCGAGTGCGGCATCGGCGTACCCGAGAGGCACAGCCGATGCTTCGTTCTCGCTCCGAGCTTGCCGAAAAACCGCGACGCCTTGCCGCTGGGCGATTTGATCCGGTGAGCCTCGTCGAGGATCACCGTGCCGAACCCAGCCGCGAGAATCGCAGCTCCCAGCCTCGGACGGTACGCCGTCTCGTAATTGACGACGACCACCCGCTGCGTGCCCGGCGATTTACCGGACAAGAAACGCCGCATCTCCTGAGCCTTCTGGTCGGCGGTGCCTTTTTCCAGCAGCAGGATCTCAAACGGTCGCGTCGCACATTTCTCGTACTCTCGCCTCCACACGCCGATGACCGACTTCGGGCAGGCGACCAGTACCCGCTCGGAGCCCATCGCCGACGCCGCCGAGATCGCGGTGTAAGTCTTGCCACCGCCCATCTCGAAAGCGAGGTACCCTGAGCCTTTCGCGAGCAGCCACTCGGCCGCCTCGCGTTGATGATTCCACGGCGGACGCCGCCACTCCAGGCTATACACGATGCACCTCGACCACTTCGATACCGGAGAGCGGCGAGCAGTGCCGCAGCTCGTCGTCGTGCACCGTCACAAGAAACGTCCTCGGCCCGATGTCAATCGCGTACATGCCCGCCTCCATCTTGTCGAGTATCTCGGTTGCCACTTCTTGCAGCCGTGCGTCGGCTAGCTGGCGTGCCTCGCGTGCCTCAACGTACCGCGTGAACCACAGCGAAGCGTCGACGCGTTGGTCGATAGTCATCTTGTTCTTGAGCATCTCGGGATCCTCACGATTTGAGTAAAAAGAAAAAAGCCGGACTCCCCGGCGAATGGACTCAGCCGCAGATCGTCAGATCCTCGGCGTCGAACTCCTCCGAAAATTGCGACGTGTTCCATCCCGACCAGCCCCGACCGGCGAGGACTTTGATCGTGCCGTGTGCCGCAGTGAACCCGCACACGGTAAGCCGTCGGCCGCTGGCCTCGACGTCGGTGCCGATCCAGTACGGCAGTTGGTTCGCCGCCGCTGGGATGTGGCAGTACAGGACCGCCTCGCCTTCGAGCATCTCCAGTCGATTGAGCCGCCCGTCAGCGTGCCACCGTCGCTCGGCGACGAAGTCCGCCACCTCCGAGTACCCCAGCCCGAGAGCCAGATGGGAAAACTCGATCGGCGAGAGCTGTACGAGCACTCGTCGGTCCTCGGTACGAGAGTGCACGCGGACCAGGGTGTCAACGTCGAGAGCTTCGAGCGTCTCGACGACGTTGCGTAGTGTTGTGGTTCTCATCTTCTCCCCTTTGTTGTTCGATTCGATGTGCTTGGTAACTGTCCCAGATTAGGATCGCGGCACAGGCGACGAGCCCAGTGCCGCAGACAATCAACCAAGCCCAAACGGCAATCAGTTCCCAGAGTTTCATGCAACCTCCGCCGCTTTGATGGTTGTTAATTAAAATGCCGTGCCGCGCCTGCCCTACCTTGCCGCGCCAAGCCTAGCCCTGCCGAGCCAAGCCTGCCTCGCCGTGCCGTGCCCAACCCAGCCATGCCACGCCGAGCCTGCCCTGCCTCGCCACGTCTTGCCTGGCCCTGCCTCGCCACGCCAAAACCTCCTACTGCCTCACCAAATCCTCCGAAACCTGATCAATGGCCTCGAAGATCAATTGCAGTTCACGCAACGCCTGAAAACGCCGCCGGAACGCCATCGCCTGCCTGATTGCGTCGGCGATCAGGCGATCCCGTGCAACCGGATCCGCCATTAGCTCCTCGGTCGTGCGATACGTTGTCGCGTCCTTCTTGTCGCCGCGTTTCGCAAAGTGAGCGACGTCATAAACGCGATGCGCAGGTCGTTCGCTTTTCTCGTAGACAACCTCGATGGATCGCATCAGCGACCTTGCCTGCGTCAGCCGGTGTTGCCGTGCCGCCTCGCTGTCGTCCCACTCAAACACAGGATGAAGCGGGTGGCTACATGTCGCAGCCGCCTCGACGACATCACCGGCCGAAACCTCGCCGCCTTTGGCGAGCCGCACGTCCTCGATCGCATGGTACGCCGTCTCCGCGTCCACGCCGCCGGTGTTGGCGTTGGTTTTCCATCGGATCTTGGTAATCGTCGCGCTCATTACAGTTCTCCAAACATAACAGGAACCTCGGGATCTACCTCAAAACGCCCATACTCGCCACCCTTCTCCGGTCGCATTTCGCCGATGCCGACGCCGAACCCGGCTCGGTTGATTAAGTTGATAACGTCCGCATCCGTCAATAGGTCTGCGTCGACCTCGATTTCGATATGACACCTCCACCGATCGAACTGCGGCCGGTACCGCAGGTCCGCCGAGCCCGCACCGACGCGGACGCAATCCTCTCGCATCACCGGGTCGTCACACTCAATCGGCAGGATCTTGTCGCTGTCGGAGCTGCGAAGGAACAACGCTTTGCGGACCAGTGTTTTCTCGACGCCGATGTCCTTGTGCGCTGCGGTAATCAACGCCGCTTTGAACCCCATGCCAGGGAGCCCGAACTCGCCTGCGTCGGTCAGGTACGTTGCCTCGCGGAACTCCGCCTCTGGGTCTCGCACTTCGCGAGCCTTTGTTTTCTTGCCCGCGTGTTTGAGCCGCATCATCTCCTTAGCTTTTTCCGCCCATTTGTGCTGGATCATCGGTGTCACGCTTCTGATCGTACACGACATAACGCAACGATTCACCGGCTTCAAAGATACTTTTGCCATGTTCTTTCCCCTTGATTAAGTTCAACTTACTTTTGATTCCGCCGTTCGATCTTCGACATGCGGTTCGCATCGCAGATGATCAAAACCCAGAAAAACGTCAGCCCGACAACGAACGCCGAGCACATTGCCATTTGAATCACGAGATCCCACATCATCTCCGCTCCTCCATCCATTTCTTGAAATCCTGGCATCGGCGGATCGCGTCCTCAATGCCCCTGGTCTTGTTACCGCCGTTCCACGTCGCCGCCATGAACTCGACGATGTCGGGTGCGAGGCGGAACGTACACATCTTCTTTCGTCTCCCCTGCTCGTCGGCCGTAGGTCGGCCGCGAGCTGTCACCTTGCCCATCTGCGTCTCCTCGTTGCTAGCGAGCCTCGAAGGTCGGATACACTCCGCCAATCGTCGGCCCGAGATACGTCCCATCGCCGTCGAAGAATGCCCTCAGCACTTCGATCTTCGCTCGCGTCCCGCCGTGCCCGTCATTCCATCCGGCGAACACCGCCGCGCCGCTGTCGCTGCCATCGCGATACTTGTACGCGACCCCTTCGTTTGCGGGATCCTGGTCGTCCCAGTAAATCGCCACCGGACTTGGCTCGCCAGCTGCTGCTGCGTTGATTGCTTCGTTCGTCGTCATCATTGTCTTGCTCCCGTGTTAGTTGCTGCGGCGATCTGCGACGCGTACCCATTCGTGGATTCCATCGCCTGCCATCGCCTCGGCGTATTCCGCGATGATTGCCGCCGTTTTCTTCGTTCTCCATGTACTTGGCACACCGTTCTTGCCAAATGCGTGCGTGCCTTCGTCGTTCAGCACGCCGTACGATCGCGACGATTGAAACGTCGATACTCCGCCCGGTACTTTCCAGAACTTGCCGGAGATGTTTGCTGCGGTTGCCATTGTCTCGCTCCCGTGTGTTAGTGTTGTTGCCCTCTCGATGTGAGTAAGTTATCGGCTCGGCGTGTTCTTGTAAATACATATTCCGAGAAAAAAACAGAAAACCTCGGGAGCTAGAACCTCGGCGGATCGTCGACGCAGCTCGTCTCGGGATGTGTGAGCAGGTAGACCACCCGCCCGGCTTTGCCTCGCGACATCAGGATCCCGCACGCGTCTCGCTCCGCGTCGTAATGACCGCAGACGTTCGACCGGCAGATGGCGGCGTTCGCTTGGCCCTTCTCGCTGATTCGCACCACCGGACGGTTCGCATGATCGCGTTTTGGCAAATCCGTGGATTGCGGCACCCACACTTCCTGCGGCGTGTTGTCTTTGCCGATGGAGAATCCGCAGGGACAGTGGATCGGCAGCATCCACTTAGATGGATACTCCCGCCCGCATCTACAGCGATAGCGAGAAGTTCGCGGAGAATGCGGAGGTGTCATAACTGTAATCGAAGTATTGATTTGAGTCCGCTAGAAATGTATCGCAACCACTGTCAATTACGGTCGCTGTTCCGCTGTGACTGTTTGCAGCACACGAAATGTTGCCGATGGTGGGATGATCGCTGCCGGTGTAGCACGAATACTCGGGAGCATAGATAAAACGGTGCCATCGGGGATGGCAACTTGTTGGCGATGTGATGCTGGTCGTGTTTTGCCCAAGCCCCAGCCAGTGCGGTTCGCCGCACGATGGGAAACCAAAATAACTGCCGCCAGGGGCGCCAGGGAAGCAAAGATAGCCGGGGTCTGAGATGGTTCCGCAACTATACGGAAACGTCACGATGATGCTGGGATTTGTGTCGCCTGTTTTCCAAAGCCAAACCACAATCGACGGTTGACGCGTGACACCTGGATACCCTTGATCTCCAACAATCCCTGAATTGATGTTTACGAACGCGTAGCCGCTGTAGTTGTTGGTGAAATCGTAACTGCTGTCGGCTGGCACATTCACGCAAAACCCAGAGCCGATGGTGGTGACCGTCTCGCTACCCCAAAACCGAATTGAAGCCGTCACCGCTGCTTCAGCCACCCAGACGTTCTGCGTGCAATTCGCTGTGCAAATCCCACACCCGCTGCTGCTGTAGCCGGTCGGGGAAGTCGGTGTGGTGCATGGTCCCACGGGACTGGTAAAGGATCCACTCTGCGTCGTTGATGGATAAGTGCCATTCAGACCACTCAAACCGCTAAGCGTGAATTGGTAATTCCTGATCCGCACTTGCCGATAGCAATTGCACACCGAACCACCTAGAAACAACTGTCCGCCTGCGTCCTGCTCCCAGAGGTGCGTTACCTGATAAGTGTTGGTCACACCGCTGATCGTGACCGATGGCGAGCCAACTGCGGATTCACGCGGCTGATTGCAGTCTGGGTCGAGTGGATCGTAGCACTCGCACGGACATGGCTGACCACAGCAAACGCAATCGTCCGCCGTAGAACCGCTGGGGATGATTTGCACTTTCGGCGTTGCACCGTCCAGCAACACTTTACCCGCCGAGCTAAATAGAACCCTGGTCACGTCGTGCAATCCTCCCCAGCGTGCCAAGTCGTCCACGCCGATTCATCACCATCTGGGAAAATCAGAACGTCCCGCGTCTTGTATTGCAGGTTGGTCGAATCGACGCGGATGTCGGTCACGACTTGCTGGATCAGTGTTGGCGGTGTGTAGACCAGCATCCGCACGACGTCGGTCGCAACCGAGTCCGATCCAATACCCGTGAAGATCCCGTCGGTCTCGGTCGTCACCTCCCAGCTCGACGCCTGTGGAGCCATGCGATCGCCTGCACTGATCGCCGTGCCGTCGCTGAGTGCTCGCACATGCGGCCCAGCGTAAGCGACGCCTCGCTTGCCGATCGGCACCGGTCGAGGACCGTTGAACAGAAACCCGCCCGCCTCGCCGGTCGCGTCCGCTGGCTTGTCGACGAGGACGTACGTCCGATCGTCGCTCGTGTCGGTGCCCGTCGCCTGCATACACGCGAACGCTGGGATCTCCTCGCCCGAATTGTTCTGTATCCAGATCGTCGGCGGCTTGGGTTGCTGCGACTCGGCACCTCGTCCGCGATCCAGCAGGCCGGACGCCTGCAACCGGCGCACCACCTGCAAAACCTCCGCAGCCACCTCCGGCGAAAATGCACCGACGTCCGTCACGATCAGCCCCCGCGAGTGTCGGCGAGCAACGTCACCGAGTAGATGGTCGGCTCGACCGCCGTACCCGTCGCAGCATCGTTGCAAGCAATCGCGAGCCGGACCAGCAACAAGTCGCCCGGCAGGATCGCCGCCGCGTCGAGCGAGAAATCGTAATCGTCAGCAGTGAGCGAGTTGATCGACTGAGCCGACGTCGTCACCTCGTCGCCCGTCACCGTCCCGTCGCCGTCGACCGTATACGCCTCGGCGTCGAGGGTGCACGACGTATCGGCGACCGTGGTCTCGACCGCTGCCGCCACTCGCAGCGTCAGCGTCTCGCCTGAGTCGTAGTTCGCTGGCACTGGGATCGCGAACGAAGCGTATCGCGTCGTCGCACCCGCCGCCTTCAAATCTCCGGCGGAAATCGTCGGCGAGTCCGTCCCCCAGGTGCCCGACACGAGCCCCAGGTCGTCCGCCGATGCACTGCTCGGCAAATTGCTCGCCCAGTTGTCATGCACGCGTGCCGCCGTCAACGGCACCGGGAACGATTGTAGTACCCGCTGTGCCATCTTGCTCGGGTCGATCGCCGCCGTTGGTGCGATCGCTCGATCGGTGATCTGCTCATCTGGAATGCGGACGACTACGTCCGCGCCTTGGAATGTCGTCGGCATTACAGCAAACCTAATGCGGAGAAGGGGAGAGAGTTGAAACGCTTGAATTCTAGCCAATGAGCAGCCGCCGGGTCAGTCTCGCGAGTCCCGTCCGCCTTGAGCAGCACCGGCTCGGTCACTGTCTCCTGGTTGCCGTCCACCGCGAGGATCGCGTCGCTCGCCGCGTCGCTGGGCGAGTTCCGCACGAGCCGTCCCTTGTGTAGCACGCGAGCGTACCACGCTTTGTCCGGCGTCGTGCGGTACGGAATGCGGAACTGGATGCGTGCCGAG
>Ga0180433_10006613_pt1 | contig 15110 bp, 15 predicted proteins | sample SS_ome_8_FD_132980 | JGI IMG/M metagenome (GOLD analysis project Ga0180433, IMG submission 132980) | Hypersaline lake sediment archaeal communities from the Salton Sea, California, USA - SS_1_D_1 metaG | ecosystem: Environmental > Aquatic > Non-marine Saline and Alkaline > Hypersaline >... | reverse complement strand
CATAAATTTTTTATCAATTCCCAATTTCCTCTCAACCTTAACACAATAAGGAATACTTATCTCAATAAATCTGTCCCTTAACGCTGTATTAAGTGGCTTTGTTCCTTCATAATCTGGGTTCATTGTTGCACATACCCAAAACTCATTATGTGCATGAATAACCTCGCCATCTTTTTGTGCTAATACAAGTCTTTTCTCGGTGTCTGTGACTGAGTGTAAAATGCTTAAAATATCAGCATTACACATATTAATCTCGTCTAATACCAATAAACCACCATGTCGCATAAACATTGTCAGCCAGCCATCAACCCAAATAAATTTACCCTCGCTGTTCTGTATAAATTGACCTACTAAATCCTCTGGTGTAGTCGCACCATTAAGGTTTAATCGCATATATGGTATTTTCTTTTTCCCTGCGAATGTAGAAAGCAAAACAGTTTTACCACTCCCTGTGTCCCCTATCAATAAAGGGAATCGTGGATTTTTGTTCTTGTATCTTGTCTCATACATCTTGCTGATTAGTTCCATGTCAGTAAATCCACAACCCAATTTTCTCGGAATGTAGTCTTTATTCTCCTCTGGAATTAACTCACTCAGGTCAATAGAAACAGTCTTTTTTGGTGCTTCTTGTGGTTTCTCTGCTGGCTGTGTTATGGTCTGCTTCTGTGCTTTTTGCAGTCTCTTATGCTGCGATATAACAGCCCTAACACATTGTATTGTGCTACCAACTTTTTGGCTTATATACTCTGCATTAAATCCTTTGTCATGCAGTCCAATTATTTGTTCTTTTTTCATTTTTTCCCTCACTCCTCACATTTATATGTGAATGTATATACATATTCAGAAATAGACTTTATTTATAAATATTATAGTGAATTAATATAGATAATTAGAAATAGATATTATAATATAGAGATTTAACAATAGAATAAATAAAGAAATTAATTAATTTATTAATTAAAGTCCTTTCATTGGCTGCTTGTCTGCTCGGTTATCCCTGACCTCATAATAAGTAGTGGATTTCCGAATCAATCTGCCCTGATGGTAGTGTGGATTTTTTGTTCTCCTGAGACCAGCTTTCATTGCTTTCAGTTTTCTGTCTCGCTTACTGCCACCACCCTCAACATGCTTCATTCTTTTTGCAACCTTAACTGTGCCTGTTCTCATTCGTTTTTTTCTCATATTATAAACCTCTTTAGCTTTTCATTTTGTGACTGCTTATAAGCCACATCCGATAGATATGCCATGCGTCTCTGCTGACTTCTTGCTCTTGCTGCTTTCTGCTGTTTCTGCATTATGTCTCTCTTATTTGCCTCTATCTGTTCTCTGGCATATCGTAAATCTGCATTTTTGACTTCAACTATATCCATTCCTGACAACGCACTTCGCACATTGCTTTTATGCTTGGCAGTTGAACTTGAATAACCCAATGGATTAAACAGAAAACCATTCAGTCTTGGCTCTCTCTTTGCAATAGGGAAATGATGACCATAACTGTAAATTGTGTCTCCCTCAATAAAGACATTTTTTGTCCTGCCTTTTGTTCTCCCTGCTGCAAACATTTTTGCAATATCATAATTTGAAACCATTACATTCGCCTCATTACATTCGTTGGAAAATCACATTTTTTTTGCTTTTTATCTTTTCTTCCTTAGTCAAAAACAATTCTTCAAACATTATATCCTGAACCCCTTTGATTTTTTTATCTTGCCATACATCATGTCACCTATCGTCATTGTTGTATGGATTTTTCCCTTCTTTTTCTTGGCTTTCATAGTGATTCTGTTAGGCAACATCAATGTAACTCTTGATGGAAATAGCTTCAAGTCCTCTTTTGTCATATATCTTACTCCATTATATATCACCAGATTGTCGCTTATTGGTGTCACTTGTGCATATCGCACCCTTTTTACTATTTTGTATGGTTGATTGCATGGCATTTTAATAAACAAAACCTCGCTGTTTTTTCTTTTTATTTGTCCCAAACTCAGAAGCAAACAGACTGTCAGTCCTTGCACCAGCCTGTTTAGTCTTTGACCCAAACTCAGAAGCAAATAGACTGTCAGTCCTTCTGCCTACATTTCCATTTCCAGCACCACCAAATAATTCTGTCACACTTGGCTTCTTGCTTTTTGGCTGTTCACCAAAAACAGCAGACATGACTGATTTTTTTGGTTTTTTAGAAGATTTCTTTTGACCTGAGTTTTTTATTGCCTGAGAAATAGATTTTACATCCTTGACAACTTGTGTCCTAATTTTTCCAATAGGTGTCCTTGCTGACCTTGCCTGTCTCATAGCCTTAATTTTTTCCTGTGTTTCTTGTATTCTGGCTCTTTTTTCTTCTTGTTCAAGATATTTCTGCTCTAATGCTTCCTGTTCGGCAAGTTCTTCGTCAAGTTCAGCCTGTTTTTCTTCATCTGTTTTTCTTGAAAAAAATCCCATATTAGTATTCCTCAGATATACTGCTTAATATAGATTTCTAAAAAAAGGAAAAAAAGCTATTTATCCCTGATTTGCTCTCCAAAAATACAATATGGCTGACGCAAAAATGACAATTATCAGTATGCCAATCCACACAGGTGCTGTTGCTAATTTAGTGATTATGGTCTCTGTTGCATTTGAAGCCACAGTTGTTGTGCCTGAAGCAGTTCCATAAGTTCCTGCATCTGAGCCTGAAGTTGTTTCTGCAACACCCACAAGAACATATAGTGTAATTGCCAATAGAATTGCCAGTCCAGCTATTGCACCAATGGCAACAGTCAGTCCGTTGATTACTTGACCTTTCTTTTTTAATCTATTCATTTGCATACCTCATTAAAAAAAAACAAAAAAAGGGATAAAAACTTATCCCTGATTTGCTCTCCAAAAGTATAGGACAGCACTTGCGAAGATTACAATTATCAGTATTCCTATCCATACTGGTGCTGTTGCCAGTTTTTCTACAATGGATTCTGTTGCGTTTTGAGCAGCTGAATCAGTATCCATGTTGTCTCCAACTTCACTCAGAACATATAGTGTAATTGCCAATAGAATTGCAAGTCCAGCAATTGCACCGATTGCCACAGTCAGTCCATTGATAACCTGACCCTTCTTTCCTAATCTTTTCATAATATCACACTCCGAAGCATTGCTTCAAATTAATTAATTAATTATGCTTATATATATAGATATTTACCCATTTAACCCTGATTAATAAACAGGATAAACACGCTAATAGGCAAAAGTATTATGCTGACAACCAGCATGAAACCACTCACAATGTGCAATGGGTACATCAACACAGTCACAACAAACATGGCAAAACATGATGCAGCAAATGAGCCTGCTGTTGAATTGCCTTTTAGCTTCAGTCCCATGAAGATTATCATAAAGAAAGTAATGTATAATACATAGCCTGCAATGTAATTCGTGCTTGCTGAAGTGAACTGGATAAGATTGACTAAGGCATTTCCTGAACTTCCTGTCATGTTGCTTAAATTGTAGTTTGTATATACCATTATAGATTAGACCCCAATATTGCGTTTATGACCATCAATGCAATTGTTATTATCACTATTCCCACAAAGAACCATAGGAAATATTGTGTTGCATCACCACCCAAGACCCTGCTGCTGACAAGACCTATTGTGCTAAAAAATGTGCCAATATATTTAGGAACTCCTGTGAAAGCATCCCATCCTGCTGCCAGCAAATCTCCTGTGGATATGTCCTTTTTCATGGTAACATTGCTCAATACCTTGCTTTCTATCTCTGCATTGTATTCTTGCAATTCTTCCCTGTCTGAATCAAATTTCTCCTGTAAGTCACCGATTGTTGCTGTATCTGCATCAGTTGATAAGTTTACATCAAGATTATCTGAAGCATACAGATTAGTTAGCAATAGCAAAGATATGCTTCCGACTAAAACAAATGCCATCAATGCAATAATAAATGATTTTACATCCATTTTTATCCTTGTCCCAATTTATATACCAATATGCCTGTCATTACAATGAAAGCAATAATGACATAGCCATTTATGGCAATTAACCCAAGACCTACGCATGCCACAAGTGATAATGCTGACCCTATCGTGACACCTACTGAGCCAAAATCAATGAAAAAGGCTATTATTGTTATGACGATAAACAACACAGGAATAAGCATGCTTATTCTGTCTGCTGTTGTCTGCAATAACCCCGTGTCTTTTCCACTTATTGATTCGGCATCTAATATATACCCTTCTTCTGCTATTACTGTTGAGCATAGCAAAATTACATACAAGATTAAAAACAAATTATGTTTCAACATATATCCAGCCCTCTGCAATGAACCTTTTATTTGTGATATTTGGAATTACATAGCTTATTGTAGCTGCATTGCTTTCAATGCTTTCTGTGTAATTCAAGATTTTGGCAAATCCTGTATCTTCATATATTTTTAATTCGCCTTTTGTTACATCACCTGAAGAATCACTCCATGTGAATCTGCATGTTCTGGTGCTTTTTGTGCAACTAACATCACCAGATACCCTTTGATATGTTTTGAAATCTGAAAGATAATCTGTGACCCTGTAAACTGGCAAATCAACTTCAGTAGTTAATATTTTTTGAATGTCACTATTCAATAATACTGTCCCTGCTGGGTATTCTACAATAAATTTATACCATACATCAGCCAGTATCATCTTGCCACTTGTCTGACCATTCTGGTCGGTTAATTCTATCTCAACTGTCCGATAGCCTGCTGAACTTTCATTGTATTCATTAGGATAATACCTTAAAATCTTGACATAGGCATCTTTTATCCTGCTTCCGTCTCTCTGGTCATACACAGTAATAACAATATCACTTATTACTGCCTCGTCAATAGCAACCAAAGTAATGTTTTTCAATGAAGTATTTATTGGATAATCAATAAGATAATATTTTCTGTTAGCATAATTATCTGAGTAATATTCAAGCCTGCTGTTTACTGTATATGATACCCCTGTGTTTTCAATGCAAATTTCATAATAAGTATTGTTTCTAAATTCAAAACCATATTTTTTGTTTACGCCACCAGCAGACAAAATATCTAAGTCTATATTAAGAGAAATATTTTCGGCAACAGGCTCTAATGTTTCTTCATCAACAAAAGTAAAGTTTATTGCTGGCGACCACGTTGGTTCATCTTCACATCTGGCAAGTTTTATTGCAATTATAGTCTGGTTTGCACTTACGTTTGTGTCATTGACATCAAATTCCAATGTTGGATTAAATGTAATATTCCAGTAAAATGTCTGGTTAAAGCTGTCTGTTGCTGATGGTGCTGTTACTTCTTTTGTATAATATAAATGAGTGGCATCTGAAGTTTTTGTGCTTGTGTATTTTGTGCCATTGTAGATTAAAGAAGCATTGGCTGCTGTGTATGTTATTGACTGACCAAAATCAATAGTAAGATTTATTCTTGTGTCCTCTTGCTCAAATACCTCAGCATCATAACTTATTGTATAATTTACTGTGCTGAAATTATATTCCTGAGTGACAATATTTAATTCACCTACGCTATTGAATTTTATTTTATCTTTTTTCCCATTAATTAAAATAGTGGCTTTTTTGTCATTAATTTTTGTTATTTCAACTTCTGCACCACCATCATTTTCAAAATCAATCCAATTATTGCCAGATATTATCCAGATTTTTTCTTTTGTGTTTGGTTTATTTATTATATATAATGGCTGGTCTGTTTCAACTTCAAACTCGTTTTTTGCTTTCTTGCCAGAAAATTCAAAGCTGTATCTATCATCCTTTTTCTCAGTAGTCCAGACATCATCACTCTCTTTGTCTTTTGCTTGTATTTTTATCTTATTTTTTCCTGTATCAAATTCAAGATAGCTGTCATCAAACCAACCACCATTCTTCACATTATAATCATCAATATGTTTTTTTGTATGACCATCAGCAACCTCTATTGTCATTGTATGTGTTCCTGCACTTAATGTATCAGGGTCTATTGATAGATTATAAGTATATGAATCATACTCAACATTTGTGTCGCTGTCAATTTCTGTCCCATCAATAGAAATATTCCATGAATACAAAGCATAAGAATCTGCCAATGTGAAATTTCCAGTAATATTATTCTCAAAATAATATTTTCCTTCATTCCATTCCAATACTGTTACTGTTGGCAACACATTGTCTATACTGACATTTGCAGCAGTAGCGTTAGTTTGATAGCTTGCAGTTCTGCAATATGGCATTATGCTTACATTTTCACTTAATTCTCCACTTAATGAACATAGAATATTAGCCCTATAATTACTCGGTGATACTTCAGGACATGAAACATCAGCACTATTATCCGTTGCACCACAATATACTGTGCCAGTCAAGATGCTGTAATTTATATTTATGTAAAAATCATTATTTGCTTGTAATATCTCGGTTACATTTGAATATGCACTCGCCACCAAATCAACAAATTCAGTCTCATAACTGGCACTATTTGCTGTTCCATCATTACTATATACCCTTACATATACTGAAGTATTGCAATTTGTATTTAATGTGTATGTGTTGTCAGAACTTAATGCTTGCAATACTGTGCCTGAAGCTGAATCACATCTAAACTGATATTGATATGTAACACCAGAACCATCAGGGTCAGTTGAGCCTGAGCCTGTGGCTTCCAATTCTTCCCCGTGTTGGTCTGCTGCATTAAGAGAAGAACCAGAAGGGGTGCTTGGTAATGAATTTACAACAACTTTTGTCTCTGTTTCATAACTTGTGCTTTCGTTAATAGTATCATTTGCCCAGATATTTACATATACTGTATGACCATACGCACAATTTGTATCAATCACCCAACTATTATCTGTGCTTTTAGCCTGTAACAATGAGCCACCAGCAGAATCGCATCTAAACTCATATCTATAAGTTATGCCTAAATCTGGATAGCTGTCAGGGTCAGTTGAGCCTGAGCCTGTGGCTATCAAATTTTCACCCACTTGGTCTGCTGAATTTAAACTACTGCCAGAGGGTGTTGTTGGGGGGTCATTTGATAGCCACCAGATTGCACTTTCATAAGCTCCACCACCAGAATTAATATCAAAATTGTGATATGAACCATCTGAATATGCTACTAATGAATTTAAATTGCCTTGTGAACCATAACTTTGTATTCTTGTATATAAGTAATTAGCATTATAATCCCACGCTGTTTGAGGGATTGTATAATTTGTATTTCCAATCCCTGCTATTTTATATTCTAATTTTGCACCAACAGTATTAGCTGGTTTATTCCAAGTTATATCATAATAACACTTAGCATAGGCTGCACCAGATGGTGCTACTCCTATTCCGTATGTTGCAAAATTATCATCTACCATGTTTCCTGAATTTGAGCATGACCCACCACCATAAGAATCATCATGGAATGTAGCAGTATTTTCATTATCTTGAAAAGTCCATCCTGCCATTGCTATTGGCATCATTAATACAAGAATCAAAAGGGTATAGATGACTTTAATAGCCACCACCCCCTTGACCTTTGGCAAACATAACGATAGATACAATCCCCAATACAATTGCAGCAATGAAAGGAAGCAAATTAATTAAGATGGTGCTTTTTGGTAGCATTTCGTCTGCTGCTGCTTTTATCCCTGCATCTGTTGCACCCTCTGACTGTGTCAGTTCTCCAAAAGTATTTGACATGATTATTCCTATAAAAATTAAGACAAATATGCCTAATATATTAATAGCAAAAAATATAGGGTGCGTTGGTATGAAAAAAGTTGTAATTACCAGACCACCAATTAAAGCTATCATAAAAAATATGAGTGCATAATCTATCATAGCAAATTGCGTTCTTACATGAGTTTCTGCTGTATTCATAGCATCATTATTTAAGTTCATATCATCCATTCCTGTATAAAAATTGTCAATAATATAGTAAGTTATAATTGAAGTAAACACAAGACCAACAATGACTGACATAAATAAAACTAACTGCATCACCTGTCCTTTCTTCTTTTTTTTTAAATGCAAAATATCTTGCCTCTTTTTTTTCTTAATTTTTTTCCCCTCATGTTTTCCACAAGCAGCCCAACAAGTTCGCTTTTTGAAGGGTATCTGCCATTAAGTTGTTTAAATGAATTTTCAATATATTGCAAATCATTATCAACATCCTCTTTTAGCATAAGCCTCCATCTTTTAGGTCGTCTCATACCAGATTATCACCCAATTTTGCTTTTTTATTTGTAGAAATCCAACTTACTACATTTAATGTAATTTCAACTAAAATCAGCAAAAACATGAAGATTGTAAATATCAACATAGAAAAAAATATTGCATAGATTATTGTATTCCAGCTACCCCATTCCATGCTTAACTGCCAGCCAAAATAAGCCAAGACAGTTGTTAATAGCATGCCTAACTGAAGAAACACATAATATAACCATTTGTTGCTCTGTAATACAAAAAATGCTACTAAAAATGATATGCCAGCCATTATGAGCATAAACACAATCATAGCTGTGGAATTTGTGTTTTCTTCTCCTGTGGCATTTACTTTGAACTTAAATGCCTGATGACCATTTTCCCCTGCTTGAATACAATACATAAAAACATCATATTCACCCAAGACAGTTGTTTCTGGTATTGTATAATTGAAATATGCTGCTTTATATGACATTTCTACGTTGTCTGCCAGCAATTCACCATTTGGATATGATATGGTGATATTGCACTCTGCTGTATTGTCACAGGCAGAACCACCCTTAATACAGGGTATTTTAATGTCTGCTGGCTCTCCTAATTTATAATAGAAGTCTGAAGCTGCCATTACTCCAACTGAAGCAATTATCAGCATTATCAGCATAATTAGTCTCATAATACTCAAATTAATCCTCTCTTTAATATAGATTTATCTTTATTGATTAATTAATTGGCTTGTTGAATTAATTAATAAATCACTTCCTGAATAGATTATAGTATCATTTGTTGTCAGATTTGAATAATATAGAGACAAATTGCCTGAATTAATTAATATGGTCTTGAAACCATTTGTTGTCACTTGCTGGTAGAATAACTCACATAATATGCCATCTATTATCCAATCTGAAAAACCAGAAGGCAGGCAAAAATCAAATCCAGTAAACAAAATATATATTGCATTGACTGGATTAATTAAAGGAGTATAAAAATTATTATTTCCTGATTCAAGAGTATATAAGATATTAATATTTTCTGATTGATTGTCTATTGTAAAGGTTATGTTATCATTATCTATCAAGTATTGGCTTTCTGTCCAATCACTCCACTTAACTCCAAAAGATTCATTGTTCAAACAATCTAAATTTCCACAAGAATATAAACTCTTAACTTCTTGCTCATTGGCTGTTTTATTAAGATACATAAACTCGTCAATACTACCATTGAAATATTGGTAAGTCCAAAACCCAAAACCCAACACCTTATCAGAACCACTTGAACATTGGTTTGCTGGATTAAATTCTTGGTCTTTAACGCCATTCACATAAAGAATAATATTCTCTGAAACAGTATTATAAGTTAAAGCAACATGATTCCATTCGCCAAAATCATACTCAACTGTTCCTGAATTATGATTAGAAATTGTAAATCCTATATTTTCAACGATAGCAACATTTCTGCCACTACTTGCATCATCTAAATAAACAATGAAACCACAACCACCCATGCCACCTGTGTACATCATAAGCATATCATATCCAACATTCCATAATACTGTGGAATTTGTCGTGTTAAAAAACCAACTAAATGTCCAATTTTTCCCTGATGTTGGCTCTGGAAGATTTGTTAAGGTAATTGATTCACTATCAGCAGACCTTAATCCCAAACTATAATTATACAACCCTGTATTATTTTCTGGAGTTCCTGTTGCACTTGTTGAAATGCCATTGCATACATCTATTCTATCACCATCAAAATGCGTATAATACTCGCATGATGATAAAGTTTCATTATATCCTTGACTTGTTGTATTTCTATATCTTACTTGAGCAGATATATTGCTTCCTAATAACCTTTGAATATTAGGCACAGTTAAATTTAACTGATTATTTCCTTTATCTACTCTTTTAGAAATCGGTATAAAAGAACCATTATCCAAAAATCTCTCTGCTGTTTCTTGATATATGTCTAATACATCACTTGGAGAAATATCATCTCTTATAATCATTAATTCGTCAATATCAACTTTTATAGCACCTGTGCCAGAACCCCTATTACTCCAGCCAGATAAAACAGGATAACTGTTAGATATATCAACATTACTGTTTGCGTTGCTTGTTAATTTAACAGGCTGTCTTACTCCATCAATGTATGCTTCAATACTGTTATTTGTGCAACTTGCGTTTCTTCTATATACACAGACAATATTATGCCAATCATTTTGAAGCCCAACATATTGAAATGATACTGCGCATTCTGCACCATGTGCAAAAGGGTGTGGTGCTTGTTGCCGAACATTACAAGTTATATTACCTGTTGAATTGCTGTAATAGATTTGATACCCTTTTCCCCAGCGAGGATTGTAATAATCCGTTCCAGCTTTATCAATCAACATTCCAGCATTATCATAACTTATATCAGTTATATTAAGATTATTAATCCACATAGAAATTGTGAAATTTTGTGAAGTGCCAAAATTTAATGTATCATCATTTGAAATACTTAAAAAACTGCTGCCACCATAATCATCATTTAATCTATAACCTTGACCATATTTTCCTGTAACATTTTCATTACTTCCACCCTGTATAACAGCTTGGTTTCTTTCATTTGAATAGTCCACAACTGCTTTTCCACCTGACAAATTCTCAATATCAAACATAGCATAGAACACAGTATTATTAAATATTTCTTGGTTTGTCATATCAACAAAACCATAACTCTGTATTAATGAAGCATTTTGCGACCAAGAACCATCTGGATAATTTAATTGGTAAAATGTTGGGTCATAAAATCCATAATCTGAAAAATATGTTTCTATTGTCCAATTTACAATGCTTATGTTAGTTACTGGATTTTTATACAAATTTTGTGTTATTATTCTATTACAACCAGTTGGACTTAAATCACACCTAATTCCATCATCAAATAATACATTACCTAATCTTAATCCATTATTTACTTCAACTGGCATAACAGGAGAATAACAAATTTCTTTTCTATATCTTAATGTTCCATTTGCATAAGTATCATTTAATCCAAAAGTATTATCTTTAACCCATAATTCAACTGCCTGTCCTGTTAAATTTTCTTCAAAGATTGTTTCTACTGAACATCTAATTGAATCGTCATAATAAGGATAAGCAACTTCTTCAACAAGAATATACCCATAATGTATAGACTTCTCTCCAAACTGAATATGTTTTGTTTCTTGTGCTGATGTAGTATAGCAATATTTCTTTAATTTTCCTTTTTCTGTTTCTTTCTCAGTGTCGCCCGTCTTATCTATGTTAGTTGCAGAATTATCTTTAATGTAAACTTTTAAATCTTTAACAGCTTTATCATTAATGCTCATTGTCTCTTTTGGGATAAGACATGCCCTAATTCCATCTTTACCAACCAAGTCATATTCAGTATAGAACTTATCGGCTTCAAGCCCATCATATTTAACAACATTCCAAGAATATTCTTTTGTCTGGATTGTTAATTCAGCAAAAGCTATCGGAATTAAAAGCAGAAGTAGTAATATAGTAATATGCCATTTCATCCTTAACCTCTTATCAGTATAGCTGTGTCATTTCTACGTATAAAAGAACTGCAATCATTATTTAAGCAAAAAGTCTCATTTGTGTGCATACTGATATTATGTTCTACATAGAAATTCTCTGTGACATTTATATTTTTAGCTGTCAAATTCTTTTCTCCTAAATCAACATTATTTGTTGCACCAGAATAAGGCACAAATATATCTCCTAATTCAGCAGTTGTATTGTAATCAGTCAGATTTGAAAAGTTAATGAAATTCAATGGATTTGATAAGGGATAATATAAAGTATCTAATTCAGCAGTTGTATTGTAATCTGTCAAATTGCTCATGTTGATAAAATTGAGTGGATTTAAGATTGAATAATACAATAGGTCTGCCTGTGTCTGATTAATGAAATTAAGTGTATTTGAAGCTGAATAATATAATAGGTCTGCTGTGGCTTCAGTCAAAAAAGGCACATCATTAATGAGCCAAGAAGTCTTAATCTCTGTGACATTATCTAAATCACCCTCGTCTGTTTTCCAGATTTCAGAAGCATTTGTTTGATTAACAATTGTAATAGTAACATAATCCACAGAAATAGTATCATTGCCAATATTGACTGCTGGATAATTCACAGCCAATACAGGGACAGCTACCATTAATGCTATAATTAGCCAATATATACGCATTTTTGAATTAATTAATTCACTCATTAATATAGATTTATACTGGTGGTTTGCCAGTTCCAGCCATTTTATCAACTAATCCCTGTAAGATGCCATTCGTCTGACCTATCTGTCCAGTAAAGGTTTTGGCTATTTCTTCCAGATGACTATATGTCAATACAGCCATTATCAGCAAAAATATGACTGTTGTCGCAAAGACAATAATTGCACCATATTTTTTCCAAAACTCAAATTGACTGGCAAAATGAGCATCAGCATTGCTAATCTCATTAACTGCCAGCATATTCATGTCATAAGGTATAGGGGAATACTCAATTTTTGCAGTCAAAGTCTTATGAATAGGGATATTTATAAATCTATCGGCAATTGCTTTATCTGAAGAAAAGAAAGTTGTTTTTACTCCATGTATCTTATTAAGTATAGCATCATAGACTTTTATGACTTTTTTCTTAATTTCAGGGTCATTATAATCATATTTTAAAGCTTTTTTGGCAGGCACAAATTCTCGTTCTATCCTTAAATAATCAACTTCTTCTTTTCCACTAAATCTATCAACAACTTCAGATGGTGGTGGAATAGCCTCTTGCCTTGCCAGTTTCATCCAATAATAGGTGACTGTTCCAAATTTCATTTTTTTCTCTAATAAAATATCCCTGCCCACAGAATGAAGTTTACCATCAGCTTTTAATTCATGCACTTCAACTTTCCATTTTCTTCTTCTTTTTACATGAAAAAAATAATAATAAAAACCAAGAGTAACAGCACCACTTATCACTATTATAGCCAGCAGAATTAAATATGGAAACGCAAGCACTAAAATCTGATTTAAATTCAAATTAATCACCCTCTATTCCTATTAAATAAACCCATTATGCCTGAAAACATCCCTCTCCTCTCATTATCCATTTTTTGATTAATCTCGCTTATCTGCTGAGTAGTCCCAAGATATTTTCTTATTCCTTCCCCTCTGGCTGACAGCATAATGGAATGTATTTGAGCAAAAATCTGTTTTCCCACAACATAGGCATTAATCTTGTTAATTCCAAAAATCCTGTATTGATATGAGAGACCTCTCCATATAACTCTTGCAGTCTGTCGCATCTCAAAATTCATTTCTTCCCTGTCCCAATTTGTAAACAAAAAAGGTTTAGAAATATAACTCTCCATTAACTGAACAGCCCAATGTATGCCCTTATCATTCATTAATCTTCTATCCTCAGAATCCTTTGGCTTATACCATCTGCCTTGCTCGTCTTTTACCCATCCCTGCCAATACATTTTCAGGCTCTTAATATCATCTTTACAATCCAGAAACCATTGATTAAAATTAGGGTCTCTATTGTCTAATTTCACAAATTGCTGCTGTGGGACATATTGTGGCTGGTCATCATAATATTCTTGCATAGAATTAATTAATTAACTACTTATTTAAGTATATTGTTATCCCCATTTCTTCAGGATGTTCTGTTTTGTCAATTTGCCTGCTCTTGCTTGTGCAGTTAGTAAATTCAAAAACTGACCTTGATTTATAAACGGAACTCTTTTGCCTGCTGACTGAGCAAACAAAACCTGACCTTTTTTCTCTAATATAAAAGGAGAAGTATATTTTTTTGGCTGTCTATTAATGGCTTTAGTGGTTGTTAATTCAAATTCACCAACTCCCAATAAATTATTTGAAGTGCCAAAAAGATTTGAAGGAGTAATGAATACATTTTTTTCAACAGGTGTTGTTGTTTTGACTTTTTTCGGAACAGGTGCAATATATTTAAATCCTCTTGGCTGGCTTATTGCATATTGCATCTGCTTTTCAAAATCTATTTCTCCCTTCAGATAAGTTTCATATCTTTTATCCAATACTTTTCCCTGCCTAAATTCTTCTGGTTTCCATAATCCAAATTCTTTTTTTGTTTTTATATTGCCACCAGAGAAAGTCAGTTCTTTTGTAGTATATGGCTTAAATATGCTTCTTTTGTAATCCTCGTCTGCTTGCTTTTCAAATAAATCTGTTGCTCTGAATGTTTCTCTGATTAAATCCCCATTTTGAAATTCTAACTCATGTGGGACATAAGTGCCATATTCATACTCTTTTCCATCATCCCTATACCATTCTTTCTCTTGTAAAAATTCTTGTGGCTTTGTTCTGATTATTGTTTTTCCATTCTGAGTAATTAATTCATAGTCTGGGTTATCTCTGTATTGGCTGGCATATCTATCAATATCCTTGCTTTTTTCCAATGCCTGCAAATATTTTTCATAATTAATCCTGCTACCTTCTATCAAAGGTTTGTTTTTTTCAGAAAATTCAGAAAATTGTAAAAGTTGTTCTGCATAGTCTCCTGTAGCCTTATAGCCTGCCAATTCTTTTGAAAATTTATCCCTAATATCTTGAAGTCTTTTGTTCTCTGCTTCAGTAAACTCTCTTTCTTCTTGTGCAGCTTGTGAATATATATCAGCATATTCTTTGCTTAATGCTGCTGTGCTTTTTGTTAGTTCTTTTACTCCTTGTTTTGCTTGAGATATATTAATGGGTTCTGCTTGCTGACCTTGAAGTATAATATTTCTCCTCTCTAATTTTTGCAGTCTTTGCTGGATAGCCTTGTTTCTTTCTGGCACATATTGTTCTTCAATATATTTCCTTATTTCAGCCTGTGCTTGTGGATTTTGCTCAAAATAATCATCATATTCTCCTGCACCATACTTCTGCAAAAATTGTTCTGGATT